>RRZU011192818.1_pt1 | contig 11011 bp, 9 predicted proteins | sample 2165561 | NCBI WGS metagenome assembly RRZU01 (sample SAMN10456909, study PRJNA506462) | wastewater metagenome | isolation source: wastewater sludge | place: USA: Moscow, Idaho | reverse complement strand
TCGGCTGCGACCCATGGGAGGCGTTCCCCGGCGACCCGTTTTCGGAAACCGGCTGGGGATGCTACTCCACCGTCATTGAGCGCGCCATGAACGAGTTTCTCACAAACACCGGCTACCACGCCGAGCGTCTGAGCGGCGTGCCGCTTTATCGCCTAAAAAGCTATATTGACAACAACACCCCGGTGATGATCTGGGCGACTATCTGCATGGAGCCGCCGATTGAAAGCGACATTTGGACGGTGCCGGAGACCGGCCGGGAGATTACGTGGGTCTACCCCATGCATGCGCTCGTCCTTACGGGCTATGACGAAAACGGCTACTACTTCAGTGACCCTCTCGCCGGTCAGGACATCTACTACGGCAAAGACAGCGTGGAGGTCGCCTACACCGCCCTTTTCGAGCAGGCCATCATCCTGACAAACTGAATACATCGGACTTACTTCCTCCGCATACAAAAATCCCCGCACAGGCTTTTAAACAGCGCTGTGCGGGGATTTGCGGTTTATAAGGTTAGATTGGCTCCACGTCGATCTCGCCGTCCTTTTCGGTGACGAGAATACCGGTGACGTTGCCTTCGCCTTTCTCGACGATGAGAGACGCGATTTTGTCTTCCACGGTGCGGCGGATGGTGTTGCGGATGTCGCGGGCGCCGCTCTTGCCGCCTGCGGCACGGTGCGCGATGTTCGCGACGGCTTCGTCCGTCCAACGCAGCGTGATGCCACGCTCATTAAGCGTGCCGACGTACTCGTTCAGCATGAGCACCGCGATCTTCTTGTAGTCCTCCTCATTCAGCGGGCGGAAGACGACGATCTCATCGATGCGGCTCAGGAACTCGGGACGCAGGAAATCAGACAGCGCGCGCATGGCCTTTTCGCGGCTGATGTCCGCGCTGGTGCGGTTGAAGCCGACGAGCGCTTCGCGGCTGTTGCTGCCCGCGTTGGAGGTCATGACGATGACGGTGTTCTCAAAGTTGACCGTGCGACCGTGCGCATCCGTAATGCGGCCTTCGTCGAGAATTTGCAGCAGGATGTTCATAACATCCGGGTGTGCTTTTTCGATCTCATCGAAGAGCAGAACGGAATACGGGCGGCGGCGCACCTTTTCGGTGAGCTGACCGGCTTCATCGTAGCCGACATAGCCCGGGGGCGAACCGATGATCTTCGAGACCGAGTGCTTTTCCATGAACTCCGACATATCGAGGCGGATGAGCGTCTCCGGGGAATCGAACAGCTCTTTCGAAAGCACGCGCACAAGCTCGGTCTTGCCGGTGCCGGTGGGGCCGACGAAGATGAACGAGGCCGGGCGGCGGCGCGGGTTGATCTGCACGCGGCTGCGGCGGATGGCGGCAGAAACAGCCTTGACGGCCTCCTCCTGCCCCACGATGTGCTCGCTCAGCTTTTCTTCCAGGTGGGCAAGCTTGCCGAGCTCGCTCTGCTCAATCTTTGCAGCGGGAATGCCCGTCCAAAGCTCGATGACATACGCGAGATCCGCTTCCGTTACCGGCGCGGTGACTTCGTTCGGGTCAAACGCGGCAAGCTCTTTTTCGAGCGCCGCGACTTTATATTTCGCTTCGGCAAGCGCTTCGTAATCGACATTCTCTGCGCCCTCGATCTCGGCTTCCGCCTTGCGCTGCTTTTCGAGCTTCAAATTTGCTTCTTCATAATCCGCGAGCTTTTTGTTGCGCAGCGCGGCGCAGGCGCATGCTTCGTCCAACAAATCGATGGCCTTATCCGGCAGGTAACGGTCGCTGATATATCGCTCGGAAAGCACGACGATGCGCTTCGCAATCTGGTCGGAAACGCGCACGTTATGGTATTTTTCGTAGTAATTTTTGATGCCGCGGATGATATCCGTTGCGTCGTCGATGGACGGCTCTGTCACGGTGACGGGCTGGAAGCGGCGCTCCAGTGCGGCGTCTTTTTCGATGTACTTGCGGTACTCGGAGAACGTCGTTGCGCCGATGACCTGAATTTCTCCGCGGGACAGCGCGGGCTTTAGAATGTTCGCCGCGTTCATGCTGCCCTCTGCATCGCCTGTGCCGACGAGGTTATGCACCTCATCGATGAAGAGGATGATGTTGCCGTCCTGCTTCACTTCGTCCACAAGTCCCTTGATGCGGCTTTCAAACTGGCCGCGGAACTGCGTACCGGCGACGAGCGCCGTGAGATCCAGAAGCTGCACTTCTTTTTTGCGCAGCTTCGCAGGCACTTCGCCTGCCGCAATGCGCAGGGCAAGCCCCTCTGCAACGGCCGTTTTACCGACGCCCGGCTCACCGATGAGACACGGATTATTCTTCGTGCGGCGGGACAAAATCTGCACCACACGCTCAATCTCGCGCTCGCGGCCGATGATGGCATCCAGCTCGCCGTTTCTCGCCTTCATGGTGAGGTCGGTGCAGTACGCCGCAATGTGCTTACGCTTCGATTTGTGGAAGTTCTCCTTCTTTTTCTTGTCATTCGGCTGGCTTTCGCGGGTTGCCGGCTCTGTGCCGTCACCGTTTGCGTTCATACCGAATTGACCCAGCAGTTCGGACGGGAACGGCACCGCGCCGCCCGGCTCAAAGCTGCCGTCGTCGGACATCGACATCAAATCGTTCATGCTTTCGGTCATCGCCTCCAGCTGCTCCTCCGTGATGCCCATTTTCTCCATAATATCATTCACCGGCTTAATGCCGAGCTCTTTTGCGCAGACAAGGCAGTAGCCCTGCGTGGCGTTCATATCCGTTGAAGGGGAAACGAACACAACCGCAGGCCGCTTCTTGCAGCGTGTACACATCATCATAGACATTTTCCTTTCCGGCGCAGACCGTTAGTTTTTCGGTGTGCGCTCTTTCTTTGCCCGCATTTCTTCGGGCAGGTTCAAATCGTATTTGCCGTCGGTCGATCTCAAAATTTCGCGGAACACGCCGAAATATCGAATGAACGTGTACACCATGAAGCCCGCCGTGATGACGAGCGCCGTAGTGGACGCGATATTGAACGTGCTCTCGGAAACCTTCATAAAGCCGTCCATGACGACGATGAGTCCGATGGCGATATAAAACAGTGTTGTGGAGACCTTGCCGTACCACTTTGCCGCGCACGGCTTTTTGCCGTTTTTCAGCAGATAGCATGCGCCGCACAACATGACGAGCTCCTTTAAGACGAGCAGCGCCAAAAGCGGCCAAATGGACGGGTAGTGCACGGCGATACAGATGGCCACCGTGCCCTGCGTCAGCTTATCGGCCAACGGATCCAGCATTTTGCCTAATTCCGTGATCTGGTTGAAGTGCCGCGCGATCATGCCGTCCAGCGCATCGGAAAGGCCGGAAAGCCCCAGTGCGACGATGGCCGCTGTGAGGTTGCCTTTCAGAAAAAAATACGCAAAAAACGGAATGACCAAAATGCGGAACACAGACATGGCGTTCGGCACCGTTAAATTCTGATTGATGGGTTTCTTTGTCTTTTGGCTTTTGGCATCAGACATAGTGTAGTTCCTTTCCCTTACGAATTTCCGAATCTCCTTTTAGCCGCTGCTCACTGCATTAAGTGGTAAGCGGGGTTAAAGCTGCCAAGCAGCTTCAAAAGCATGGAAGTATTCTCAAACGCCTGCACCTTTACCTGCTGCGCTGCGCTCAGCATGGGCACAAATACCTGCGTACACGCGAGGACGACCCACAAAATGAGCACGAGCATCAGCACATCGAATACTGCGCCGAGCGCACCGTTGATGCCGCTTAAGACCGGCAGCGAGAAAATGCCCGTTAAAAGCGTTGCAACGCCTCTCAGTACCACGATGAACAATACGAATAGCACCAGCATGACAAACACGCCGATGACGTTGATGAGCATGGGGCTGAGCGCATCCGTAATGGCCTCTGCGATGCTGTCCGTCTTATCCTGCACCTGCGCCATGATACTGCCCTGTGTGATGCCGGCAGCCTCAAGCGCGCGCTGGATAAGCTCCGGGAAGGCATCGAAAACGGTGTTCACGGCATCGCCCGCGCCAAGCCCCATGACCGCCGCAGAGATCTTCTCCACAAGCGAGGGGCGAAAGAACGTTGTAAAGATCCACTCTGCAACAGGACTGCTCAAAAGCCCCGCCGCAATCATCGCGATGAGCGCGCCGCAGAAATCAAAGCATGCTCTGAAAAATCCCTTTTTTGCACCGATGACGGCCGCGATGATGACAAGCACCACAACGGCAATGTCAAATATCCATCCCAATAAAAACACTCTCCTTTTTCCGGCACGCCTGCCGCGCGCCTTGTGCGATACAGTGATTATACCACATTACTCTGTTTGCGACAATGTATTATCGGCCTCGATCACCTTAAGATTTTCTTTCCGAATCTCGCGCACGCCGAGCAGATACACGGTGCTTTCGTCCGCCATGGCGATGCTTTTTGTATCGGCCGGCACATTGCAGGCGGCTTCCTGCCGCCCGGTCGTGAGGTCCGTAGACACAACGGAGCTTGAAAGCAGCGCCGCCACCTTATTGCCCGCTGCGGAAAGCCACACGGCACGGCCGGAAAGGTCGCTTTCCACGGGCTCTGCGCTGTCACGGAAAATGAGCAGCGTGCTGTCGCCGCCGTAAGCATAGTTGGAAACGGAGACCACCGCGCCCGAAGGGATGAGCGTGTAGGCCGTCACGGTACGACCGTCATACGCATACGGCGTAAAGTTATAGCTCGTATCGCTGACGAGCGTTTCCGTGTCGCCGATGGCCGTCACGCGGCCGCTGCGGTTCCACTGCACGGCAAAAATCAGGTTGCCGTCGCTTTCGTACTCCGCTATCGGTTCCGTTTCGGACATATCCAGCACCGTAATGCGCGAAATGAGCGTACCTGCGTGCGTGATGGTGCTTGCCACCGCGGCTCTTGTGCCGTCCGTATTCAGTGCCACCGCCGTAATATAGGAATCCGCAAAGCTGTATTTATACTGCAAGCTGCCGTTTTTGTTATATACGCGCAGCTCGGAGGCGTAGTCCGAGGGCTGCACCGCCAGCGCAAATTTGCCGGAATCGCAAATGACGCCGGTCGTGATACTGCTGTCGCTCGTGCCGGAAATTTCCGTGCCGGAGGACGTTTCCACACGGTAACCCGTGCCGCCGGCGTTATACAAAAGGTAACGTCCGCTCGCTTCGGAGACCGCGGGGTCGTTGTAGCTGTGGCGCGCAGAGAACATCTCCTTTGCGGAGCCGTTCAGAACCGTCAGCGCCGTGTCGCTCACAACGTACAAATTGCCGTCAGCCGCGCCGAAATTACCCACAAGCGCTGTGCTGCCGGTCAGCTCCGCCGGATAGCCGTCGCCAAAGCCGAAGCCGACTGCCTTTGTGCGGATCCAGTTGCCGATGTTTTCCGGCGTTAAATTATCTTTATTTTCCAAAATGATAAGCAGCACTACCGCGATGAGCAGCGCCGCAATGATGCGGTACAAAAGCTTCGATACGCGCAGCTTTTTCTTTTCCGAAAGCGCGGGGTGTTCCGTTTCATCCGGCATATCCTGCACAGGCGGTGCTTCTTTTTTGCGCAGCGCGTGCTTTTTTTCCGCTTCATGCTTTTTTCTTGCCATACTTTTCTCCCTTATTCCGCGTTATAAAATCGGAATACAGAACATTTATCCAACCGAACCGCAAGCATTATATTTGCGGTTTATAAAACACTTTTTCTAAATACAGACCACACGCCGGGGCGGTCGGCCCCGCAAGCTTGCGGTTTTTCCCCTCGATGATCTTCGGGATGTCCTCGGGGACAAAGCGCCCCTGCTGCACGGCGAGCAAAGTGCCCGTCATGATGCGCACCATGTTGTAAAGGAACCCGTCCGCCGCCACGGTAAAGCGCACCATGTCGCCCTCGCGCGTGACGGAGCTTTCCGTAACCGTGCGGGTAAAGTCCCCCATGTCACGGTTATCGAGTGTACAGAACGAAGTGAAATCGTGCGCACCCAAAAAGTGTTGCGCGGCTTCGTTCAGCTTTTTTTCATCGATATGGTGGTAGTAGTGCAGCGCGCGCCCATGCAGAAACGGGCTGCGAATGGGGTTGTTCCAGATTTCATACACATACCGTTTTCCACAGCAGGAGTACCGTGCGTGAAAATCAAGCGGCACTTCTTCGCAGGAAAGCACAGCAATGTCCGGCGGCAGAAAATGATTGAGTGCGCCCAAAAGGCGCTCCGGCGGGATATTGTGCGAAAGCTTCATGCTCAGGCAGAATTCCCGCGCGTGCACGCCGGTATCCGTACGGCTGCACGCTTTGATGTCCGGCTGCGTATGCAAAACCTGCTTTAACGCCTCCTGAAACACCCCTTGCACACTGCGGGCGTTTTCCTGCACCTGCCAGCCGTGGTACGCACTGCCGTCATATTGAATTTTCAGCAGCAGGTTTCGTTCCATAGCTTCTCCTCAATTTTATCGCACAATGGCGGCGGGCAGCAAAATGTTCGCTGTGATGAACGCCGCAAGGTACAAAACGCACACGATAAGCGTGATGTAATCTACTTTTGAAAGGTGCAGCACCTTCATTTTCGTGCGCCCCTCGCCGCCGTGGTAGCAGCGGCTTTCCATGGCTGTTGCAAGATCAAACGCACGGCGGAACGCGGAAACAAACAGCGGGATAAGCACCGGAATCAGCGCCTTGATGCGCTGCATCAGACCGCCGCTTTCCATATCTGCACCGCGGGCCTTCTGCGCCGCCATGATCTTCTCGGTCTCTTCGAGGAGCGTCGGCACAAAGCGCAGCGCGATCGTCATCATCATTGCGAATTCATGCACCGGCACATGCAGCAGCGCCAGCGGCTTTAGCAGGCGCTCAATGGCGTCCGTCAACTGCGTCGGGGACGTTGTGAACGTCAGAATAGAGCTGATGAGGATGAGCACCACGATGCGCACGGCGATCATGATGCTGTTCACGATGCCGTTTCGCGTAATGTGAATGAACCCGAGCGTGAAGATCGGGTCGCCGGTGCCGTAAAACAAATTCAATACGCCGGTGAACACCACGATGAACAAAATAGGCTTCATGCTTTTTAAATAGAGCTTCAGCGGTACTTTGGAAAGCACCACGCCAAGCAGGCTCATAAGAATCGTCGCGCCGAGCGTGACAAAATTCTTCGAGCAGAAAATGAGCACGATGAAATACACGGTCAGGCACATTTTAATGCGCGGATCGAGCCGGTGCATGACGGACTTGCCGGGGAAAAACTGCCCCATGGTGACATCAGATAGCATGGTTTTTGTCCTCCTCTTTCCTTTTTTTGAGGAGCGGCAAAAGCTCCATGACGGCTTCGTCTACATTTAAAACCGTCTCGCTGACCGGCAGGCCCATTTTGCGCAGACGGCGCATGATGGACGTGATCTGCGGCAGGCGCAGACCCATCGGCTCCAAAAGCTCGCCGCGCGAGAACACGGCGCGGGTCTCGTCGTACATTTCGGCATGGGCGTTGTTCATCACAAGCACGCGGTCTGCCACGCGGCCGATGTCCTCCATGCTGTGGGAGACGAGCAAAATGGTGTTGCCGCGCTGGCGGTGATATTCGGAGATCTGCGCTAAGATAACATCTCTGCCCTTCGGGTCAAGACCGGCGGCGGGCTCATCCAAAATGAGCACCTCCGGGTCCATGGCGATGACGCCCGCAATGGCTGCACGGCGCTTTTCGCCGCCCGAAAGCTCAAACGGAGATTTCTCCAAAAGCTCAGGCTTTAAGTCTGTAAAATGTGCCGCTTCTTTGGCGCGCTTCAGTGCTTCTTCATCGGAAAGTCCCATGTTTTTCGGGCCGAACATGATGTCTTTGATAACGGTCTCTTCAAACAGCTGGTATTCCGGGTACTGGAACACCATGCCCACCTGAAAGCGCACGCGGCGAATTTCCTTCGGCTTTGCCCAAATGTCCTCGCCGTTTAAAAGCACCTGCCCGCTTGTGGGGCGGATGAGGCCGTTGAGCATCTGGATCAGCGTGGATTTACCGCTGCCCGTATGCCCGATCACGCCGACGAACGCGCCCTTTTCTACGGAAAGGTTCACGTTTTCCACCGCCGTTTTTTCAAACGGTGTGCCGACGCCATAGGTATATGTGAGATTTTTGGTTTCCAAAATTGCCATCGATTTTCCTCGTTTCCTCTGCCGGGTGCAGGTCCTTTCGGTTCTTGCCCCGCACAAAAAACAAAATCCCTTTTATATTCTTATCCCAATTTTAAATACTCCGCAATCGCTTTTACGCACTCGTTTTCATCGAGCGGCGTGCCGGAAATGCTGCACCCGGCGGCGTTTAAGCGGTAAATAAGCTCCGTTGCCTGCGGCACGTCGAGCTTGTGGCGCTTTAAAAGCTCCACCTGCGCGAACACCGTGCGCGGGTCGCCGTCCGTCAGAATGTTGCCGCCGTCCATCACCACCACGCGGTCGGCCTGCACGGCCTCGTCCATGTAGTGCGTGATGAGAATGACGGTGATACCCTTTTCGCGGTTCAGATACCGAATCGTATCCATAACCTCCTGTCGGCCGCGCGGGTCCAGCATGGCGGTCGGCTCATCAAGCACGATGCACATGGTCTCCATCGCGATAACACCCGCAATCGCGACGCGCTGCTTCTGACCGCCGGAGAGCTTATGCGGTGCATGGTCGCGGTACTCGTACATGTTGACCGCTTTCAGTGCCGCATCGACACGGCGGCGGATTTCTGCGGGCTCAATACCGAGGTTTTCCGGGCCGAATGCCACGTCTTCCTCAACAATACCCGCGACAAGCTGGTTATCCGGGTTCTGCTGCACAAGGCCCACGCGGCGGCGCACGTCAAGCTGCGTTTCCTCCACGGCGGTATCGATGCCGTCCACCGTCACGGTGCCGGAGGTCGGCACCAGCATACCGTTAAACAGCTTCGCCATGGTGGATTTACCGCAGCCGTTGTGGCCGAGCAGCGCCACAAACGAACCCTTTTCAATGTCGAGATCGACGCCGTGCAGGACCTCGCCGCTCTCTTCGCTGTATGAAAAATGCAGGTCTCTGCACTCAATAAACGCCATTTTATCCCTTCCGTTTCAAAAAAGTCCCGTTATACCGGCTCGCCCGACCAGATTGCCGTGCTGCCGCAGGGCAGAACAAGCCCCGTTTCCGTCACCGGCAAGCCGATTTCATCTGCGGAAACATAGCCGCCGAACTTCGAGCGCAGCAAAACGCCGAGCAGATACGCCATAACGGACGGAGAAAGTCCCGTTGTGTACGAATTCAAAATAAAGAACAGCGGATCGTCCGTCAAGACCGGCACGCACATTTCAACAAGACCGTAAAGCTGTTCCTCAAGCTTCCACACCTCGCCGCCGGGGCCGCGTCCGTAGGACGGCGGGTCCATGATGATGCCGTCGTAATGGTTGCCGCGGCGAATTTCGCGCTGCACGAATTTCACGCAGTCATCGACAAGCCAGCGCACCGGGCGCTCTGCCAAATTCGATGCCGCTGCGTTTTCGCGCGCCCACTGCACCATGCCCTTGGAGGCATCTACGTGCGTGACCGTCGCGCCCGCTTCCATACACGCGAGCGTCGCCGCGCCGGTGTAGCCGAATAAGTTTAGAATTTTAATTTCGCGCTCGGGATTTTTCTCCTTTGCCGCGCGGATGCGCGCCGCGGTGTAATCCCAGTTCACGGCCTGCTCCGGGAAAACGCCCGTGTGCTTAAAGCCCATGGGCTTTAAGCGGAACGTGAGGTCGCCGCGCGTGATTTTCCACACGTCCGGCAGCTTTTTATAAACCTCCCATTTGCCGCCGCCCGTAGAGGAGCGCTTATAGCGCGCGTGAGCGGAACGCCAACGGGGATCTTTTTTCTCCGATTTCCAGATGATCTGCGGATCGGGGCGGATGAGGAGAATGTCTCCCCACCGCTCCAACCGCTCGCCGGAGCCGGTATCAATCAATTCATAGTCTTTCCAGTTTGCAGCTCTCATCAGACCAATTCTTCCTTAATCACTTCAGAAATATCGTTTGCAAGCTTTTCAATCAGCGCCAAATCTCTGCCTTCCACCATGACGCGCAGCAGCGGTTCTGTGCCGGACGGGCGCACAATGACGCGGCCTTCGCCGTTCAGCGTTGCGGTTGCCTGCTGAATAGCCTTCTTCACCTTCGGGTCGGTGTGGAACGCCAGCTTGCCCTCCGGCGAGACCTTGATATTCACCATCGTCTGCGGGTAACGCTCCATGACGGTCTTGAGGGAAGAAAGCTTTGCTTCGCGCTGCTTTAAGATGCTCAAAAGCTGCGCCGCCGTCAGCTGGCCGTCGCCGGTCGTTGCGAAATCGCGGAAAATGACGTGGCCGCTCTGCTCGCCGCCAAAGCTGTAGTTTTCAAGCAGCATTTCTTCCAGCACGTAACGATCGCCGACCTTCGTCGCTTCAAAGTGGATGCCGTTTGCTTCGCAGCACTTTACAAAGCCGAGGTTCGTCATGATGGTGCCGACGATGCAGTCCTTATTCAGCTTACCGCGGCTCTTCATATCGAGGCCGCAGATTGCCATGATGAAGTCGCCGTCGATGACTTCGCCGTTTTCGTCCACGGCAAGGCAGCGGTCGGCGTCGCCGTCAAACGCGATGCCCGCGTCGACCTTATGCGTCTTCACATATTCCACGAGCGATTCCATATGGGTGGAACCGCAGTTATCGTTGATGTTCGTGCCGTTCGGCTCATCATGCAGCATGTGCACCTTGGCGCCGAGCTCCGTAAACAGTGTTTCCGCCGTCATCGCAGAGGAGCCGTTCGCGCAGTCGAGCGCGATTTCAAGGCCTGTCAGCGAGAAGTGCACCGTGGACTTCACGTGATCGATGTAATCGCGCAGCGCGTTCGGCGCATACGACACCGTGCCGAGGTCGCTGTCTGCGGGCAGCGGCGGCAGAGCCGCTTCGCCGAGGATCAGAGACTCAATGCGCTCCTCAAGGTCGTCCGGCAGCTTGTAGCCGTCGCCGCTGAAAATTTTAATGCCGTTATACTCGTAAGAGTTGTGTGATGCAGAGATCATCACACCGGCGTCTGCCTTGTATTTTTCCACAAGGTACGCCAC
>RRZU012228239.1_pt1 | contig 11012 bp, 10 predicted proteins | sample 2165561 | NCBI WGS metagenome assembly RRZU01 (sample SAMN10456909, study PRJNA506462) | wastewater metagenome | isolation source: wastewater sludge | place: USA: Moscow, Idaho | reverse complement strand
GGGTTGATAGCAGGATAGTCGCTCATGCTTGGGATGCGCCAAGGCTGCGATCCGTTGGCAATAAAGCCATCGGTAAGCAGCATAACGGGCGTCATGTGCTCGAGGGCAATCTTACTAGCGTGGAACGCGTAGTGGAAGCAGTTCGATGGGGTGCTGGCAGCAACCACCACCATTGGAGCCTCACCGTTACGTCCCCAAAGCGCCTGCATTAGGTCCGACTGCTCGGTTTTTGTAGGAAGACCGGTAGATGGGCCTCCACGTTGTACGTCGACAATAACCAAAGGAAGCTCGGTCATAACCGCCAAGCCAAGGGCTTCCGACTTAAGCGACAAGCCTGGGCCCGAAGTGGTGGTAACCGCAAAATCGCCGGCAAAAGCAGCACCAATAGAGGTACAGATACCCGCAATTTCGTCTTCGGCCTGAAGAGTCTTAACGCCTAGATCCTTTCTCTTAGCCAGCTCCTGAAGAATATCGGTAGCAGGGGTAATAGGGTAAGAACCACAGAAGAGCTCGCGTCCCGATTTCTCGGCGGCAGCAATAAGCCCCCATGCGGTAGCAGTATTACCATTTATATTACGGTAAGTTCCTTTTTCGCGAACAGCAGGAGCAACCTTGTAGGTATTAGCAATAGCGTGGGTATTTGCTGCATAGTCGAAACCTGCCTGAAGCACCTTCTTGTTGGCCTCAATAATTTCGGGTTTCTTCTTAAACTTAACCTCGTAGTACTTTTCGGTAAAGTTCAGCGGACGGCTAAACATGCAGTAGCAGATTCCAAGGGCAAACATGTTCTTGCTACGAATGACGCTCTTATTGTCCAATCCGGAATCCTTTAAGGCTTCCTTGGTAAGCGAAGTGATTGGGGCAAAAACAACGACAAAATCCTCCAGCTTAAGCTCGGCAATCGGATCGGTTGTTGTAAATCCAGCACGTTGTAACCCTTTTTCGCTAAATGCATCAGCATCTAGAATAATTGTTCCGCCTCTTTTGGTCCACTTGGCGTTTGCCTTAAGTGCAGCAGGGTTCATCGCCACTAGCACATCGCAAAAGTCGCCGGGAGTAGCAACAGGATGGCTTCCGAAGTGAACTTGGAAACCCGACACACCCGCTACAGTACCCTGTGGAGCACGAATCTCAGCAGGATAATCAGGAAAGGTTGATACACCATTTCCTAAAAGAGCAGAGGTTTCAGAGAACAATGTTCCTGTAAGCTGCATTCCATCGCCCGAGTCGCCTGAAAACCGGATAACCACGTCTTCCAACTCTAAGCATCTTTCCTTTGCATCCATAATTTTTTCTTTTAGGTCAGCATGCTGCTTCTACAGCACTTACTAGTCTCGTTTTGAAAACCAAATATAGATTTTTCCTGTGGCAAAATTAGTTATTTTGAAATACCTGCCTCGCTTTATTTCATTTTTTTATCAAGCGAAACAAAAACTCACTCAAATGAAAGTCAAAGAACAGCATTTAGTTACATTTTATCACATAACAGAACCTGTTTCTTAACATACTTAGCTTTACCAAATACGAAACCACCCAATTGTTAGATGCAAGCAAACATGCAATAGAACATAGTTTAACGAATCCTTTTTTTGATTAAAACGACAACATTTCCTCAACGGTACTGCTACCTTTGCCCTACAATAAAAATCGAAGAATATGCCTTACATCAGATCGGTTAGGGGATACACCCCATCCATTGGAGAGAATTGCTTTATTGCCGAAAACGCCACCATTGTTGGCGAGGTTACCATAGGAAACGACTGCAGCATCTGGTTCAATGCCGTACTTCGCGGCGATGTAAATACGATAACCATTGGCAACAAGGTAAACATCCAAGACGGCTCCGTACTCCACTGCCTCTACGAAAAGTCAAAAATACACATTGGCGACAACGTATCGATTGGACACAACGTTACCATACACGGGGCAACCATAAAAGATAACGTGCTACTCGGCATGGGCAGCACCATTCTAGACGGTGCCGTAATTGGGGAGAATAGCATTATTGCAGCTAACGCCCTTGTTTTAAGCAACACCATCATAGAGCCAGGAAGCATCTATGCAGGAGTTCCTGCGAAGTTCGTAAAGAAGGTTGATCCAGAGCAAACAAAAGAGATGATCAACAAAATAGCGAACAACTACCTGATGTACGCCAGCTGGTACAAGGACGAGGAGTAACCTAAAGCGTGAAATTTTCTTCGAGAGCTACCTTTGCCGTATCAACGTGTAAAACCTCTTCAAGCAGCGTTTTCATCGTCGAAGAAGTTCCGCTAGAGTAAAAATAGTATTTTGGAGCATCGGTATCCGAAGCCTTTAGGTGCTGATCCTCCAAAATATCGTTTACTCGCCGAGCAATTGCAGGAGCAGGATCGATAATGGTAACACCTTCTCCTGCTATCCTATCAACCAAGGGCCGGAAAAAGGGGTAATGGGTGCATCCAAGAACGATATGGTCTGCCCCCTTTTTAATCATGGGCTGAACATACTTTTTTAGAAGTTCCTCGGCCTTCGGGCTATACTGCTCGCCATTCTCGACCAGCTCCACCAACCCCGTACCAACCTGCTTAACCACCTTGATATCGGAGGCATACCTTTCGGTTGTTGCCCTAAACAAACGACCACCAAGCGTTCCTGCCGTTGCTAAGATACCAACGCACTTGGTTTTGGTTAGAATCGCAGCGGGCTTTACCGCTGGCTCCATTCCTACAAATGGCAAGTTGTAGCTTGCCCTCAAGTAGTCAATTGCTGCAGCTGTTGCAGTATTACAGGCAACAACAACCAGCTTAACCCCTTTCGATACAAAAAACTTTACAATAGCATCCGAAAGATCAACCACCTCCTTTTGGCTTTTAGGACCATAAGGACAGTTTGCGTTATCAGCATAGTAAATTATATCCTCGTTGGGAAGTAGCGCAGCAATCTCTTTCCATACCGAAAGACCTCCAACGCCAGAATCAAAAACACCGATGGGCTGTTTCATTTTCGAACTTCTAGTAACAAAAAAAGCCACCTGCAAAAGGTGGCTTAAAGGTATAAAATATCCTTCTTATTTCTTTCCGGCAGCAGGAGCGGCTGGTTTTTCTTTAATACCAAGCTGCTTAATAACTAAAGGTAGTACATCTACAGCCATAGCAGAATCGTAATATGCAAGAGAAGGAACTGCTGTATCAAAGATGTATGCAAACCCATTAGCCTTACCTACAGCCTTAATTGCGTCGGTAATCTTCTCTACAATTGGCTTAAGGAGCGCTGACTGCTGTTTTCCAAGTTCAGACTCAGCATTTTGACCGTACTCCTGAATGCGCTGTTGAAGATCTTGAATTTCCTTTTCCTTATTCTGGCGAACTAGATCGGCCATCTTTTCTCTACCTTGAGCATAAGCTTGGTACTTTTGATTTAGTTCTACCTGAAGTGCTTCTATTTGAGAACCTAGTTCATTTCTTAACTTCATCAACTTAGCCTCTGCAGAGTCTCTTTCTGGCATTTTTGAAATCACCTCTTGAGTATTGATAATTCCAAATTTTAGGTTTTGTCCAAAAGCGGTGCCACCTAGTAGAACAGCGCAAATTATAAGAAGCGCCTTAATTCCGTTTTTCATCTTAATAGTTCTTTTTCGTTTTACGCAAATATACATTTCAAAAATTACTTATAACCTAACTTCTGCAAAACTTCGTCGCTTTTGTCGATTTTTGGACTTGCAAACATTACCGAAGGATTATTGGCCTTATCAAGAATTAGGGAGTACCCCCCATCTGTGGCTAACTCTTTAACAGCACCAAAAATCTGATCGTAAAATGGTTTAAGTAGTTCTTCTCTCTTTTTTATCATTAGACCTTCAGGCCCAAAATACTTACGTTGTAGCTCGTTTGCATCAAGCTCCTTTTGCTGCAAATCGGCCTCCTTGTTTTTCTTCTGAGCCTCGGTCAACAATACCTTTTCTGCTTGATAGGCCCGATAAGCTTGATCTACACCTTCGAACTTCTGCTGCACATCGCTTTGGTACTGCTGTGCCAGCTTATCAAGCTGCTCAAGCGCTGCTTTGTAGTTGGGAATCTTCTTAAGGATATACTCCGAGTCTACCACCGCATACTTCTGGCTATATCCAAGCATACAAAGCATCGTTAAAGACAGTAGAAGTAGTATTCTTTTCATCCTCAATAGCATTAGTTTGTTGGCATACCAATCACAAAGTGGAAGTTGCTTCCTCCCGAACCTGGAGCGTGAGGGATATCGTCAAATCCATAAGCCCAGTCGATCCCTAGCATACCAATCATTGGAAGGAAAATACGAGCACCAACACCCGCTGATCGTACCACTTGGAATGGGTTAAACGACTTTATATCCTGCCAAGCATTTCCTGCTTCAAAGAAGCCGAGTACATATATCGAAGATTGTGGGGTCAGCGTAATTGGGTAACGAAGTTCCGCACTAAACTTATCGTACACGTTGGCCTTGTTTAGTATTGTTGTAGACTGAACCGACTTTCTATAAACATATACAGGCGTTACCTTCTCGTTTTCGTAGCCACGTAAGCCTATCGTTTCTGTACCGTACATTGCATAACCGCTAAGTCCATCACCTCCTACAACATAATTTTCGAAAGGAGAGTACCCGACCTTAGAGTTGTACATGCCAAGATATCCGAACTGACCTTTAACAGCAAGAACAAGATCTTTAAATATGCTTTGGTAGAAAGTACCTTTAAAACCAACCTTGTAGTACTCTACCCAGCGATAGCGCTCTTTATCGGTCATCCCCGTTTTGGTTTCTTCGTTGTAAAGGGAATAGTCTTTTCCGTTTACCAAAGAATAAGGGAAGGTGGCCTTTAATGAAAGCGACACTTCAGATCCTCCACGAGGATAGATCGGGTTATTCGTAGAATTACGCGATAGCGCGGTTGAAAAGTTAAGGTTGGTAGAAGTTCCATTGCTTATGATAAAACCATTCCAGTCTTTCAAGTTGTAAACTTCAGCACTTATAGCAGTTGATAAGGTAAACCAGTTGTCTGGCCAGTTCAAACGGCGACCCAACCCAATTGATCCCCCAATTACTTTAAAATACTCATCTCCGGCTTGATAGTAGTAACTACTATTATTCATTACCTGATAGTACAAGGAAACAGAGAATGATTGTGGCTTCTTTCCTCCAAGCCATGGCTCAGTAAAGCTAGCAGAGAACGCTTTGTAGTACGATCCGTTGGTTTGAGCACGAAGCGAAAGCGACTGGCTATCTCCGGTAGGAATAGGACGCCAAGCTCCCTTATCAAATATACGTCGAGCAGAGAAGTTATTGAATCGAAGTCCTATCGACCCTACAAACATATTACCACCCCAGCCTCCTGAAAGTTCGAGTTGGTCATTCGACTTCTCGCTAACCGTATAGGTTATACCAACAGTACTCTCCTGCTGGTTTGGATCCATTTGAATTCCTTCTCCCAACTTTTCTGCATCAAAGTGGCCAAGCTGACCCAAGTAACGAATTGTATTTACAATGTTATCGCGACGGTATAAGTCCCCAGGCTTAGTTTGAAGTTCTCTGCGAATAACATGTTCGTTGGTTCTATCGTTTCCTGCTATTTTTACGTACGAAATGGTTGCAGGCTTTCCTTCGTTAACTCTGATTTCAATATCAACAGAATCATTCTCAACCTTAACCTCGATGGGTGTAGCATTAAAAAATAGGTATCCCTGATTCTGATAGATATTCGCCACCGATTCTTCGTCGGTATTTAATCGTTTATCCAACGCCACCTTGTCATAGTAGTCGCCTTTCTTTATCTTAAGTAGGGTATTCAGTTCTTCAGCCGTATTCTTAGTGTTACCAATCCAATTAATAGAACGGAAGTAGTACCGATGTCCTTCTTCCAATCTGATTCTTATTCCAATTCGATCATCGCTTACTTTATAAACCGAATCGTTCACAATTTTGGCATCACGATAACCCTTCTGCTCATAAAAGCTTACAAGTTCCTTTTTATCGTTCTCGTAGTCGCTCTTGATGAATTTTGACACGTTAAAAATATTCCAATCGCGACGGTGAGTTTTCTTAAAAACCCTACGAAGACGCTCGTCGGTATAGTTGTTATTGCCATCAAAAACAATATCCTTAATTTTCACCTTCTTATTCTTATTAATGGCAATAAGCAGGTGCTCCGTATTTTGAACTACAGTATCTGGCTTTTGAGTAATATTTACATCAACATTTAAGTATCCTTTATTAATGTAATACTTCTTAATAAGATCTTTGGTTGTGCTAAGCATGAACTCGGTAATGGTTGTTCCTCGCTTAAGCTTTAACTTGTCATTTAAATCGGTTACCTCAGATTTCTTTGCCCCTTTAAAGTCCCAGTTATACAGACGAGGCTTCTCCAACAAATCAACTTTAAGCCAAATTTTATCACCTTCAACTTTAGCCACTCGAATCTTCACATCACCAAAAAGATCTTGTTCCCACAGCTTCTTTACAGCTCGTGCAAATACATCTCCAGGTAAAGTTACGGTATCACCTTTGGCTATTCCTGTAACGCCAATGTAAAGATCCGGATCTAAATATTTTACACCTTCAATAGAAATGTTTTCAACTACGTATTTCTTAGGAGACTCGTAGTTCAGCTCAACATCAACCGTCTGATCTTGAGCAACTATCTTGCCCGCAAACAGTATAAACAATAAGAGAAAAAATGCTCTTCTTTGCATTATTATGAATAATGAAGTTAGACTTATAACTTTACTTGTTCACTCGTTTTACCAAATCGTCTCTCCCTTTTTTGGTAGTCGACTATGGCTTTTATAAACTCTTCCTTATTAAAGTCGGGCCACAAAACAGGTGAGAAGTAAAATTCGGAGTAGGCACACTGCCATAGCAAGAAGTTGCTAATCCGCTGTTCGCCGCTAGTTCTAATTATCAACTCTGGATCTGGCATCTCACTCGTTGTAAGATATAACGAAACAGTTTGCTCATTTATTGCACCCATATCAAGTTTACCGCCCTCTACATCTTTACAAATATCCCGAATGGCTTTAGTTATTTCCCATCGAGCGCTGTAGCTGAGCGCTAACGTAAGAACCAATCCTGTATTGCCAGATGTATTTTCGATAGCCTTTAAAAGCTTCTCCAGCACCCCTGTAGGAAGCGAATCAAGATCGCCTATCGCATTTAACCTGACATTATTCTTATTAAGGTTAGGAGTTTCCGATTCTATTGTAGACACCAAAAGGGTCATTAACCCTTCCACCTCGTCTTTTGGTCGAGACCAATTCTCCGTCGAAAAGGCGTATAGCGTAAGGTACTTTACGCCCAACTCTGCTGCAATCTCAACGGATGCCGTAACAGAGTTCACCCCTTTTCGGTGGCCAAACAAGCGCTGGTTGCCTAATTTTCTAGCCCATCTACCGTTTCCATCCATAATAATTGCAACGTGCTGGGGCACTCTACACTTATCTACAGACTCAACTGACATTTTCTTCATTCGCTTTTATAAGTATGCAGGGCATGTTTTCTGCCCCAATTTTAACCGATAGGATAATACCAGACCATAAAAAGCAAACCAGTCATTATTAATTAGTACTGATCTGCCAGAAGTTACATTACTATAGCCATCCAACTTGTCGTTAAACGTTTTGGATAGCTGAACCTCTACCCCCATTGTTAAACGGGGCGATGCTGCAATCTTAATTCCTGCACCAAATGGTATTGCGGGAATGATGCTATCATCATAAAAGTAGCATCCTATTCCAACGAGCAAATATGGTGAAAAAAAATCATCCTTCACCCTTAATGGATTAAAAGGGATGAAGTTTACCTCATATTTTACATCAACATTAATATATTGTCGGCTAAACTCAATTTCGGGAGGAATTCCAGGAAGGAAGCTACCAATGTTTTTTGAACTTCCTGAGAGCATGCCGGCTCCGACAGAAAGACGGATGCTATTATAGTCGTCAAAAAGCCTACGATAAAAAGCCCCACCACAAAAAGACGGAGACTTAAATATGTTTATATGATTAAAATCGCCTAAATAAGCACTCGCTCCTCCTTGTAGTCCAACTTCATGCACCTCCTGTCCCCGCATCTGTTTGACATACAGAACAAGAAAGAAGATCATAAAAAGAATCCTAAAACAGCGAATAGCCTTCATTATCGTCTATAAGAGCGTGACTTTCTCCAATTTGTTTTCTGGTAGCCTAATTGGTAAACCAGCCCAGCGCTTATGGACAAGTAGGCATCTTTACTCTTCGAATATAACTCGTTACTATAGCCATCGAGATAATCGGTCAGGGTAAAAACATAGTTTGTTTCTAAAAAAAGCCTTATATCTCTTGCTATAGGCAGCGTACTTCCTATACCAACCGGAAAAACAGGCGTTGCAGTTTTACCTCCTTCGTACCCAACAAGTGAAGCGTTGCTGAGTTTTTCATTAGGAGATAGGGCATAAATACAGGCTCCGACACCTGCTTGAATGTATAGAGATGGGTAAACATTTTTATTCCAGCCTTGCCGACGGAGAGAAGATCGATAGAAAAACGGCTCCTTTTCTGTCACTATATAGTACACACCTATTGCCGATACATCTAAAATGAAAGAAGAAAAACTATAGCCCCTACCCTCATTTCGCGATCCCTTATCGGTACCAGCAAGAAGCCCCACAATGCCGTTTAGTTTAAAAGAAACTCTAGGATTTATATTATACTTGTAGTATCCCTCAAGCCCAGGCCTTTTAGACATTTGTGCAATTTCCGAAATACTTTTAGGACCCGCATTTTCAGCCCCTCCAATATCTGTATACGCTGTTAGCATTGACAAACCGAGCCCAAATTCGCTAACCGTTTTTTGGTTAACTTGAGAATAACCTGGCCAGGCAATCGAGACTAACAGCAATATAACAATCAGCGAATTCCTCATTAAATCAAAATTACCAATACTACGTTAAGCAAATCTATCATAAAAAAACAAAACTACACATTTAACTTTAATAAAATACTAGTTTCTTTTATCAAGTCCCCAGAGCAGCTTACTCCTCAAGTTAACACAGAAGTTTGCCCCCGCAAACTTTATAAATTTTATTTGTGCCTTTGATTTTTTGAGCCTTAGCGATGTTCCACTTGGTATGGTGAACCTATGATTATCCATAGACCAAATGGCATACCCTGTTCTCGATTCGACCTCTAGCCGCAGTATTGATGTATCAGGAACAACTAGCGGTCTCATATTAAGGTTATGAGGAGCTATTGGAGATATTACAAATACATCAGAATGAGGGTCAACTATTGGGCCACCTATACTCAACGAATAGGCCGTAGATCCTGTTGGTGTAGCCACTATAACGCCATCAGCCCAATAAGTTCCCAGAAATTCGCCATTAATATACGCATGAATGGTTATCATAGACGCATCCTGCTTTTGCACGGTTGCCTCATTTAGAGCAGAAGGGAAAGATGGCAATAGACCATCGGTTTCTACCTCTATCATTGAACGAGATTCTATGGAAAAAGTCTTATCCAACAAGGATTGTATTGCTTCATCAACATCATCAAGCGAAGTGAACGTTAAGAAGCCCAACCTGCCGACATTTACCCCCCAAATAGGAATATTGGTATCGCGAACTAGCGAAACGCAATCGAGTAGCGTTCCATCTCCGCCAATACTTACAAGCACGTCTACCTCCGGGAAGTCATCGGCTCCACAATAAGCTCGCTCTGCAGTAAATTCAAGTTCTGGAAGTGTTTCAAGGAATCCTTGCGAGATATGTAGCGTCGAAATGGAGTTAAGTTTAGAAAGAAACAAGAGAACATCCCCTATTCTTGAGCAGCTAACAAGTGGACGTCCATAAACAGCTATACGAATCTTGCTTTCCATTTTCCAAAGCTATAGATTTAGTAACTTCATGAGTAGATCGTAACGCTCGTCCAACAATTCGTCCATGTCATTATTCGCATTGTAAACGCCTACCACGTTATAGTTATATCTGTTAAAAGTTTGAATAATCGACGTAATATCAGCAGTATTTACCTTTATGGTTAGCACCACCATTGTTGTGTCCGGAATATTCGTAAGGTGCGAAAATAGAATTTTTGCCTCATTAGATTCTACCACCTGAGCAACGTGCGCTAAGGAGTAGTCTTTAATTCCCATTTGGAGAACAATTATTCCTCCTTGATTTTCGAGCGAGGAGTTCTCGGTAAATTTTACGATTAGCTCCGATACCGATATTGCTCCCAGATATTCCTTTTCGGCGTTTACTACGGGTATAACCGACAAGTTTAGCCGTGAAGCCATCGAAAGCACATCAAAAATTGGAACATTATCCTCTATAAAGCCACCTCCATCGTTTAGCCTATAATCGCCTATAAGCACCTCGGGATCATTCATGTCGAGTATGTCCGATTCGGAAATTAAGCCGACAAGCCTACGACTATCGTCTACCACCGGCAGGTGCGATACTTTAAAAACCTCCATTAGCGTAAGGGCTTTGCCTCCTGTGTCAGTAATTTTTAACGCAGGAATCATATCAGACATCAAATCGACAGACAACTTCATCAAGATTTCTCCTAAATTTGCATTACTACTAACAAAATCGTTATAGCAATGACTAAGCTTAGTGTAAATATAAATAAAATTGCCACAATTCGAAACGCACGTGGCGGTAATACGCCAAATGTTGTGGAAGCGGCTATTAACTGCGAAAAATTCGGAGCTCAAGGTATTACCGTACACCCTCGCCCAGACGAAAGGCATATCCGCTATCAAGATGTACGTGATCTTAAAAAGGTGGTAACAACAGAATTCAACATAGAAGGCTACCCCTGCAAGGAGTTTATCGACCTTGTTCTAGAGGTTGTTCCTGCACAGGTGACGCTTGTTCCAGACCCTCCTACCGCCATTACATCAAACGCAGGTTGGGACACAAAAACCAACAAGGCATTCCTTGTTGATGTTATAAAAACGTTTCAGCAAAAAGGCATTAGGGTCTCCATTTTTGTTGATCCATCAGTAGAAATGGTGCAGCACGCTTT
>RRZU013151285.1_pt1 | contig 11014 bp, 5 predicted proteins | sample 2165561 | NCBI WGS metagenome assembly RRZU01 (sample SAMN10456909, study PRJNA506462) | wastewater metagenome | isolation source: wastewater sludge | place: USA: Moscow, Idaho | reverse complement strand
GGAGGCACAACGACGGAATGCAACACGGTTTCTCAGATTTGTTTTGGCCATCCTAACCGATAGTTCCTGGATCTGAACAGCTGGGGTTTTCAACGGTATGGGGCTGTTCGGCCACACAGGACTCCGATACACTGACCGCAATGAACAGCGCGCGTGAAGCCTTGTGGCGGACAGTAGTTTGTTGCCGGTTGCCCGCCCGTGATGACACTTTCGCCGGGAGCGCTGATCGCGGTGGTCCTGGCATTCGCTTCCTAGGGCCGGTTAACAGCCGGGGCGCTGCGCGGCAGCGTATTGGCCGGACACGCTAGCACGGCAAAACACCACGCGCTAGAACTGCTGCGCCAGAATAGCGACAACCATTTTATGAACCGCACTCCCACAGCGGACATTGCCAGCAACCAGACTTGCCATCCCCTTCTGTTAAGCCAATCACACGCACAACGCATGCCGCATTCACACGTTCCTCATCCTGACGCACCGCAAGGCATTGCAACCCCTTTTGTACACGCAGCTCTGCCCGCCTTCGGGCTGATCGTGGTGGGCGATGAACTGCTGTCGGGCCGTCGCAGCGACCGGCACATTCCCAAAATGATCGAATTGCTTACCCAACGCGGGCTGGCACTGTCCTATGTGCACATGTTGGGCGACGACCGGCCGTGCCTGGTGCGTCTGCTGCAACAGGTGCTGGCCAGCGGCGATGTGGTCATGTGTTGCGGCGGCATCGGCGCCACCCCCGACGACCATACCCGCCAGGCCGCAGCGGCCGCAGCCGGCGTGGAACTGGTCATGCACCCGGTGGCACGCAACCTGATCGAACAGCGCATGCAGGAACAGGCGCAGCAGAAAGGGCAAGCCTTCGATCCCCTGCACCCCGACAACGTGCAACGCCTGCAAATGGCCATGCTGCCGGCCCATGCGCACATCATCCCCAACCCGTACAACCGGATTGCCGGATTTTCAGTGGGGCACGTTCATTTCTTTCCCGGCTTTCCGGTCATGGCGCACCCCATGATCGCCTGGGTGCTGGACCATTTCTATGCGCGCTGGCAAAACATGCGCGACTGGAGCGAACAGGCGCTGATCGTGAAAAACGCCTCGGAGGCCACCCTTACACCGCTAATGGAAAGTCTGGAAACCCGCTGGCCTGCCATCAGAATTTTCAGCCTGCCCAGTGTGGACCATCCCGTGCACGGCACGCACATCGAACTCGGCGTAAAAGGGCCGAAACAGATGGCCAGCGACGCTTTCAACGCCTTGCGGCAAGAGTTGCTAAACAGACAGATTCCTTTTTTCGCGGCCTGACCGGCTGCGGCGCGCTTGCGACAGCCGGCAACCCTCCAGCGTCCCCGCTAAACTGTCCAGCAATGTTTATTCTGCAGCAGGTTTGCACGCACCGTTGCAGTGCGATCACCGACCGCTTCTTCCTTTCCTGCCCATGCCAGAACCCGCCCAAATAGCGCAAAACCCGCAGACTGCCCCTTGCACGACGCCTGGAGAGTTTGTCAACTTTGCCGATTCGCCGTTTCAGCTGTTTCAGCCATACCCGCCGGCAGGCGACCAGCCGGCGGCCATCGCCAAGCTGGTGGAGGGCGTGCAGGATGGCGAGGTGTTCCAGACCCTGCTGGGCGTGACCGGATCGGGCAAAACATTCACCATGGCCAACGTGATTGCGCGCCTGGGCCGGCCGGCCATTGTGTTTGCGCCCAACAAGACCCTGGCCGCACAGCTTTACAGCGAATTTCGCGAATTTTTCCCGAAAAACGCAGTGGAATATTTCGTCAGCTATTACGACTATTACCAACCCGAAGCCTATGTGCCCCAGCGCGATCTGTTCATCGAGAAAGACAGCGCCATCAACGAACACATCGAGCAGATGCGACTATCTTGCACCAAAAGCCTGCTGGAGCGACGCGACGTGGTGATCGTGGCCACCGTCTCGGCCATCTATGGTATTGGCAACCCCGAGAGTTACCACAAGATGATCATGACGCTGCGCGCGGGCGACCGCCTGAGCCAGCGCGACATCATCGCCCAACTGGTGCGGATGCAATATCCGCGCAACGAAACGGATTTCACCCGCGGCAAGTTCCGGGTACGGGGCGACACCATCGATGTGTTTCCGGCCGAACATAGCGAGCTGGCGCTGCGCATCAGCCTGTTCGACGACGAGATTGAGTCCCTGCAACTGTTCGATCCGCTCACAGGCAAGATCCGCCAGCAGCTGCCGCGCTTCACGGTCTATCCCAGCAGCCATTACGTCACGCCGCGCGAACAGGTGCTGTCTGCGGTAGAAAGCATCAAGCTGGAACTGGCCGATCGGCTCAAGTTCTTTTACGACGAGGGCAAGCAGGTGGAAGCGCAGCGGCTGGAACAGCGCACGCGTTTCGATCTGGAGATGCTGGCCGAGGTGGGCCACTGCAAGGGCATTGAAAACTACTCGCGTCACCTCGCAAGCTCACAGCCCGGCGAGCCACCGGCCACCCTGACCGATTACCTGCCGCGCGACACACTCATGTTTCTGGATGAAAGCCACGTCATGATCGGCCAGTTGGGCGGCATGTACAACGGCGACCGCTCGCGCAAGCAAACCCTGGTGGACTACGGCTTTCGCCTGCCCAGCGCGCTGGACAACCGGCCGCTGAAGTTCGAGGAGTTCGAGACGCGCATGCGTCAATGCATTTTCGTGTCGGCCACGCCAGCCGATTACGAAAAGCAGCACTCCGGCCAGGTGGTGGAACAACTGGTGCGCCCAACCGGCCTGGTAGATCCCGCCGTGGATGTTCGTCCGGCCACTAGCCAAGTGGACGATGTGTTGCAGGAAATCCGTCACCGTGTGCAACAAGGTGAACGCGTGCTGATCACCACGCTCACCAAACGCATGGCCGAGCAGCTGACCGACTATCTGGGCGAAAACGGCGTGAAGGTGCGCTACCTGCACAGCGATGTGGACACGGTGGAACGCGTCGAAATCATTCGCGACCTGCGCCTGGGCACATTTGACGTGCTGGTGGGCATCAACCTGCTGCGCGAGGGCCTGGATATTCCCGAAGTCTCGCTGGTGGCAATTCTGGATGCCGACAAGGAAGGCTTCCTGCGCAGCGAGCGCAGCCTGATCCAGACCATGGGCCGCGCCGCGCGTAACATCCACGGCACCGCCATTCTCTATGCCGACCGCATCACCGACAGCATGCGCCGCGCCATCGGCGAAACCGACCGTCGCCGAACCCGCCAACTGGCGTTCAATGCCGAACACGGCATCACGCCGCGCAGCGTGATCAAGCAGGTGCGCGACCTGATTGATGGTGTTTATAGCGAGAAGGCTGGCAAGGAGGCATTGCGGCAGGAACAGCAACGCCTCTGGGTCGAGGATGTGGAGGAAAAAGATCTATCGCGCGAAATCCGCCGGCTGGAAAAACAGATGCTCGAACACGCCAAGAACCTGGAGTTCGAACAGGCCGCTCGCGTGCGCGACCAGCTAGCGGCTCTGCGCGAACGGGTGCTAGGCGGCGCGGGACACGACACGTTTTGAGCACGCCAGCCTGGCGCGCTCCGCGCAGGGGAAGCGGCGACCCAATCAGGTCAGCTCGACAATCAGCTCAATTTCGACGCAGGCGCCCAGCGGAATTTGCGCCACACCAAAAGCACTGCGGGCATGTGCGCCCTTTTCCGGTCCAAATACCTGACCCAGCAGTTCGCTGCAACCGTTGGTCACCAGGTGTTGTTCAGTGAAGGCAGGGGTGGAATTGACCAGGCTCATCACCTTGACGAGGCGCGCAATCTTGTTAAGGTCACCCGTGGCCGCATGCAGCGTGCCCAGCAGGTCGATGGCAATCGCCCGCGCCGCCTGCTGGCCCGCGGCGGTTTCCATGTCCTTACCCAATTGGCCCGCCCAGGGTTTTCCATCTTTCTTGGCAATATGGCCACTCACAAAGATCAGCTTGCCAGACTGAACATAGGGAACATACGCAGCAGCGGGCACAGCCAGCGGCGGCAGCGTGATATCGAGCGCCTGCAGGCGCGCATAAACATCGGACATTTCATTCCCTCCCTTTAGCCAACTGGAAAAATTCAGGGCATTAGTCTAAAGGCGTTTTGATGCGGCCTGGAATCACCCATCTGCCATCTGAAACCGATCATTCGAAATGAGTACCGCACGACACCCCCTGCAACAACCGCATTTCCCAGCTAAAAAACGCAGATAGAACCAGTTCACGCATGGTTCATTTAGCCTTACCATGCTTGTACTTTTTTCTTAAAATTACCCCCATCTATGATGCGGCTATTTGTCGACCGTCCGCGCCATCTGCCCGTGACTTTTTTGTCTCTAAGCGTGGTTGCCGCCGTGGGCATGCAGCTGTTGCAGCCGCAACTGTGGCCCGCGTGGACGTATGCACTGATTGGCCTCGCCGGTACGCTATCCATTCTCTTCTGGCTGTTGTGGCGTTGGCCGTCATGGGTCCTGCTGACAGGAGTGGCCGCACTGGTCTTTGGCAGTACCGGCTGGCGCGCCAGCCACTATGCATCCAGCATCCTGCCTGCTGATTTGCAGGGACGTGACATCGTGGTGCAGGGCCAAGTCACCGACCTGCCGCAATGGCTGCCAGACAGCGTGCGCTTTGCCTTTGCCGTAAACAGCGCCACGCTCGACGGCAAACCTGTGGCTCTGCCAAACACTCTCAGCCTGGCCTGGTATCTGCCCCGCAACGACAGGGACGTTGGCTCGCAGGCGGCTCCTGCCAACGGACACCCCCCTACCGGCGCAGTAGAGCCCGAAAATGACCAAGCCGAACCCACCCCCGACGCAGACCGCTGTGCGCTCTGCGTCAAGCCGGGCGAACGCTGGCGGCTGGTCGTGCGCCTGAAGCAACCCCACGGCAGCCGCAACCCCCATGGTTTTGACTACGAACTCTGGCTGTGGGAGCAAGGGCTGGGCGCCACGGGCTATGTGCGCACCAACGATGGCAAGACACCCCCCGAAAAAACCGGACTGCCCCATCCGCTGGACGTGCGCGCCTGGCGCGACCAGGCTCGATTGCAGGCGCGCGAAGCCGTCTACCGAACGCTTCTGCCCCAACAAGCAAACGTCATACAAAAGGCGGATCGCGCCGTTCTTGCAAACACAGATACAGAGGCCAATGCCACACCGGCCGAACGCGCAGCAGGCATCGTGGCGGCCCTGCTGATGGGCGATCAGCGCGCCATCACCCAGCCTGACTGGGATATTTTTCGCATCACTGGCGTATCGCATCTGTTGAGTATCTCGGGGTTGCACATCACACTGTTTGCCTGGCTGGCAGGTGGCTTGATGGGCACCCTGTGGCGGCAAAGCGCCCGGCTGCGCCGGCCTGCCCTATGCCTGTGGCTGGCAGCCCCGCTGGCAGCAATGTGGTGCGGTATGGCACTGGCCACGGCTTATGCCTGGTTCAGCGGCTGGGGCGTTCCGGCGCAACGCACCTGCATCATGCTGCTGACGATAGCCCTGTTGCGCACATGGGGTATGACATGGCCCTGGCAGGCGATTCTGGCGACGGCTGCTGCCACGGTCTTGCTCATCGACCCATGGGCCCTGTTGCAACCGGGGTTCTGGCTCAGCTTTGTAGCCGTTGGGGTGCTTTTTGCCACCGTGCCTCCTGCCCGCGCAGCCAGCCAGTGGCCTCAGAAACTGAAGCAGGCCATTGCAGGATTCCTGCGCGCGCAATTAGCCATCATGCTGGTACTGACACCGCTCTCGCTGCTGCTGTTCGGCCGGGTTTCGGTGATCGGATTTCTAGCCAACGTCCTGGCGGTGCCCCTGATCACCTTCGTCGTCACACCGCTGGTGCTGCTGGGCACGGCCTGGCCCGCATCGTGGCACCTGGCCTCGGCCTTGCTGCAGATGTTGATGGCCCTGCTGCAACAGTTGGCGGCCATTCCCTGGGCCAGCTACCAAGTGGCCATTGCACCCTGGTGGGCGGGCGCCGCAGGTATTGCCGGCGGGATGCTGCTCATGTTGCGTCTGCCCTGGCCGTGGCGTCTGGCCGGCGCACTCAGTTTGCTGCCGGCGTTACTGTGGCAGGCGCCGCGGCCGGCGCAAGGCCATTTCGATCTGCTGGCGGCCGATGTGGGGCAAGGCAGCGCCGTACTGGTGCGCACCCGCACCCACAGCCTGCTGTACGACGCCGGACCGCAATACAGCGTCCGCAGCAATGCCGGAGAACGCATCGTGCTGCCCTTGCTGGGCGCCCTGAACGAACAACCCGGCTGGCTACTGCTCAGTCATCAGGACAACGACCACGCCGGTGGCGCGGCCAGCCTGCTGCAGGCCCATCCGCAGATGCAGGTTCTGGGGTCAGTCGAAACCAGCCACCCCCTGCAACAGATGCGCGCGATCATGCCCTGCACTGCAGGACAGACCTGGCAGTGGGACGGCGTGAACTTCACGGTGCTGCACCCTCCTGAAAGCGGCCCGGCAAGTCCGTCGGCGCAAACCAATGCCATGAGTTGTGTGCTGCACGTCAGCAACGGGCAGCGCAGCGCCTTGCTGGCCGGAGATACCGAGACAGCACAGGAACGGGTCATCGTTGACCAGCAACAGGCAACGCCTGACGTGCTGCGAGCCGATCTCCTGGTGGTGGGCCACCACGGCAGCAAAACCTCCACCAGCGCCGCCTGGCTGGCCGCCGTACAGCCCCGCTGGGCCGTGATCCAGCAAGGCTACCGCAATCGTTACCATCACCCGCACCCAAAGGTATTGCAACGGCTGCATGAGCATCGGGTTGCAATCCGGCTGAGCGAAAGCTGCGGCGCAGCCTGGTGGCGATCAGACAACGGCAGCCTGCAATGCGAACGCGAACAGAACCGACGCTATTGGCAACACCAGCCCGATCTACTCCGGCAGACAACAGCCCCCGATCAACGATAAGGCGATGCAGGCGCTCCTTGCAGACGCAAACGAATGCGCTGGACGTCATACCCCTGCTGCTGCAAACGGTTAAGCCACAGAGGCAAGAGATGCCTCACCTTGGCGGCAATGGCATTGCCTTGCACCAGAATGCACCACTCGCCTTCGTCTATTTGCCCATATGCCAGGTACGGCCGCAAGGGCGCAGGCACCATTTCGGCGATGCTTTGCGCGCATTGTTGTGACAGCCGTGTTTTCTGCATGAGCAGACTAAGAACGGGGGCCTCCTCGGCGGCCTGCTCCAACGAAACGGGGTGGTGACGACGCTGCATGCCAGACATTATGCGTGAGCCCGCGCCCCATCCGGGCAAGGACCGCATCAACAGGTAAAATGCAACGTTACGCATAACGGGATGCGCCATTCGCAGTGCCGACAGGCCCGGCGCATCCTTGTTTGCCAGGCTTTTCCGTCGCCGCGCATGTTGTTGGCATGTTTGCTGCCCTGCCGGAGTCGGATTCAATCACTGTCTTTCCTCTACCGGACCGCATCTGCTCGGGCATAGCGCCCTTGCGGCAAGCGGAAAATGCATGGCCTCATTTCTGACAAAAATTTTCGGCAGCCGCAACGAGCGCCTGCTGTCACGTTACCGCAAGACCGTTGCCCGCATCAACAGCCTGGAAAAGGAATACGAACAATTAACCGACGCCGATTTTCCGGCCACGACTGCCGCTTTCCGCCAGCGTCTGGCCGAAGGCGCCACCCTCGACAGCCTCTTACCAGAAGCGTTTGCCCTGGTGCGCGAAGCCAGCAGGCGCGTGATGAAGATGCGTCATTTCGACATGCAGCTGATCGGCGCTCAGGCCCTGCACGAAGGCAAAATCGCCGAAATGCGCACGGGCGAAGGCAAAACCCTGACAGCAACGCTGGCGGTGTACCTCAACGCCTTGCCTAGTCAGGGGGTGCATGTGGTCACGGTCAACGACTATCTGGCCAGCCGCGATGCCCAATGGATGGGCCGTCTCTACAACTTCCTGGGGCTGACGGTGGGCATCAATCTCCCCACCCTGGGACGCGAGGAAAAACAGGCTGCCTACAACGCCGACATCACCTACGGCACCAACAACGAGTATGGCTTCGACTACCTGCGCGACAACATGGTCTACGACTCGGTCGAACGCGTGCAGCGCCCCCTGAACTACGCCATCGTTGACGAGGTGGACTCCATCCTGATCGACGAAGCGCGCACCCCGCTCATCATCAGCGGACAGTCGGAAGACCAGACCGACCTGTATGAAGCCATGAATCGCGTGCCCCCCATGCTCACGCGCCAGGAAGGCGAAGAGAACCCTATCACCGGCGAGGGCGTCACCAAGCCAGGCGATTTCACGGTTGATGAAAAGGCCCATCAGGTCTATCTCACCGAGCAGGGCCACGAGAACGCAGAAGCCATCCTCCAGAAAATGGGGCTGCTGCCTGAAGACGCCTCGCTCTACGATCCAGCCAACATCGCCTTGATGCATCACCTGTATGCTGCGCTACGCGCACACAATCTGTATCACCGCGACCAGCACTACGTGGTGCAGGATGGCGAAAAGGGTCCGGAAATCGTCATCGTTGACGAATTTACTGGCCGCCTCATGTCGGGACGCCGCTGGAGCGATGGCCTGCATCAGGCCGTGGAAGCCAAGGAAAACGTGCCCATCCAGGCCGAAAACCAGACGATGGCGACCATCACCTTCCAGAACTATTTCCGCCTGTACAAAAAGCTGTCGGGCATGACCGGCACAGCCGACACCGAAGCCTTCGAATTCCAGGAGATCTATGCGCTCGAAACGGTCGTCATCCCACCCAACCGGCCCAACAAGCGCGAAGACCAACTCGACCGCGTATACAAGACCACCCCCGAAAAATACCAGGCAGCGTTACAGGATATTCGTGAATGCCACGAACGCGGACAGCCCGTGCTGGTAGGCACCACGTCCATTGAAAACTCCGAAATCATTTCCCAGCTCCTCAAACAGGCCAAGCTGCCGCATCAGGTGCTCAACGCCAAACAGCACGAACGTGAAGCCGAAATCGTCGCCCAGGCGGGCCGTCCCGGCATGATCACCATCGCCACCAACATGGCCGGGCGCGGCACCGACATCGTGCTGGGCGGCAACCTCGAAAAAATGGTCGCGACCCTGGAGGCTGACGAAACCCTCGACGAAACCACCCGTGCACAACGCATCCAGAGCCTGCGCGACAACTGGCAGGCCGATCATGAAAAGATCAAGGCACTGGGCGGACTGCGCATCATCGCCACCGAACGGCACGAGAGCCGTCGCATCGACAACCAGTTGCGCGGCCGCTCGGGCCGCCAGGGCGATCCCGGTTCTTCGCGTTTCTACCTGAGCCTGGACGATCCGCTGATGCGCATCTTCGCCGGGGACCGCGTGCGCGCCATCATGGACCGCCTGAAAATGCCCGAAGGCGAAGCCATTGAAGCCGGCATGGTCACGCGATCGATCGAAAGCGCGCAACGCAAGGTCGAGGCACGCAACTTCGACATCCGCAAGCAGTTGCTGGAATTTGACAACGTCGCCAACGAGCAGCGCAAGGTCATCTACCACCAGCGCAACGAAATTCTCGACTCCGTAGGCCTGCAGGAACAGATCGATGGCATGCGCCAGAGCAGCTTCACCGATCTCGTGCATGCCTATGTCCCGCCAGGCAGTCTGGAAGAACAGTGGAACCTGGCCGGTCTCGAAAACGTGCTGGCCAATGACTGGAGTGCGCCTGTCAGCCTGCGCAGTCTGCTCGAAGCGTCTGACCATGTTACCGACGAAGATGTGCTGCAAAAGGTTCTCGAAGAAACCCATGCCGCCTTCCTGGCAAAAATGGCGCTGGTGGACCCCCAGAATTTCCTGTACTTCGAACGCGCAGTACTCCTGCAAAGCCTCGACACTCACTGGCGTGAGCACCTGAGCGCGCTTGATTACCTGCGCCAGGGCATCCACCTGCGCAGTTACGCGCAGCGCCAGCCCAAGGAAGAATACAAGCGCGAGGCGTTCGAACTGTTTGGGCAGATGCTTGACGCAGTCAAGAACGACGTCACCCGCACGCTCATGAACGTGCGCATCGAAACACCCGAACAATTCGATGAGGCCGCCAGCGCCTTTGAAGAAAAGGCCGATGGCTTCATCAACATCACCTATACCGCGCCCACCGAAACCGGCGAGATCGAGCAGACCGTGGCCGACGCCAGCGGCATGCCCGCTGTGCATCCGTCGGCGTTTGAGGGCGTAAGCCGCAACGACCCCTGTCCGTGCGGCAGCGGGAAGAAATACAAACACTGCCATGGCAAGCTGCAATAAGCTCCACCATGGTGCGTCAAAGCCCCTGTAAAAGGAAAGCCTGTCATGCCCGTCAATCTCCTGAGCCCTCGCGCCCAAGATCTGCTCGCCATCCCGGGCATCACCATCGGCGTCACCGAAGCGGGCGTGCGCAAGGCCAACCGCAGGGACCTGACCGTACTGCTGCTTGATGCCGGCAGCAGCGTCGGCGCGGTATTCACGCAAAACCGCTATTGCGCCGCGCCTGTGCAGGTCTGCCGCGAACACCTGGCAAAGCCGGATGCAGCCATTCGCGCGCTGGTCATCAACACCGGCAATGCCAACGCGGGAACGGGCGCACCAGGACTGCAGGCGGCGAACCAGACATGCGCCGCCATGGCGCAGCAACTGGACGTGCAACCGGAACAAATCCTGCCGTTTTCCACGGGCGTGATCATGGAAGAGCTGCCGGTGGAAAAAATCATCGCCGCGCTCCCTGCTGCCATTTCCAACGCCCATGCGGCAAACTGGGCAAACGCGGCAGAAGGCATCATGACCACCGACACCGTGCCCAAGGCGTGCAGCGCGCAAACTACCCTGGAAGGCGCTGCGGTGCACATCACCGGCATTGCCAAGGGCGCGGGCATGATCCGTCCCAACATGGCGACCATGCTGGGTTTTATGGCTACCGACGCAAAGGTCAGCCAGCCGGTCATGGCGCAATTGGCGCGCGAGGTGGCCGATGCCTCGTTCAACCGCATCACAATTGATGGCGACACCTCCACCAACGATTCGTTCGTGATCATGGCGACCAACAAG
>RRZU012719661.1_pt1 | contig 11014 bp, 7 predicted proteins | sample 2165561 | NCBI WGS metagenome assembly RRZU01 (sample SAMN10456909, study PRJNA506462) | wastewater metagenome | isolation source: wastewater sludge | place: USA: Moscow, Idaho | reverse complement strand
ATGGGACTGACCCCACAATGTGGGATTAAATAAAAAAGATTAAGCATCTTGTATTCGTACAATTGTTGTAAGACAATGATTAGTACAAATAGGAGGTGCTTTATTTATGAGCAAAAGGAATACATTTTATCCAGCTGAGGTTAAATTAGAAGCTGTTAAGTTAAGAGAAGAAGGATATAGCGTAAAAGAAATACAGAAATTGTTAAACATTAAAAGTGAAACTCAAGTTTACACCTGGTGGTATTGGTATCTAGATGGAGAAATTGATCGTTTCTCTCAACCAATAGGAAAACAATACAGCTATGGTCACGGTCCGGAAGGTTCTACACCAGAAGAAAGTTTAAAGATTAGAAATGAAATTTTAGAAAACCAGGTAAAGATATTAAAAAAGTACAAGAAGATGGAAAGGAAGTGGTTCAAGAAGTATTCGTAGATATTGTAAAAAAATTTAGAAATGTAATGCCGATATATTCAATTTTAGAATTATTTAATGTATCAAGTTCATCATATTATAGATGGTGTGAAAAAGATTACAAGAAGCCATTAAAAGAAAATGAAATATTGGTTATTAATAAATGCAAAGAGACAAACTACAGCTATGGATATCGTTCAATACATGGAATCTTATTGAAAGAAGGTTATTCTATTGGTAAGAATACGGTTCAACGTATTATGCAGAAGTTCAATCTTCAGTGTAGAATCAAACCTAAACGACAAACGAAGTATAGAGGTAAAGACTCAGTTGTAGCTAATAACATACTAAACAGAGAGTTTCATGCAGAGCGTCCATTAGAAAAGCTTGTAACTGATATTACTTATCTTCCGTGGGGAGAGCGTAACCTATATCTATCTTCTATAATGGATCTATACGATGGTCAAATTATTGCGTATACAATTTGCGAGATTCAGGATTTGGAATTTGTTATTGATACGTTAGATCAACTACCCGACTTAGAAGAGTCATGTATACTTCATTCGGATCAAGGTTCAGTCTACACAGCGAAGGCGTACCAAACAATAGTACAAAGAAAAAGCATTACCATGAGTATGTCCCGTAAAGGCACACCCGCTGATAATGCTCCAATCGAATCGTTTCATTCCATCCTAAAGTCTGAAACGTTCTATCGATACCCAGAACTAAAAAGTTCTAATGAAATTATATCACAAACTGTGATAAACTTTATTCATCATTATAACAACAATCGAATACAAGCAAAACTGGGATTCATGTCACCGATACAATATCGCGAATCACAAATCCCAGCTTAATCTTTTTTTATTAGTGTCCCATTACATGGGGTCACTACCAATCTCTTCTTTTTTTATTAATTTCGTAAAAAAACTTAGCTTTAAAAAATAGCAAAGCCTCATTTAATGAGTATTCTTCTTGTGTTCCGACAATCAGTATTATTTTAGTAAAGTTTTACTAATATTTTATTGACATATGAAATATATTGGTTTAAGATAGTATATGTAAGTAGGAAGCGGTTACATGCTTTCTTAAAACATAGGAGGAAAAGAAGAATGAAAAAATTTGCTAAAGTTTTATTGCTTACAGTTGTGGCCTTTGCACTAGTTGCATGTGGTGGCGGTAATGAAGGAACTGGCACAGAAGGTGAAGGAAAAACCTATGAAGTAGGTGTCGCTATTTATAACTTTGATGACTTCATGACTTTATATCAAGAAGAGATCAAGACAGCATTTAAAGAAGCTGGAGAAAAAGATGGTAATACTTATAACGTTGATATCGTAGACGGAAAAGGTGACCAAGCGAACCAAACTGAACAAATTAATAACTTTATCACAAAAGGTAAAGACTTAATTATTGCTAACCTTGTAGACCCAACTGGAGCTGACAAGATTATTGAAGAAGCGAAAGGTGCAGATATTCCAATCGTATTAATTAACAGAGAACCTGAACCAGAAGTTATGAACTTATATCCAGGTAAAGTTGCTTACGTAGGTGTAGATGCTACTCAATCAGGAAGATATCAAGGAGATATCATTGCTGAATTAGAAAATAAAGGAGATATCAACGGAGACGGTGTTATCAACTATATTACTTTAATGGGTGACCAACAAAATGTTGACGCTCAACAAAGAACAGAATATTCTATTAAACAATTAGAAGAAGAGCACGGATTGAAAACTAAAGATGTTAACGGAACTCCATATGCTGGAGAATGGGAAACAGCTTTAGGTGAACAACATACATCTGACGCATTAACTAAATATGGTGATGAAATCGAAGTAATCTTTGCTAATAATGATGGAATGGCTGTTGGAGCAGTTGCTGCTATCGATAAAGCTGGTCGTAAGATTGGTGAAGACATCTTCATTGTCGGAGTAGATGCTATTCCTGATGCAATGGAATTATTAGATGAAGGACGCTTAACTGGTACAGTATTAAATGACCACTTTAACCAAGCGCATTCTGTAGTTGAAGTAGGAATTAAAGCTTTAAACGGTGAAGAATTATCTGCTTATTACTGGCATGACTATGTTAAGGTAACTAAACGTGAAGACGCTGAATTAAAACGTTCTGAGTGGAGAACTGAAACAGTTGATGAAGTAGTTAAACGTTACGCTGAACGTTAAGATTAAAGATTAATGATTTACATACAAGTGTGCGTAATGCACACTTGTATATTTATTTTAGAGAGATGGATGATATTATGAGTGAATATATTCTAGAGATGAAGGATATTACTAAAGAGTTCCCTGGTGTTGTCGCACTGGATAAAGTTAAGTTTGATCTTAGACCTGCTACGATTCATGCTTTAATGGGTGAAAATGGTGCGGGTAAATCAACATTAATGAAAACTTTATTTGGGATTTATAAAAAAGATGGTGGAAAGATTTTCTATCAAGGTGAAGAAGTGAATTTTAATAATGCTAAAGATGGTATTGATGCTGGTATTGCAATGATTCACCAAGAATTACACCCAATCAGAAAGATGACAATCGGAGAGAATATCTTTTTAGGAAGATATCCACTAACGAAATATGGTTTTATTGATCATAAAAAGATGTATAAGGATACACAAGTATTATTAGATGAAGTTGGTTTGAATCAAAAACCAGAAACTTATCTTGATAAATTAACAGTATCTCAAATGCAATCTGTTGAAATCGCAAAAGCTATTTCTCAGAATGCGAAAATAATAATAATGGATGAGCCGACATCTTCAATTACTGAAACTGAGGCAAATGTATTATTTGAAATTATTGCAAAGTTGAAAAAGCGCGGTATTGCGATCATATATATTTCTCATAAGATGGATGAAATTTTAAGAATTTCAGATGAGGTAACAATCTTGAGAGATGGTCAGTATGTCGGAACATGGGATGCAAAAGATTTAACGACAGATAAAATTATTACAAATATGGTTGGTCGTAAACTTGAAGGAATGTATCCTGCGAAAAGTAATGTTGTATCAGATGAAGTAATACTTTCTGTTAAAGATATGACATCTACTAATCCGCTATCCTTTAAAAATGCAAGTTTTGATTTGCATCGTGGAGAAATCCTTGGAATTGGCGGCCTTGTAGGAGCTCAACGTACTGAACTCATCGAAGCTATTTACGGTATGAGATCGACTGTGAGTGGAAGCATTCACTTAGAAGGTGAAGAAATAAAGATTGGTCAACCTAAGGATGCGATTCGTAAAGGTATTGCACTTTTAACGGAAGACCGTAGATCTAATGGAATCTTTGGTGTATTATCAGTAGAAGATAATGTTGCGATTGCATCAATTGATCAGTTTATTAAAAAGAATAAACTGATTGATGAAAAAGGAATTAAAAAAGTAGTCGATGAGAGTATTGAACAACTTGATATTAAAACTCCAAGTAGTAAAGCTAAGATAAGAAACTTATCTGGTGGTAATCAACAAAAAGTTATTATTTCACGTTGGTTAGCAAACGGGCCTGATATTCTTATTTTAGACGAACCAACACGCGGTATCGATGTTGGAGCGAAATATCAAATTTATGAAATTATTAATGAATTAGCTGCTAATGGTAAGAGCATTATAATGATTTCTTCTGAGTTACCAGAATTATTAGGGGTTTCTGATCGCATTATTGTTATGTGTGAAGGACGAGTTTCTGGTGAAGTGATGGCAAAAGATACATCACAAGAAGAAATTATGGATTTAGCAACTCGCTTTATGTAGGAAGGAAATAGAAAATGTCAAATAAAAGTAAAAAATTCAATTTCGAAGATTTTAATTTAGCGACATTCTTAAATGAGAATGGGCTAACATTAGTAGTATTAATATTAATTATATTCACAGCGTTAAAGACTAAAAACTTTGCATCACTGCAAAATATGTCTAACGTTTTAGCAAACTCATCAGTGCGTTTTATAATCGCACTTGGAGTATCTGGAACTCTAATTATTAAGGGGACAGATTTATCTGCAGGTCGTATCGTTGGACTTGCATCAGTTATTACAGGTACATTAGTACAAAAATCCGATTTCGTTGGGAAATTCTTCCCGAATCTTGGAGATATTCCAATTATTGGAACACTTCTCATTGTGCTCTTAGTTTCTGCATTAATTGGATTGTTTAATGGTATTGTAATTGCATATTTGAAAGTACCACCATTCTTAGCAACGCTAGGATCACAAATTATGGTTTTTGGTATCAACATGTTATATTCTGGAAACAAGCCAATCGGAACATTTAAAGACTCATTCTTAGATATTGGGCGTTTAAAATTCTTTAAGTATATTCCATACCTTGCGGTAATTGCAGCTCTTGTAGGAGTTGTAATGTGGGTTCTGTATAACAAAACACGTCATGGTAAATATATGTATGCAATTGGTGGTAACGAGGATGCTGCTGAGGTATCAGGAGTAAACGTTGCGTTCACTAAAGTTAAAATTTATGTTATTGCTGGATTACTTTATGGATTAGCTGGATTCTTATTAGCTTCTAAAACAGGATCATCTGGAGCAAATGCTGCTGCAGGATATGAACTTGAAGCAATTGCTTCTGCAACAATAGGTGGTGTTTCTACTGCCGGTGGAGAAGGTACAGTACTTGGAGTACTACGAGGAGTATTTGTCTTTGAATTATTGAAGACATCATTAAACTTCTTATCCGTATCTCCAGATATGACTAACGTTATTCAAGGGCTTGTAATTATAGTTGCTGTTGCGTTAGATATTAGGAAAACAATGGAAAGAAGGTAAGCGATGTTAGATAAAAAATTTATAGAGTATTTTGGTAGGAATCATACTTACGAATTTTTCTCACCAGGAAGAATAAATCTTATTGGTGAGCATATAGATTATAGTGGTGGATTTGTTCTTCCATGTGCAATTACAATTGGAACAACAGCATTGGTCGCTAAAAACGATTTAAAAAAATTAAGATTTTTTTCATTAAATATGGAAAATTTAGGGATTATTGAAGTTGATTTAAATAATTTGGAATATGATCAAAAAGATGATTGGACGAATTATCCAAAAGGAATCTTCAAACTGTTAAAGGACGACGGCTATGAATTTGATTTTGGATTAGATATTGCGTTACATGGAAACATTCCATATGCGTCAGGCCTTTCGAGCAGTGCATCAATTTTGATGGCAACTGCTGTTCTTGTAAACGATATTTATGGCTTCGATATTGATCGGTTGGATCTTGTGAAATTGACGCGTCGCGTTGAAAATGAGTATATTGGAGTAAGTACAGGAATTATGGATCAGTTCGCAATTGGATTCGGGAAAGAAGATCAGGCGATGTTATTAAACACTGATACTTTAGATTATAAATACATTCCGTTAGATTTAAAAGACAACTCTATTGTTATCATGAATACAAATAAAAAACGTGGTCTTGCTGATTCTGCATATAATGTTCGTAAACAAGAATGTGATACAGCTTATGATATTCTAAGCAAAGAATATGATATCCAATATCTTTGTGATTTAAGTTTAGAACAACTTGAAGCAAAAAAAGACTTATTAAATGAAGGTGATTTGTACAGACGTGCTCATCACGCTATTAGTGAGAATGAAAGAACCATAAAAGCATCAGAAGTATTATCGAATGGAGACTTAGAAACATTTGGTAATTTAATGAAAGAAAGTCATGTGTCATTACGAGATGATTATGAAGTTACTGGTTTAGAACTTGATACACTGTTCGAGGCAGCTAAAGATTTTGAGGGCTGTTTAGGGGTCAGAGTTACTGGAGCAGGATTTGGTGGATGTGCAATCGCGATCGTTAATAACGAAAAGATTGATGGATTCATCGATCATGTTAAAGGACAATATAAAAATGCAATTGGCTATGATGCTGATTTCTATGTTGGACAAGCAGGTAATGGTGCAAAACAAATTAACTAGAAAAACGAGATGAACTTAGGTTCATCTTTTTTATGAAAAATAAGGTTCAAATCATTCTCTCTAAATGATTTGAACCTTATTATGTTTGCTTACTATTTTAAATTCTTTAATTGGAATGCAGTCCATTCATCATACTTAGTATTTACTTTTAGAAGGGGAGAACGTAGCCAAGGCATCATCATTGAGTTTGGTGATAATTGTGTTTCAAAGGCGATCCCTCCATGTAATGGATATACGGTGTTATTTTTCCCAATGACTTGTTCATCAGGGAAGTGATTGCCAGCATAAATATGCATTGCAGGAAGACTGGTATATACGTTTAATTGTAAATGATTATCATTGTTTATAAGCGATGCAGCCAGATGTGTGTCATCATTTGTCAATAAGAAGTTGTGATCTAAGCCGCTGAAGTTGTCAATCTGTTCTTCCTTACTTAACAAGCTGTCTTTTAAGTTTCTTTCTTGTGTAAAATCAAAAGCTGTATTGTCGACACTTAAGATTTCTTTAGTAGGCATTGAGAACTCGTTGTTTGGCATGAAGAATTTTGCATTAACGAATAGATCTTGATTGTAAAGATTTGATCCATCTTGTCCATTAAGATTGAAGTAACTGTGATTTGTCACATTTACAATTGTATCTTCATCACTGAGTGCCTCATAGTTAATAAGGAGCGTATCTTCTTCTAAGGTAAACTTTACTCTAATTGCAAAGTTTCCTGGAAAACCATCTGTTAAATGCTTGACACTCGTCGTCATTTCTAAGTGATTAGGAAATTGTTTAGTGTCAAAAACCTTATATTGAATTCCTTTTGATCCAGTGTGTAAGTTATTATGGAAATGATTGTCTTCTAAATCATATTTTAGATCATTAATTGTAACACTTGCGTCCTCAATCCGATTGGCATTTCTTCCGATGACAACTCCAAGGTTTCCTGGGTTTTCTTCGTAGCTTTCTAAATCTTGATGGCCCAATACGACATCAATGTCAGCATCATCTCTTTTGATAATAAAATTTATGATTGCAGCACCTAAATTACTGATGACTACTTTATGTGTTTCGTTTTCTAGTGTGTAAGTTTGTATCTCTTGCTTACTCATTATATTCCTCCTCTAGTTCTTCTCTTCTATTATAACTAATTTTAGATTGTTTAGATACTGTGTTTGTTACTTATATGCGTCTTTTTTCACAATACCTCTTTAAATTAGTCGTTATTTTTAGTATAATAAATAAGAGAAAAACCAGGAGGTAAATATGTCAAAAAAATTTATGTCAATGGATGGTAATACAGCAGCAGCTCATGTTTCATACATGTTCACAGATGTTGCAGGTATCTATCCAATCACACCATCGTCAACAATGGCAGAACTTGTTGATGAATGGGCGTCTCAAGGAAGAAGAAATATCTTTGAGTCAGTCGTCAATGTAGTACAACTACAATCAGAAGCTGGTGCTGCAGGTACAGTTCACGGTGCACTTCAAGCAGGTACACTTGCAACTACGTATACAGCATCACAAGGATTATTATTAATGATTCCAAATATTTACAAGTGGGTGGGGGAAATGTTACCGGCGGTACTTCATGTATCTGCTCGTTCAATTGCAACTCGTGCACTTTCTATCTTTGGAGATCACCAAGATATCTATGCAGTAAGACAAACAGGGGTAACGATGATTGCATCTCACTCTGTTCAAGAAGCAATGGATTTAGCTGGAGTTGCTCATTTGTCAGCAATTAAAGCTTCAGCACCAATGTTACACTTCTTTGATGGATTTAGAACATCTCATGAAATTCAAAAGATTGAAGTTCTAGACAAAGAAGATTTACTACCTTTACTAGATATGGAAGCTGTTGAAGCATTCCGTTCACGCGCTTTAAATCCACATGGTAACGCAGTTACTCGTGGTGGAGCAGAGAACGATGATATCTATTTCCAAGGTCGTGAAGCTCAAAACACACACTACAACCAAGTTGTTGATATTGTAGCAGATTACATGGCTGAGATTTCTAAAATTACAGGACGTCATTATGCACCATTTACTTATTATGGAGCTGAAGATGCAACTCGTATCATTATTGCAATGGGATCTGTCACTGAAACAACTCATGAAGTCATTGATGCGTTAAACGCGAATGGTGAAAAAGTAGGAATGATTAAAGTTCATTTATACAGACCATTCTCAGCAAAACATTTAAAAGCAGTTTTACCAGAATCTGTTGAAAGTATTGCAGTTCTTGATAGAACTAAAGAACAAGGGGCACATGAACCTTTATACTTAGATGTTGTTGCGGAATTATCAGGATATAAAAACATTAAGAAAATTGTTGGTGGACGTTATGGTCTATCTTCAAAAGATACTCAACCAAGAGATATTAAGGCAGTCTTTGATCATTTAACTAAAGAAGATCCTCACACAGGATTTACAATTAGTATTAATGATGATGTGACTCATTTATCACTTGAAAGTGATCGTGACTTTGAAATTGAACATGATTATACATCATGCTTATTCTACGGTTTAGGTTCAGATGGTACAGTATCAGCAAATAAAAACTCAATTAAGATTATAGGAGATAATACAGACTTATACTCACAAGCATATTTTGCTTATGATAGTAAGAAAGCAGGGGGAGCAACGCGTTCTCACTTAAGATTTGGTAAAGATGCGATTCGTTCAACATATTACGTTGACCAAGCTGACTTTGTTTCTTGTTCACTGGATGCATACTTATTCAAGTATGATATGATTCGTCATTTAAAACCAGGTGGAACATTCTTACTCAGTACAACATTTGAAGGTGAAGAATTAATCAATCACTTACCGAATAAAGTTAAGAAACAGCTGGCTGACAAGAATGCGAAATTCTATGTGATTAATGCTGTTGAATTAGCGGACTCAATCGGAATGGGAAGAAGAACAAACACGATTCTTCAATCGAGTTTCTTCGCATTAAATGAAGATATTATGCCTTACAATGAAGCATTAACATTAATGAAAGAAGCAGCTACAAAATCTTATGGTTCAAAAGGACAAGAAATTGTTGATGCAAACCATAGAGCAATTGACTTAGGTAAAGAAGGTTTAGTTGAAGTAGCAGTAGATCCTTCATGGAAAGAATTAACTGTTATCGCACCAAAGGGAACTGGTGATGACTATTTTGATAATTTCGTTTCTGAAATTAACTCATTAAATGGTTATGACTTACCTGTTTCATCATTTATGAATAACAATGTTCTTGATGGATCATTAAGAAACAACGTAGCATTTAATGAACACAGACAAATCGCAACTCAAGTTCCGAAATGGATTCCTGAAAACTGTATCCAATGTGGATTCTGTTCATTTGTTTGTCCACACGCTACTATTAGAACATTTATGTTAACAGAAGAAGAATTAGCAAATGCTCCTCAAGAGTTTGTTGAAACAATCAAACCTATGGGACCTAAGACTGAAGGATTATACTACAGAGTTCAAGTATCTCCAGACAACTGTGTTGGATGTGGATTATGTGCGACTGAATGTCCAGGTAAAGCAGGTAATAAAGCACTTGTTATGGTTGATGTTAATGAACAAATGCATGAAGCACCACTTGCAAACTATCTTTATAAAGAAACTGAATATAAATCAGACATCTTTAGTACAGATACAATTAAGGGTACTCAATTCTTAAAGCCTTACTTTGAAGTAAGTGCAGCTTGTGCAGGTTGTGGGGAAACACCTTACTATCGTTTAGCGTCACAGTTATTCGGTCGTGACATGTTAATCGCAAACGCTACAGGTTGTTCATCAATTTACTGTGGTTCAACACCATCTTCAGTATTTGTTACTGATGAAAATGATGAAGGTATTGCATGGGCGAACTCATTATTTGAAGACAATGCTGAGTTTGGATTCGGTATGCAAATTGCTCAAGAAGTTAAATCTACGAAGATTGTAAGTATTTTAGAAGATTCTAAAGACGAAGTAGAACCTGAACTTAAGGAAGTTATTGAAAAATATCTTGCTGTTAAGGGTGATCGTATTGAAGAACGTTTCCTTACAAAAGATCTTGTTCGTTTAACTGAAGCAAGTAAATCTGAAAAAGTTAAAGAATTATTAGATTATGAAAAAGACTTAATCTCTAAATCAGTATGGATTATTGGTGGAGATGGTTGGTCATATGATATTGGATATGGTGGATTAGATCACGTATTAGCAAACAACTTAGATGTTAATGTATTAATTCTTGATACTGAAGTTTATTCTAATACTGGTGGACAATCTTCTAAATCATCACAAGCAGCTTCAATTGCGAAGTTTGCAGCGGGCGGTAAGGAAGTCGCTAAGAAAGATATTGGTCAAATTATGATGACATATGGTCACGTATACGTTGCATCAATCTCTATGGGAGCTAACCGCATGCAAACAATTAAGGCGTTTAAAGAAGCAGAAGCATACAAAGGGCCTTCACTAATCGTTGCGTACTCACCATGTATTGAACACGGAATTAAAGGTGGATTATCAAATCACCAGACAAGACAGAAACAAGCTGTTAGTTCTGGATACTGGCCACTATACCGTTATAACCCAACATTAGAGAATCCATTAACAATTGATTCTCCAGCACCAAACTTTGATACATATAAGGACTTCTTATTACAAGAACGTCGTTAT
>RRZU013428487.1_pt1 | contig 11017 bp, 10 predicted proteins | sample 2165561 | NCBI WGS metagenome assembly RRZU01 (sample SAMN10456909, study PRJNA506462) | wastewater metagenome | isolation source: wastewater sludge | place: USA: Moscow, Idaho | reverse complement strand
TTTTGATATTCATCTAAGTTAATTATTCTAACTTTATTATCTTCCGAAAAATTATCGGCAATAAACTTTACTGGCTTACGTTTCGATAAGACCGTGCCGACAATTTTCTTTAAATTTCTCTCAATTACTTTTACAACGACCGCTTCATCACGATCATTGATAATCTGAACAATAATCGTATCACGATCATAAACATTTTTTAGATTGTCCTTGGAAACATAGATGGATTCACGATCTTCAAAATCTATAAAACCAAATCCTTTTCGGTTAATTCTTATTTGACCTGAATAAAAGTGCTCCCACTCACCAAGCATTAACATATTATCGTTTACTACAATCTCATATGTCTCAACTAATGAATCGACAAGCTGTATAAATTGTTTCGAATCTTCTTTGTCCATACCAAAAAATTCAATCCATTCAAATACAGACTTAGAGTGATTCTCAGGTTGTTTGATTTGTTCAATTAATATTTCTTTGTCAATATTCATTTTCTTTACTCCTTAAATTAAAAAAGGCTTGATAGCCTTTTATTTGTTATATTATTCTCACTAAAACAATTAAAATGAAAAAGAGTGCACCAATGACCATAGTAGCATTTGCTATAACTTTCTCTGGTCCACGTTCCTTAACGTTAGCGAATAAATTTAATCCGCCAGATCCTCCTGTGAAGGCACTACTAATACCATCCGATTTCCCACTTTGTAATAATGAAAGAATAATCAATAAAATAGCTGTTATCATAATCAATACATCTAGCATTTCATTACCACCTTTCGCTTCTCTAATTATACCATTACACGTTTATAATATCAAATCTACTAAACATGATATGTCCTTATAAGTGTACCATATAAACTTAATTTGTGCGCATAAACTTTAACACTGTTTTTTTTCACAAAAAAAGATCTGACTCAGTCAGACCTTAATTTATTGAATTATAACTATTTTTTTAAGTTATAGAATGTTTCCATACCACTGTATACAGCATCTTCACCTAACTCATCAGAAATTCTCATAAGTTGGTTATATTTAGCAACACGGTCAGTTCTTGAGATAGAACCTGTTTTGATTTGTCCTGTGTTGAATCCTACTGCTAAGTCAGCGATTGTAGTGTCTGCTGTTTCCCCAGATCTGTGTGATACAACGCAAGTGTAACCGTGACGTTTAGCAAGTTCCATAGCGTCCATAGTTTCTGTCATTGTACCGATTTGGTTAATCTTAATTAAGATTGAGTTAGCAGTATCGTTTTCGATACCTCTTTGTAAGAATTTAGGGTTTGTAACGAATAAGTCGTCACCAACGATTTGGATTTTATTACCTAATTTTTCAGTTAATACTTTCCAGCCGTCCCAGTCGTCTTCTGCTAAACCGTCTTCGATTGAAATTAATGGATATTTTTCGACCCATTCTTCGTACATTGCAATCATTTCATCAACAGTTTTTTCTCTGCCGCCTGATTTTTTAAGTTCGTAAACACCTTTTTCAGCATTGTAGAATTCTGAAGCAGCAACGTCTAATGCGATCATTACGTCTTCTCCTGGAACGTATCCAGCTTTTTCAACAGCTTTTAAGATATATTGAATTGGTGCTTCATTATTTGGTAAGTTTGGAGCGAATCCACCTTCATCCCCAACTGCTGTAACGTGTCCTTCTTCTTTTAAGATTGATTTTAAAGCGTGGAATACTTCTGAACCCATTCTTAGAGCTGCACGAATATCTTTAGCTCCAACAGGCATCATCATGTATTCTTGGAAGTCTACTGATGAGTCAGCATGGCTACCACCGTTAATGAAGTTCATCATTGGAACAGGGATAACTTTTGCGTTGTGTCCACCAATATATTTGTATAATGGTTGACCATAGAAGTCAGCAGCTGCTTTCAAACAAGCAAGTGATGCACCTAAAGTAGCGTTAGCACCTAATTTAGATTTGAAGTCAGTACCATCTAAGGCAATTAACATAGCGTCAATTCCTGCTTGGTCTGTTACATCCCATCCGATTAATTCTGGAGCGATGATTTCGTTTACGTTAGCTACGGCTTTTAAAACACCTTTACCTTCGAAACGATCTTTATCTCCATCACGTAATTCTAAAGCTTCACGTGATCCTGTAGAAGCTCCACTTGGGATTGCTGCTCTACCGAAAGCTCCTGAGTCTGTTAATACTTCAACTTCAATAGTTGGGTTCCCTCTTGAATCAATAATTTCTCTTGCTAATACGTCAATAATGTATGGCATAATTTTTCTCTCCTTTTTTCTTTCTATTTCACTGCATTTACAATTTCAGTAAATGAATCTACTTGTAATGATGCTCCACCAATAAGTGCACCATCAATATCTTCTTGGCTCATGTATGCTGCAATGTTATCAGGTTTAACTGATCCACCGTATTGAATACGAACTTTGTCTGCAACTTCTTGCCCATAAAGAACTTTAACTTGATCACGAACAATTGCACAAGTATCTTGAGCAATTTCCATAGTAGCACTCTTTCCAGTTCCGATTGCCCAGATTGGTTCATAAGCGATTACTAAGTTCGCTACAACTTCTGCATCTAAACCTTCTAACATTCCACTGACTTGACCTCTTACAACTTCTTCAGTCTTTTCAGCTTCAAATTGTTCTAAAGTTTCACCACAGCATGCAATTGCATTCATACCGTTAGCAGTTAATTGTTTAATTTTCTTATTAACAGTTTCATCAGTTTCATTGAACATTTCTCTTCTTTCAGAGTGTCCAACGATTGCCCATGCAACGTTAATATCTTTTAACATCTCAACACTGATTTCTCCAGTGTACGCGCCACTATCTTCAAAGTGAACGTTTTGTGATGTAATGATTAGTTTAGAAGCATGTGCTTGAGCATCTTTAAGTGCAGTAAATGGTGCACCAATACCAAAGTCAGCTTCATCATGTAATACTTTTTCAATTGCGTCTACAAAAGCAATAGCCTCTGTATTCGTTTTATTCATTTTCCAATTTCCAACAATAATAGGTTTTCTCATATTTTATTTGTCCTGGATAACAGCAATTCCAGGTAACTCCTTCCCTTCCATAAATTCTAATGACGCACCGCCACCAGTAGAAATGTGTGAGAAGTCTTCTGCGAATCCATTATTAATCGCTGCAGAAGCACTGTCGCCTCCACCAATTACGCTCATAACTCCTGGTAGTTTTGCGATGATTTCACAAATACCAATTGTTCCTTTTGCATACTCAGGATTTTCAAATACTCCCATAGGTCCATTCCAAATTACTGTTTTTGCATCACTTAACTCTTCTTTAAACAATTCAAGAGTTTTTGGTCCAATGTCTAATCCCATAAATCCTTCAGGAATTTCATCAACACCAACTGTTAATACTTCTGTCGCATTTGCGAAATCATTCGCAACTACATTATCGATAGGTAAGACAATCTTATCTTTCCCTTTTTCTAATATTTCTTTAGCAATATCTAAACGATCTTCTTCTAATAAAGACGTTCCGATTTCAAGACCTTGAGCCTTGAAGAATGTGTAAGCCATTCCACCACCAATAAGAATCTTATCAGCAGATTTTAATAAGTTTTCAATAACTAAAATTTTATCTGAAACTTTAGCTCCACCAATAATAGCTACTACAGGTTTTTCTGCATCGTAAACAGCCTTGCTTAACATTTCAACTTCTTTTTCAACTAAGAAACCTAAAGCTGAAGGTAAGACTTTCGCAACACCATTGTTAGAAGCATGTGCACGGTGTACAGTACCAAATGCATCACTCACGAATAAGTCTCCAAGTGAAGCCCAGTATTTCGCTAATTCTTCATCGTTCTTTGTTTCACCAGCTTCGAATCTTGTATTTTCAACAACAACGATTTCTTTTTCATTTAAGTTATTAACTGCTTCTTCTAATTCAGTTCCACGTGTTTCTGGTACAAAATTAACTTTTGTTTCCACTAACTCCGCTAAACGTTTTGCAACAGGTGCAAGTGATTTAGTCGCCTTATCTTTCTCTAATGCTTCCGCATCTTTATGATTTACCTTACCTAAGTGCGACATTAATACAATCTTCGCATCGTTATCAATTAAATAATTGATTGTTGGTAAAGCCGCTTGAATACGGTTATCATCTAAGATAACGCCATCTTTTAACGGTACGTTAAAGTCAACACGAACGATGACTTTTTTACCTTTGACATCTAAATCCTTAACAGTTCTTTTTGCCATTAAACCATCCTCCTTTTTCCTATTAATTATAACAAAGTAAACTCATATAGTAAATGAAAAACCACTCTTAAGTTACTTATTTCACATTAATATCAATGTAAGCGAATACACTTATCGACTAATGATGCGATCCTTAACAATACGATAGATTGGATAACCTACAAAGGTATTAATAAAGACCATGACAATCCCTTTTAATGCACGAATTTGCATCGAAAGTATTATCGGAGTCTTCGCCACATCATACAACCATAGCGGCGTTAAAAAGCCTTGAACAATAAATTCTACTAAAATCGCAGAAATAATAAACATCAACAAGTCATTATTCAATACAATCTCTTTCTTCTTAACGACCATACTTGAAATTACAAAGACTAGAAGAAACACGAGAACAAAGATTAAGCCATTGGTGGCGATTTGTTTTGCACTCACATCAGCAATATCAACTTTAACAATCGCTAGCATCATCACGCCTATAATATAAAGAATATATGATAGACTTGTGAAAACGAGAACACTAAAGTTAAACTTACTACTTCTATTCTTCAACCATTTGAATATTAATGCGGGTATTACAGTAACCATAATATTAGATAAGGTAAACCCAAAATAATAAGATCCTAACGGATTTATCATTAAGTTCACGACATCAAATCCGATACTCCCCATCAATCCATAGATTGGCCCAAGAGCCGCAGCTAAGACGATGAGTGACATTTGAGAAAAACGGACGACGACTTGTCCTCCAAAGAAAAATAAATTAATCGCGAACAAGGTCATGACTAAAGCTAAAGCTAAAAAGAGTCCTGTCAAAGCTATTTTTTTTAACGTTAATTCTTCCTTATATCTAGATAATATGAATGCTACAAGAACAATCGTAAAGAGCACACTACTTATTTGTATCATTAAACTCCCCCCTTAAAAAAATCTCTCACTTCGGAAATGAAGTAGAGTGATCCACAAATAATAATTCTTTGATTTGGATGTTTATATTTATAGTAATCAAGCGCGTCTTGAAGCTGATCATATTTCTTAAAGTCATAAGACTGTAAATCACTAATTTTCAAACTACGATAGAAATCGAATTCCACAAAAACCAACTCGTCATAACGCTCTTGAAGTAAGCTTATCATTTCTACATAATCTTTATCTTTTAGAGCACTAAATATAACAACACTATTTTTATCATCACTGTTAATTAAAGCTTTAATACCCGCAATATTGTGCGCACCATCAATAATAATCTCAGGATCCTCACTCATCTTTTCAAAACGACCAAACCATACAAATGATTTTAATGCCTCTCTTACTTTAAAATCATCGAGATCATAGTCGTAGAAATCACGTAATATTTCAACAGCCTTTAATGCTATGCATGCATTATCTACTTGGTACTTCGCTAAGGAATTCAAAGTATATTTTTTGGAATGATATGAAAAAACACGTCTATCCTCGTAAACATGACTTTCTACACCATCTAAAATGTATAAGACAGCCTGTTCTTTACTTACTTTATCTTTTATAACATCAAGAGCCTCATCCTGATTCACTCGAGTAATAACATGGCTCCCTTCTTTAATAATCCCAGCTTTTTGATAAGCTATTTCTTCAATGCTCTTCCCAAGTTTTTCAGTATGATCATAATTGATATTCGTAATAATATTAATAATCCCATTAATCACATTGGTACTGTCTAACAATCCCCCAATACCAACTTCTATAATTGCGATGTCAACATTCTCATCATAAAAATATTTAAGTGCAATGAGTGTATAAATTTGAAAAAAGTTTAATTTAAATTCTAGGATATCCTCATAAAAATCATTGACATACGTAACGAATCGTTCATCACTAATATAATTATTATTAATACGAATCCGATCATTTGCAACAATCATATGTGGCGATGTAAACATCCCCGCTTTATAATGATGCGCACTTAAAATATCTTGGATCATCTTACTCGTACTTCCTTTACCGTTAGTCCCTGTAATATGAATGAAGCGCATTTCATTTTGAAAGTTTCCATACTTATCAAAAATCTTCTTAAAGTCATCTAATGATGTATTATTAATCCTTTGATTTTCTACAAAATCTAAAGCTTCCGCTACACATTTAAACATTATTTGCTCCAATCAATGGGTTCCCGGTTTATTTCAACCAGGTTCTCGTTAATTAACGAGAACGGCTTACTACCAAAGAAACCACGATATGCCGCTAAAGGCGAAGGATGGACCCCTTCTAAGATAATATGTCGTTCTGATATTAAGGGTTTGAGTTTTCTTGCATAATTACCCCATAATAAATAGACAATCTGTTGTGGATGCTCGTTCAAACTTTCAATAATTGCATCCGTAAAAATATCCCAACCTAAGTCAGCATGGGATGCAGGAGATTTCTCTTCCACTGTTAAGATTTTGTTTAGTAGTAACACACCTTGTTTAGCCCAACCCTCCAACTCGCCACTTTCCTTTACAATCCCAAGATCCGATTCTAACTCTTTATAAATATTTCTAAGACTTGGTGGAAGTGTAGTATCTTTATACACAGAAAAAGACAAACCATTCGCTTGTCTCTCACCATGATATGGATCTTGTCCAATAATCACTACTTTTACATCTTCATAATCACACAAATCAAAAGCTCTATATATCTCAGATTCGATTGGATATACAACGTTACTTGCATAGGCTTTATCTAAGTTTTCTTGTAAATCTTTAAAATAAGCCTTACTCTTCTCCTTCTGTATTATCTTCTTCCAATTCACTGTTAATCCCCTCAACTTTCAGATTCTTCTCATCTAACCATACTTTAATACGTTTAATCATTTCAGTTTGTACTTCTTCAGCGCTCTTTTCTTTAAAAAATAAATCATTCCATAAATCTCTAAAGTCCACATCATAGTAAATATCAAAGGCTCTGATTGATGGATTCTTATCAAAGGCGTGTAAGGCCGTTGATTTAGAGTATGTATAAGCTTTTATTTGTTGTTTAATGTTTGGACTCACCTCAGCCTCCAAAACATCTAAGAACAAAGGATCAATAGCAGGAATGACACCATTACCAATCGCCAACTCAACACCTTCTACATCCTTAACAAATTTAATAAATTCCTCCTGAGCCATTGGATATACACTATCTTTATTTAATACAAATCCACTCACCGTACTTAAGGTAAATAAATCAGCCTCATTGATTTGAGGCAATTTAGTAAAAACAAGGTCATAAGCTTGAGATTGCTGATATTGTTCATAAAACATCCAATTTCCCATTAACAGAAATGGCGCCGATTGAGAGATTAATGATTCTTCATAATCCCACTTCATCTCCCGCTTAGACTCATCATCAAAGTGCCATGGATACTGCCCTAAATTTTCAAAGTTATTCAATGCCTCTAGTAAGGTTTCCTTTACTTGAAGATCTTCACCACTGATACCATCAATCAAATGATAATTATTATTTTCAATAAAACTAAGCATTGAAAGTTGGTCATTAAACGGAAACGAAAATACTTTTTGTAGAGGCTCATCCAAGTAATGGACTTCTTTATCTTTCCAAGCCTCTGCTAATTGTCCAATCTTCTCAAAACTATCGATGGCCTCAGGCATTCCATCATCATCGGCATCCGTAAGCTTTACCCCCAAGGCCTCTAACATTGTTTTGTTATACGCAAATAATAATCCTTTTACTTCAAGTGGCATAAAATAATTCTCACTTTGGTTTACATCATTAGAAAATCTCTGCACATATTCATTTTCAAAATAAGTGTTAAATTTTTCAGATAAAGGACGAAGTTTGTCAAAAGATAAAGGAACATTTTCAACTTGCATCTGAACAATGTCTAAACCACTAAGATCCGAAATATCATTTGGGTCGATAACCTTATAAGAGTATACTCCCGCATGTTTTTCATTGATTGCTTCAACAAGCGACTTCCCATATGCTTCATTAAAAACACCGACCACAACATTAGCATCAGCTTCAAGATCAAATTCACCTATGGACTCAATCTCACAAACCGTATTGTTGTCATTTGTACACGTACTATTATCACAAGCCACTAATATTAGGGCAAGACTTATCAAGATTATTATCTTCTTCATTCAATCAGCTCACTTACTTCTTTACTATTATATACAATCTTAGACTCTTTTCAAAGTATTATAAAAGGAAGAGCAAGCTCTTCCTTAAAGTTTGTTAACGATAAACAATTGCGGCATACATACCATTGTGAATTCCAATAGCAATATGTGTAATATCAGAACGCATTAAGATTGCACTGTGCGATCCTGATGACATCCACCACGCAACTTTATCTGCTGGTGAACTTCCTGAATATGTTAGAATTTCTAATACTACTGAGTGGTGAATACCAGCATCTGTAAATGCAGTCTCATAACTACGACCGTCTGGACGTGTGTGTGAAACAAAGCTTGATGCTTCGGCTGCACGAATTGCGATTGCTTGTTGTTCAGCTCCACCTGCTATTTGTAAAGGTGCAAGACCAGCACTAGCACGGTAACCATTAATAATACTTAACGTATCATAAACGGTGCTCCCTGTTGATGCAGAGACTGATGGAGGCGTATACGCAGCTCTTTTAGCAGGAGCCACAGCAACAACTTCTTCCTCTTCCTCTTCTTCAAGTTCTACAACAATAACTCGTAATGTTTCAGATGATGTATTACCAGACTTGTCAGTCACTGTATAAACAACCTCATATTCTCCCGGTTCATCTGTATCAACATCATGATCGATATCTAAGTTAACAGAATCGAAACTGTTGTCTTCTATTGATTTTACATAATCTTTTGCATTAAAATCAGAACCTTCTTCTAACTCAACATCACTTTCAGTTAATATAATCACAGGTGCTGTTGTATCCGCGAATTGGATCATCGCTGTACCTGAAATAGTATCAACTGCTTGTTTTTCATTTTTAGAACTTGCGTATCGAATAATTTCAACTTCAACTTCTTGTGTTTCTTCACTTGCGTAATTTATATTTTTAACTACTATTTCGCTTAACGCTAAGTCAATTTCAAATGCCTCAGGGTGCGCGATATATTTAACGTCTTTCTTTAAGACATCTTTTTTTATTTCTTCAAAATCGGCTAGATTCATTTCCATTGGGTATATTTTAACTTTGTCGACTATTTTTCTTTCAATTGGCATTTCTTCAGCATAGACATCTACTTTGTTATTACCGAATAATGCAATGATAGACATAACGACCAAATAAGTTACGAATACCGGTTTTATATAGGGATGATTCATATTGCCCTCCTTCGTACTCATTAATAATATCTAATATGAGTCTAATAGGCAACTATATCAAAATAATGAAAATACGTCATTTTTACATGACGTCACAAGCCCTTTACCTATAGTCTTTTACGCCTTATAATCAAATATTGGTAATCATTGCCAGTTATTTTTCTTATAAGAAATACAATTAATTCACAATCTTTTAATATATTAATTTTCCAAATAATTATATTGCAAAACAATATTTAAGCCGATTAAATCAAGCTCTTTGAGAGTTACACTTTCTTAGTAAACGTGTAGTTGTGTGAAAGTTAAGTGAAATTATTTCACATAGTTCTATCTCCATTCCTCTTTAATATAAAAAAGAACCACTCTTAAGAGTGATTCAATTTATTGTGTTTAAGTTTTTAATTATAAACGAATGAATACAGGTCCACTTCCAACATATGCTGTAGTGATTACTGTTTGGTTACCAGACCATCCACCGTGAACTGCTTGTCCACCACCGATGTATACTGCGATATGAGCAAAGCCCATGCCACCATCAGCATAATAGATTAAATCTCCTGGTTGAGCTTCCGCTGCCGAAACAATTGTACCTAAACTCATGTACCCTGCTGGATCACTATGATGATAAATTCCAACAGCTTTAAGAGCATTCGTCACTAATAGAGTACAGTCTTGTGCAATACCTACTTGAGCGATAGCAGCACTTGCTACTGCGCTTCCTGAAACTGGACCACTATGAGTAGTTGATGCTTCAGCCTTGTAAGGATTTGCTTCTACTGCCTTAGACTCTTCAACTACGACTTCTTCTTCCTCTTCTTCCGCTTCTAAAACAGTTACAAGTAATGTTTCAGATGATTGGTTTCCAGCTTTATCAGTCGCTGTATATACAACGTCATAATCGCCTGGTTCATCAGTATCAACATCATGATCGATATCTAATTTAACAGAATCGAAACTGTTGTCTTCTACTGACTTAACATAATCATTAGCATCAAAATCAGAACCTTCTTCTAATTCAATTTCTGTGTCCGTTAATGTAATAACAGGTGCTGTAGTATCCGCAAATTGGATTACTGCTTTTCCTTCTACTGAATCAACGACTTGTTTTTCATTTTTTGAATCCGTATAACGGATTACTTGTACTTCAACTTCTTGTGCTTCTTCACTTGCGTAGTTAATATCTGTAACTACTACTTCGCTCAACGCTAAGTCATTTTCAAATTCCTCAGGATGTGCGATATATTTTATATCTTTTTGTAAAACGTCTTTTTTGATTTCTTCAAAATCGGCAAGATTCATTTCCATTGGGTAAACCTTAACTTTATCTACTATTTTTCTTTCGATCGGCATTTCTTCTGCGTGTACTTCTACTTTGTTATTTCCGAATAATGCGATCACTGACATAACAACGAGATAAGTTACGAATACCGGTTTTATATAGGGATGATTCATATTGCCCTCCTTCGTACTCATTAATAATATCGAATCTCATACTTTTGCGCAACTTTCTTTAAAATATGTAAATCTTACATT
>RRZU010348429.1_pt1 | contig 11017 bp, 9 predicted proteins | sample 2165561 | NCBI WGS metagenome assembly RRZU01 (sample SAMN10456909, study PRJNA506462) | wastewater metagenome | isolation source: wastewater sludge | place: USA: Moscow, Idaho | reverse complement strand
TATTTGCATATTGGTTGTATACGCTCATAAAATAACCGACACGAGGAAGTCCCTTCTTTTCAGCTTCCACCGCACCTGATTCCAATTCATAAGACTCCCAGTCGTCAGGCGTCTGTCCTTTCAGTGACCTTGCTACATATTCAGCTAGCAAATGAGCAGCAAGTCTGTACTCGGTTTCAACTCTTATAGAAAGGTCGAGATCTTTTTCATTTGTCCGTTCCGCATATACAACCAAATTTATTAGCTTAGCATAAACGCTGTGCTTGGCAGCTGGGCCTGACATATCTACCATTCCGTCAACCATATTGCTGTACTTGCCGCAGCAAATAACACTCATATCTTTTAGGGCATAGGTAACACCGTCTCCGGCACTCTCCATCGGCCCAGTGTAACCAGGAAACACAGAACGTCCATCAGGACGGAAACGAGGCTCTACCGCCGCTTTTGCCGGCACAATTCGAGCACTATCTCCTGGTCTTACCACATACAGTTCAATATTTTTTAGCTTACCGTCTGGATTTATACTGGCGATAGCCTCCTCCTTATTGACCGTAAGGATTCCGTCTCGAAAAACCGTCGTTTCCCCAAAAAGAATGTTCTTAACATGAAAATTACCGATCTCAAGCTTCTTCATATACTCACTCTCTTTCTCATATGTTATTAGCGAAAAATCTAAATTGGGTAAATTATTCATTGAATATTTTGATGTTTTTTCATTGAATTGATTTTATGGCAGTTACGGTAATTTGTAAATGGTTTGTGCATGACTGTTTGTGTAGTTTTAAGCCGGAAAAGATAAAATGAAGAACAGATACAACAAGGTGTAATACAGATAATTGAATTATAATTCAAAAAAAATAAGAAATATAACAAAGAAAAATGTGCAAATGACTAACATAATATCCACAATATGTTTATATTTTATTCAAAAATATGATGATTTTTTCAATATTTATTATTTTGTTAAATTAAATGTTCTGGACTTTGGCGTACTTCAGAACCTGAATAAAAGCAGATCTATTGTAAAATCAGTATTATTACTTATTTTGTTCTGCCTTAACATAGCTTCTTCCTAAGTGTCAAATATGACGTATCTGTTCATAATCAGCAATATCGTTTAAATTGCTTCTATACATCTGAGCAATGGAAATCTTTACGTTTAGAGCCTTAAGCAGAGATATGAATCCTCAAACGACCATCAGCTTCTGCCAAGAACGGCAGTCAGAGTCTCATATAGATATCGAGCTGTGTCACTCTTTTATGGGGCAGATAGTATTCGTTTTTTAGTCCAGTTATGGCTAATAAGCGTCGGCTGAAATATGAAAAAGAGCTTACCGGTTACAGTCGGTTTTATGGTGAAAAAAGAGCCCCATTATAGCCCTCGTTTGATAAGATTGGCGCGTAAATGCAGCACCGCAGCAATACTGAGCACCAGCATAATAGCCAACCCCGTACGGTAACCAACAGCGGAAAAATGTCCGTTTATGACTGGAAAGAGCCCCAGTAGGATGCCGATGAACCACTGAACTGCAAAAGAGAAGGCTTCAATGATAAAGTTTAGCAGGGCAAGTGCTCTGCCGACCTCGTGCGAGTCAAATATTTTGCTGGTAATTGAAAAAGCGATCATCTCCAGCGTGGCAAAGAGCATAAGCATGGCCCAGAAAGGGGCAGCGTATGAGTTATGCAGCAGCGTAATGACCAGCAGGCAAATGGTAAAACCTACGCCTGAACAGTAGTAGAAACGCTCCCAGCTCATCCAGCCTCTGCGAAGGAAGAGGTCAGCCCACACTCCGCTGAAGAGATATCCAGCCGCGGACGCCGCAGTGACTATGCACATCCAAAAACCAGTGGTCTCGATGCTGAATTTGGCAATGTCGCTGAACCAAGGCCCCATCCACAGAAAAACATAGGCGAGCATCAAGCTCTGAGTCGCCGTCGTAAGAGGGGCCACATAGATGAATCTTTTATCAGTGATAACCTTGAAGGTGGCTCCCAATGTTTTTATGAAAGATGCTCCATCGGAATGTGTTGAGGTCGAGCATGATGGGACAAAGAGCCAAATAAGCAAAACGTTAAGAAAAGCCAGCGCACCAAAACCCACATATAGCATTCTCCAAGAGATTATGTCGAGAGCAAACGCTATGGGCTTAGTTGCGAACATCAGCCCCAAACCGCCTACAAGGCATTGTAAGCTGAATACAAATGCCAGACGTTCTTTAGCTACCCATTCCGTGTAGGCTTTGAATGCCGTAATCATCGAGCCTGAGAAGCCAACGCCAATCATGATCCTGGCGATGACAAGCACCCAATATGAATGGGCAAGCCCGAAGAGGATTGTTCCTGCCCCAGCCAGTACCAGCATGGGCATATGTGTTTTTTTAGCTCCGAATTTGTCCAGAAAAATTCCCAGTGGAATTTGAGCTGATGCGTGAGTGATGAGAAATAGAGAGGACATAAAGCCAAGATTAGCCGGTGAAAGCGAAAACTCTTTGATCAGTACCGGCGCCAAAATAGAGTTTGCGCTGCCGATCATCAGTGAGAGAAAGTGCGCCAGTCCTAAAGGGATACACATTTTTATAAAGAATGGCGTCAGTAATGAATTTTCACGTTCTGGCACGGTCTCATCCGCTTTCATCAAAATTATCTTTTGCATAGGAATCATATCATGATTATTACAAAATAATATATCAATATTTTAAAAAAGACATAGTTTGAAAATGCGTCTATAATTTGTTACAACAGGCTCCGAGATAAAGGGCTAAAGTCTATTTTTATGTTTTTTGGGGGGAGACTCTATTGGAAGAAAATAAGATATCGCTCCTTCGTCAGCGGGAGATAGAGATGAGGATCGTGGCACCGTTGTTGAGAGCCTTTGCGGCCGAGTTTGGGGAAGAGAGAACCAGCGAAATAGCACGCCGTGTCATTATGGAGTCGGCAGCAGCCAGCGGAGCTGAGATTGCTGATTTATGTGGCAAGGGGCTGGAGTCGTTTAGAAAAAACTGCCTGCCCAAGTTTGAAGAGGGCGGTGCTCTTGAGGTAAATATTATCGAAGATACTGATGAGACGTTGCGTTTTGACGTTACTCGCTGCAAGTTCGCCGAGCTGTATGAAGAACTGGGCTGCCGCGATATCGGCGAACTGTTTTCTTGCGACAGGGATTTTTCTTTTGCAAGGGGTTTTGACAATGAGATAGAATTCACGCGGACAAAAACTTTAATGTCCCATGGCAGCTGCTGTGATTTTTGTTACCGGAAACACGGCAAATGCTAGAGGATAAACTGGCACTCCTTAAGGAATACATAGCTCCGTTAAGACGCGCGGCTGTAGCTTTTTCGGGAGGCACCGACAGTGCCTTGTTGGCTTTTGTCACCAAAGAGGTTCTTCAAGAGAACGCCTTCGCCATAACTATCTGGTCGCCGCTTTTGTCTGCTAAGGATAAGACAGATATTTTCGATTTTACGGAGACTCATGGCATCGCGCTTATTAGGGTGGATTTTGACGAAACAAGGGACGCTGATTTTTGTATGAACACTCCTGAGCGTTGTTATTTCTGCAAAGCCTCGCGCATTAAGGCCATTGAAGATCGCGCCCGTACTTGGGATATTCCTTGGATTTTGGACGGCTCAAACGTGGACGACTTGGGCGATTTTCGCCCTGGAATGAGAGCTTTGAAAGAATCTGCCTGTGTAAAAAGCCCGTTACTTGAGTGCGGTTTTTCCAAGGCGGAGATACGCGAGGCTTCAAGACTTTACGGCCTAACTTCCGCTGATAAGCCCGCTGCTGCGTGTCTAGCTTCGCGCGTCCCCACAGGCACGAAGATTGATGCCGATATTGTCAGCGTTATTGAGAGGGGAGAGGATATTCTTAGAGAGTATCTGCCGGATAATACGCAGCTTCGTCTGCGCTATGACGGACACTGCGGCAAAATAGAGACAGAGCTGAAGGCTGTTTCGCTTATTCAAGCAAGAATAGAAGAGATCACCGCCAAGCTAAAAAACATCGGTGTTGATACAGTCTCGGTCGATGAAGACGGCTATAAGACAGGGAAGGTTACGAAGAAGATTTAGACCTCACGGCAAAATGGAATTGGAGCGGTTCTCTTGGCTTATTTATGGATATTTTCGATAATTTTTGTGGGAGCTTCCACTTTTATGGGTTTTTATTTGGGGTTTCCCCTCACCGCTGTTCTTTTTATGTTTTCCGTTTATGTTACCATACACGGAAGGGGTAAAGGCGAACTTGTCGGTTATTATATGGAGGGCTTTTCCAAGGCGTTAATTGTTGCACGTATGCTGATATTAATTGGCATTAATACTTCTTTATGGCTTTCTTCCGGGTGTATCGCGGGAATAATTCATTATGGGGCGCAGTTTATTTTGCCAAATTTCTTCCTGCCGATATGCTTTTTACTTTGCGCCGGACTTTCTTTTATGTTGGGCAGCGCTTTTGCGACAACTGCGACAATGGGAATCATCACCTACATTATCGGCTGCGCCGGCGGTGTGCCGCCTGCTATGACAGCAGGCGCGATTATTTCCGGGGTGTTTGTCGGCGACAGATGTTCTTTTGTGGCCTCCTCGCTTATTTTGCTGAGTTCGCTAAATGATGTGCCTCACAGAAGGGCTTTTGAGATTGCCGTTAAAACAAGTACTATCCCCATGGTTATCTCCGTTCTCGGCTACGCGCTCCTTTCACACTTCTGCCCTTTGGATATTTCCGCGTTATCACGCCTCGGGGTTTTGGATAAAACTTTTAGGATTGCACCGATTGTCCTTTTGCCCGCCCTTTTTCTCCTGTTCTCATGTCTATTGAAATTGCGCACGGTTGTAACTCTGTGCGCGAGTATCACGGCGGCTGTTTTCCTAGCGCTTTTTTATCAAGGCACGCCGCTATACACTCTGTTGCTTTCGATGCTTAAAGGATTCAGACTGCCGCCGACCCACGAACTCTATAGCGTTGTCCGTGGCGGCGGCGCACTGCCAATGTTGTCCGCGATATATATTTTAATAATTTCCTGTTCTTTAGCATCGCTGATAGAGAAAGGCGGTGTTTTGAGCCTTCGTTTCAGAGCACTTTTACGCACTTCAAAGAGAAGGAACTCTCTGTATTTAAAGTCTGTTATCATTGGAACAGCAGCAGCAGCCATCGGCTGTAATCAAACTGTATCTATTGTAACGACAAGCACTCTGATGGATGCGCCCTATAAGAGAGCAAAGGTCAACAATGAAGAAAAGCTGCGGGATATCAGCTTTGCCTCGGTGATGATGAGCGTTGTCGTGCCTTGGACTTTGGCTGTGTCTGTGCCGCTTTCAATGCTCTCTTTTAAAGGACTTTCTTACATGCCGTTTATGTTCTTTATTATTTCCGGGCCAATTTACAATTTTTCGTGGAGCTTTTCCAAGGCTGCTAATAGGAAAAGAGTTTCAATGAGAAGAGTACAATAGCACCATACACAGAGTTGTTCCTCACAGTGAATTAATCTATTTGACGGAGCTTTAAATATGCTGCATATAATATTAGAATGGAGGGTTTTCTTTTGCTTATAAGCCGCAGCGGCAAGTTTTTCAAAGCGCTTTTCCCAAGCGTCAGCAGGTCCGGTGCGGCGTTAAACATAAGTTCGCTCAGCCGCCGGAATATGCCATATTTTGCCGCATGGATAGCGTTGTTCACCTGGATGTACTGTTGTTTTTTACCTGGCGGAATTCATCTTTATCTACAGGAAATGCCAATGGACACAACAAGCCTCTTGGCTGTGGCTGTGTGGCTGATTATCTGCCCTTTAGCGGTTTTTCTTGCAAACGGTACGGATTATGTGCCAAAGACAATATTCAGCAGCACATTTCTTCTGCTATCATTTTTTATCAGAGCCTTCTTTGATGTTGATGGTTTTGCATCGATTATGGCAATTCTTGAAGCGGCGGCTTTCGCCCACGTCTTTGTCTCCTGCGGCTATGGCTTTTTTATGGTGCTAAATAATACGGAGAAGTTTTACGCGATGATTTTGGCGATAGCCTTGCCGCAGAGTGTTTTATTTTTGCATTCTCATCTGACTTTTTTTGCAGAGTGTCCACAGATGCAGACGATAATTTCTATCTGCTGTATGTCAGTTATTTTTATTTGCGCTCTGGATTTTTTAAAAAATAGAAAGAGCCTCCCGCTCATACCTAAAGGAAAGTTCCCGGCTAAGGCTTATTCTTTGATGCCTGTACTTTTTATTGTCTTCACCCTGTGCGATGTGTTGGCGCCTTTTGCCGTTCAAAAGATGGAAGAAACTGTATCCCAACCCCTTGAAAGCTACTTTTATATCGGCGTTATTCTGGGAATTATCTTGATTATTTATTTGCAGAAATACCTCGCACTCAACATTGCTTCAATGCTGAACACCGCTTTCGCACTGCTTGCTTTGGGATTTGCCTCCACTTTGACTGCGGAGAGATACCCTTTCTTAGCAGTTCACAGCGCCGCTTTTTTTGGTGTATCTTACTCGCTGGCAATGGTTAATATCTACTATCTGGCGGGGCTAATGTCCAAAAAGTTGAACAGTCTGCTTTTTTACCGCATCGGGATTTTTTCCTCTACACTCTGTTATTTGTGCGGCTTCTGGTTGGTGCACTCTTTGGAAAATAACCCCTTGACAGCAGAATTTTTCAGTTTAACATGTTTGGTTCTTTTTTTTATGTTCTCTCCTGTTATTGTCAAAATGCTTCGCGAGGGAGAATGGACCGATGATACGTACAGAAATGATGTCACTTACGAGAGCAGGTTAAGACAACGTCTTATCGAGCTGAATATTTCACCAAGGGAACAAATACTCTGTGAGTTACTGCTACAAGGCTGTACTCTGAGACAGTGCGCTTTAATAATGGAGGTAGCCTACCCTACAGCCAATACATACTGCACATCCCTTTACCGAAAACTTCATATTAACAGCAGAGCGGAATTGCTGATTCTCTTCACCGACTGCAAATAAGCTGTCAAATAGCGAGCCGGCATAACTCTCATTAATTTTAGTGAGAGCTATGACGGCAATTTCATCCAAATTAATTAATAGCATTTTTAAAAAAATATCATTAGAGTAACTTTAATGGAGCAGGCAATTTATTAAAGAGGGTGTGATCTTGAGTATTTTTTCTAAATTAAAAAAACAGTTTTGCAAGCCAGGAGGAAAATCCGGTACAGTGAGATTTGAGGCAGAAGAAATGATGCAAAAGCTTGCCTCCTTGACACCAAGAGAGTACGAGGCCTATCTAATTTTGATTGAGGGACATCCGCTTAAGGAATCGGCCGCAACAATGGGAGTTAAGTACCCAACAATGAATACCTACTCCACCTCCATATACAGGAAGCTGGGTGTCAGAAGCCGCTCTGAGCTGATCGTCAAGTATCGCAGTTTAACCACAGAAGAATAGGAGAATGATAATGTTAAACAGAAAAATTGCTGTATTCACTCTTTTTACGCTGATTTTATCTGCATGGAGCCTATCCTTGCCGTCTGCTGCGGACGCAGCAAAAGTTGAATTAGGATCGCTGCTTTCATCAGCCTATGTGAAGATTATTAAAAGCGGTAAATACACGATACGCTACAAAGCCGTTATGGTTGATGACGGAGAAAAAACTGAGGCTGATTTAACTGTAGCAACTAACGGCAAATCGACTTCTGTTAAAACATCTTTTGAGGGAATCACCATGCGCACTTTGAAAACAGCCACAAAAATCTACAATATCAACGACAAATCAAAGACATACATGGTTATGAATATGCCTATGACGGCTGCTTCCCCCTTTAATAAAGCCGAAAAGATGGAGTTTGTTGGATCAGGCACAGCTGAGCTTGATGGAGTGAAGATGGATTATGAGGAGTACCGTTTTTCCGACTCCAAGATGCGTTTTTATTTTAAGCAGAAAAAGCTTTATGCCATGCAGGTGAGGGAGAAAGGGGCGGAAACTGTCATGAAGATTCTTGAGCTTTCCGATAAGGTAGATGCTGCCCTTTTGACAATACCGTCTAACTACCGCGAAGGAATTGTCGCACCAGGAATGGGAGATTCGGAAGACGAGTAAAATCCGTTAAAAATATAGATTCTGCAAAGTGATGTGCAAAGTTTATGGCAGCGAAAATCAGCGTGTTTTCACTGTTAAATTAAATACTACGGCCAATATTGCTTAACCGCGGCCGAGAGCAGTTGGCGCTTATGAAGGGACATCAACGGAGGGATTGGAGATGCTTAAGTCATTTACCAGAAATCATGAAGATAACAGCACGGAGGCCGGTTTTCAGTTTACTTTTTATTGCGATATATGCAGCAACGGCCACAGAAGTGCCTTTATTGAGTCAAAATCTCACAAAAAAAACGCCGCGATTAGGGGCTTTGGTCAGGGAGTTATGGCTTTAACAAACCTCTTCGGTGACAAGCTCAATGACATCGGGCTATCCGTGGGCAGAGGTGCAGACATTATTTCAGAACGCTTTAACGGCATGACAGCAGAGTGGCAAAAGGAACATGAAGCCGCCTTTGAAGCTGCCCAAAGAGAGGCAGTTGCGCATTTTCACCGCTGTGAAGGCTGCCGCAGATGGGTCTGCGATGCTGATTTTAATGAAGTGGAGGGGCTGTGCGTCGAATGCTCTCCCAGGGAAAATGTCGCCGTCACAATGGCAAAAGCGCAGGCAATGCAGCGCAACCTTGATGAAGCAGCCAATGAACAGACTGTGTGGAGCGGAAAGTTGGAAAGCAAAACCACAACTTGCCCCTCATGCTGCAAACCTTGCGGCAGCGGTAAGTTTTGCAGCAACTGCGGCGCCGCTTTAGCCGCCGGAAAATGTCCCGCTTGTAAGGCAGACCTTCCCGATGGTTCGCGTTTCTGTCCGGAATGCGGTCATAAAATTTAGCCACCGGTGCTATCAAAAAGGGGCGGGGAGATCCTCCCCGCCCCTTTGGCTGTGTTTATATGATCCGATCCTCTGTTACATGCCCACAGAGATGAAGAGTGTCTGTCCATCTCTTGAAACTAGCAGTCCCAGAGCCTTGTTTTTGCTCACCATAACTTTGTTCCAGTCAGAAACTGTCTCCATTTTGACTTTGTTGACTTCGAGAATAACGTCTCCCTGCCTAAGACTGAGACGAGATCCCTGAGAACCGGGCTGCACCTTGACAACAACCAAGCCGCCGCTCTCTTTTAGTTTGTAGCGTGAGCGAAGATCCGAGTTGTTTTCCGCTACGGTGATTCCTATTTGAGTGGCTGTTTTTGCCATCTCCTGCTTGGGAGAGCTCGTTTTTTCAGACTTAAGGACGCCTTTGCCTCCGTCAATGTCTCCGAGTACAACTTCTACGGTCTTTTTTCCGCCGTCACGGTAAATTTCAAAAGCTACTTTCTCTCCGGCTAGTTTGTTGCGGACAAAGAATACCACATCCTGGCTGTTCTTAACCGCCTTGCCTCCTATTGAAACGATAACGTCGCCTCGCTCCAGACCGTATTTGTGCGCCGGAGAATTTTTCTGCACATCTGCTACGATAGAGCCCTCTTTCACCGGTATTTTGTATGCCTCTATAAGAGAAGCCGTCAAAGGCTGCACGGTAACACCAAGCCACCCTCGGCGTACCTCACCGTGGTTAATAAGGTCATCCATAATTTGTTTTGCCATGTTTACCGGGATAGCAAAGCCAATGCCCTGAGCATAGGGAACTATAGCTGTATTTATACCGACCACTTTGCCGTTAAGGTCGATCAGAGGACCGCCGCTGTTACCGGGGTTGATCGCAGCATCTGTTTGCATAAATCCTTGAAAGTTGACGCCTGGAGCCTGGAGTGTTCTGTTTTTAGCCGAAACAACACCGGCGGTAACAGAGTTTTCAAATCCCAGCGGGTTACCGATCGCCACAACCCACTCCCCTACTTCTGTGACATCTGAATCTCCAAGGGGAAGTATCGGCAGGTCTGAGGCTTTTATTTTTATTACAGCAAGGTCAAACGTAGGGTCTTGACCGACTTTTTTCGCATCAAATGTCCTGCCGTCAAGCAGTGTGACTTTTATCTTATCCGCACCGTCTACAACGTGGTTGTTGGTAAGTATATACCCCTCTTTGCTGACAATGAAGCCCGATCCTTTACCCCGGCTTGGGACCACTCTCTCTTGATTGCCGCCGAAAAACTCCTGTCCGAAAAACTCTTCAAAGAAGGGATCTCCCCTAAATGGATTAGGCATCACACTCTGCTTCACCATCGTCTCCGTATCAATGTTCACTACCGCAGGAGAACTGTTTTTTACGATTTTCACGATTGGATTACCGGTATACACATCTTGCGCGTAAGCACTGGATACAGATGACACAGCCGCAGACGGCTCTGTATGGGAATTTGACATAGATACCGCTTGGTGCGTGGCAAAATAAGAGCCAAACGCTCCGCCTGCGAAAAGTATCAGCGCCGCAGCTCCGGCCGCTGCCATTTTTTTGACCGTAGTCAGGATTTTTTCTCTCTCCATCGAAGCACCCCCATAAAATCATTAGCATTTAATGTGCAATTTTGTATTTATGAATATTATATACTTTTTGGTCAGAATACATCAAGAATTTTACCTAAGTCAACGTCAGTAAAAGAGACATCGCAGCCTAGGCGGTTATATAATCTGTGAACAGCTCTTTAAGCTTGTTTTTATTCGGTATCCAGGATGGTGCTTAAAGAGGCCTTTTGTACGTATGAAATAGCCATGAACAGCCAAGGGCAATAGCCGCAACCGATAATATGTGCCCTGAAAAAAAGGCATGCCCTGGTAAAAGTTCTCTCAGAGAGTCAAATATAAAACGATAGAGACCAAAAAGGAGGATAAAAACAGGGAAAAGGATCGCACCATGTTTTCTATGCCTTGTGTTATTGCGAAAAAACTTTTCAATACACAGAAGAATTATCATAATAAGCAAAGCAGCTGCCGCTTCGGAAAGCTGCGAGGGATAGCGGCAAAATCCTTGGGGGTCAGCAGGAAAATGTGCCCCCCACCATGGACGAACAGGAGCGAACACAC
>RRZU012642650.1_pt1 | contig 11018 bp, 7 predicted proteins | sample 2165561 | NCBI WGS metagenome assembly RRZU01 (sample SAMN10456909, study PRJNA506462) | wastewater metagenome | isolation source: wastewater sludge | place: USA: Moscow, Idaho | reverse complement strand
ATTTACCCCGGGTCTTTTTTTCAGAAAACTATTTTCAGAAAGGATGGTTCAATGTCAGTACAGAGAACACTACAAAAATATATGGATGACTGGAAACGCATCAGTCATTTCGATTTCTGTCTTCTTCAGGAAGATAATTCCATTTTGGTCACCACCTGTGACCGCCGCCTTCCAGCAGAATCCAAACTGGAAGAATTCCGAAACAGCACTGCTCTTTGTCTGTCAAATGCCACCTGCTGTCTCTACAAAATAACAGAAAAAAATGAACAGCTTCTTCTCATTGTGTGGGGAAGCGAAGATTCTGTTTCCACGATTGGCGAACTGGCTGTCTGCCAGATTGAGAGTATCCTGGAAAGTTATGCCGAAAAAAATGACAAAAATGCCTTTATGCAGAAACTGCTCCTTGGAGATTATACAGATGTAGAAGCCTTTAACCGGGCACGCAAACTTCATATTTCTTCCAGTGCAAGGAGAGCTGTCTTTCTCGTTGAAACCCGTCAGTCCAAGGATGAACACGCATTGGCTACCATCAAAAATATATTTTCTGCACGCACGCATGATTTCATCACTTCTATCGATAATCGTGGCATTATCGTCGTCCGTGAACTGACATCTGCAGAAACATATGACGATCTGGAAAATATTGCACATATGCTTGTAGATATGCTGGGCACAGAAGCCATGACACAGGCCTGGGTTGCTTACAGCAACACGGCAAATGACCTGAAAGATCTTTCCAATGCATACAAAGAAGCCCGCACCGCTCTTGAGATTGGTAAAATTTTCTATGCCGAACGCAATGTCTTCGGATATCGCACTCTCGGTATTGGACGACTGCTATACCAGCTTCCGGTTTCCATCTGTGAAATGTTCATCCAGGAAATTTTCGGAGATGAATCACTGGATTCCATCGACGGAGAGACACTGGCGATCATCCGTACTTTCTTTGAGAATAATCTGAATCTGTCGGAGACATCCAGACAGTTGTATGTGCATAGGAATACGCTTGTGTATCGTTTTGAAAAGATACAGAAACGGTTTGGACTTGATCTCCGTACCTTCGAAGATGCTATGACCTTTAAGCTTGCCATGCTTGTGTCCCGGTATCTGCGATATCAGAACAGAACCTGAGGGGGAGTCGTTTTTATTTCAGGAGCATCAGGTGTTCAGGTGGAAGATAGAGATATTTCGGCAGGTTCTTATCATGCTCGTCCGTAAAACTTTTTTTCGGACGCATCCACCAGAGAACTGCCCCGTCTTCCATTCCCGGACTTTTCACCAGATACTGATGTTCAAAGGTTGTCTCCACATACTCTGCCGCTTCAAATACCAGGCAGTTTTCTCCCGCCTTCTCTGACGGACGAATCCAGTGACCGCGGATTGCGATATGTGTCATATCCAGTTCCACCTTCTGCTCTGTACGAAGAGATATTCCCCAGTCCAGAGCAAATACCTGATATTCTCCCATACGTTCAATTCTCGAACTGTTTTTGCAGCCGGTCAGTCTTGCTGCTTCCAGAAGCTGTGGCTGTTCAAATAATTTTCTTGTATCACCAAATATCAGTGTCTTGCCATCTTTTAGAAGCATCAGCTCATTGCAAAATCTGAAAGCCTCATCTCGACTATGTGTGACCATCAGCATATCTCCCTGATACTGTTTTAGAAATTCCTGCATATCTTTTTGCAGTACATCCTTCAAATATCCATCCAGTGCAGAAAAAGGTTCATCCAGAAGGATCGCTTCCGGCTCACCGATCATCATTCTTGCCAGAGCAACTCTCTGCTGCTGTCCACCGGAAAGTTGTGATGGATAACGGTTTTCCAGTCCCTCCAACTGATATCTTTTCATAAAATCTCTGGCTTTTTCTTCTCTCTGTCCCTTCTCACCACGATAACCGCACAGAATATTATCTTTTACTGTCATTGTCGGAAACAATGCATAATTCTGAAACAGGTACCCAATCCGACGCTCCTGCGGCTTCAGATTGATTTTCTTTTCTGAGTCAAAAACTGTTCTTCCATTGATTACGATTTTGCCTCTGTCCGGCGTCTCAATTCCTGCGATACAACGAAGTGTCATACTCTTTCCACTTCCAGATGCACCGAGGATTCCAGTTGCTGATGTATTGCTCTCAAACACTGACTTGAGAGAAAAACCTTTAAAATTCTTTTCTATATTTACCTGTATTGCCATCAGATCCACCTTCTACTCTTCATGCCCCGCCCTGAGACAATATTGATCAGTGCCACGATCACAAACGAGATCACTACGATTACCACAACCCAGAACCCGGCTATATCATAATTTCCAGCCGAAGTTTCTGCTGCAATTGCAACGGACACTGTACGAGTCTTACCAAGAATGTTTCCTGCAAGCATGGAAGTCGCTCCATACTCACCAATTGCTCGTGCAAATGCCAGAACAGTTCCAGATGCAATTCCCGGCGCAGCCGCCGGAACGATCACTTTCCAGAAAATTCTGCGATCACTCATTCCCAGTGTCTGTCCTGCATAGATCAGATTCACATCCACCTGTTCAAAAGCAGCCCTTGCATTTCGGTACATCAGTGGAAATGCAATCACTGCAGCAGCGATCACGCAGCCTTTCCATGTCTGTACCACTTTAAAATCAAAATTCTCCATGAGAAATTTTCCGAAAGGTCTCCTGAGACTGAAAATCACCAGCAAAAAGAAACCAGCAACTGTCGGCGGAAGCACCAGTGGCATAGTCAGGATTCCATCCCATATTGCTCTCGATACCGGCTTCATCTTCATAATCTTACGTGCACAGAAAATTCCCAGAAAAAAGGCAATTGTCGTAGCCACTGCTCCGGTCTTTAAAGAAATCCACAATGGACTCCAGTTTATTTCCTGTAAAAATTCCATTCTTTTCTTTCCTTTTGTATGTACAAAAAGGGGCTGACATATATGCCGCCCCTTTTATATGTAATCGATAATTATTTAGCTTCTTCTGCAGTATCTGTTTCTTCGGTTTTGTCTTCCTTTGCATCTTCTGCAGTTTCTTCTTTCTTATCATCTGCTTTATATGCGGCAAACCCATACTCTTCAAATACTTTCATGGCATCATCCGTCTGCAGGTACTCAAGAAATGCATCTGCAGCAGCTGCTTCTTCGTCAGATGCCTCTGCGTCTACAGTAAGTCCCACCGGATAAAGAACCGGTGTTTCCAGAGAACCTTCCGGAGCTTCTGCGATAACATCTACTTTGTCTGCAACGGATGTAGCATCTGTTGCATAAACGATACCGATTTCGTTACTTCCCTCGCTGACAGATGCAAGCACATCTGTTACATTCTTGCCTTCATTGATCTCCATCTTGTTAACATCGTCTTCGATGCCAAGGTTTTTGAAGATTTCACGGGAATACTGTCCAACCGGTACATCCTCGCCCGCAAGCGCAATGTTCTTCGCATCTGTGATATTTTCGAAACCTGTAACTTTTGTTTCGCCATCCTTTGGTTTGATCAGAACAACTTTGTTCTCCAGGAGATCTACCACAGAGTCTTTCTTGGCCAGTTCCTCATCTACCAGCGCATCCATCTGTTTGGTTGCTGCTGAAAAGAAGATATCACATCTGGAACCTTCTTCGATCTGTGTCTGTAATGTACCTGAACTGTCTGCATTGAAAAGAATATTAACATCCGGATACTCTTCATTAAAATCTTTCTGGATCTCATCCATTACATTTGCAAGGCTTGCTGCAATAAATACATACAGATCACCACTTGCATCCTCTGTTGTTGCAGCCTGTACACTTCCTGCACTCATTCCTGCTGCCATAACGCCAGCCAGCATTACAGTTAATATTTTTTTCTTCATGAATATATCTCCCTTCTTTTCTCTCAAATGTTGTTCAATATTCATGCTAATATTTTAACTGTAATAAAAATTCAAATCAATTTAACAGCTGCAATTTGCAATAGAAATTTTTTATAGAACCTCAAAATATTTTAGTAGTTCCAGTCATCACTGCCACTGTCATAGGAATCTGAATCATTTCCCTCATCAACATAATCATCGCTTCCGTCATCATAGTCGTCACTGTCATCATAGCTGCTGCCATCATCATAACCACTGTTATCCGAAGAACTACTGTCATAACTACTGTCATCACTGCTGTCGTCACTGCTGTTGTCATAGCTACTACTGTCCGAAGAGCCACTGTCATAACTACTGTCATCGCTGCTGTCATCACTACTGTAAGTTTCTGTATCACTGTCATCGGATTCATCAGAGGATGCTGTCTGCTGTGAGTTGCCCTTTGTATCTTTTTCAGACTTGTCTGCAAGACTTGTGTATGTAAGATATGCTGTGGAGCTTTCTTCATCATAAGCAAGAGATGCTTTTTCCATATCACTGAGATCAATGCTGTAAATCTGGTAAACATCTCCTTTTGCAGTAACGATCTTCATATCATATACAGTTGTAGTTGTTGTATCTGTTGATTCATCTGTACTGTCTGAAGAAACAGCTGTGTCATCCGGAGTATAGAACATCTGTACCTGTTCAGATGCTTTTACAGAAGCTTCTGCCGGAATCAGGTTCTTGCCCCAGTCATCCCCACCTGAAGTCATCAGATAGATTTCTCTGATATCATCCTCCAGCTTATTGGTCATATAAATATATTTCGCCTGAGAAGTTTTAACTCCAATCACTTTCGGAGCCGGTGTGGATGTCGGTACCGGTGTTACTGTTACCGGAACTTCTGTCGGTGTCGGTGTTGCTGCCGGAGTCGGTGTCACTTCAACAACCGGTTTTGAAGAACCACATCCTGTAAAGATAAGTATCATTGTCATGCCAAGTACGAGCATTATATGTTTTGCTTTCATTATTTACCATCCTCTCCGGTCTGAAGACCGTTCTATTTCATTTTTTATTTTCTATAGTTCTTTTTATTATCCCATGTATGCTCTTAAAAGTCAAATCAGTGTTCATAAGTCAATATTCCGCGAGGTGTTTTGTCATATATATGACAAAATCCCGAGACATACAGGTCAAAATGCCATCACCGTAGGTGATTTAAAATGCATTTTGGCCAAGTGCTGTGAACGGAATGAACAGCAACGAAATCAGGCTGCCATAACAATATTTTACAGCAGCCTGGTCAGAATTTGATTCATTTCTATATTCAATTATCCAAGGAAATTTTTTCCTACAAAATAGCCCAGCACAAGAACACCAAGTACGATACGATACCAGCCAAAAGCCTTGAAATCATGTTTCTTAATATATCCCATCAGGAATTTGATGGCGATAATAGAAACAAAAAATGCAACCACAATGCCGGTGACCAGTGTAAGAACCTCTGCCGGAGTGAATGTGAAGCCGAATTTTACCAGTTTCAGCAGACTCGCTCCGAACATAACCGGAATTGCCAGAAAAAAGGTAAATTCTGCTGCAACCGTTCTTGAAGTACCAACAAGGATACCTCCAATAATCGTGGAACCGGAACGGGATGTTCCCGGAATAACAGATAATACCTGAAAAATACCAATCTTGAATGCCGTGGTAAAACTCAGATCTTCAAGAGATGTACAGATTGGTTTTCTTCGTTTATTGTAATTTTCTACAATGATAAAAATCACACCATAAACGATAAGTGCAATTGCAACAACCACATAGTTGTTAAATTTCTCTTCGATAAAATCATTGAATGGAAGCGCGATCACGATAGTCGGGATGCATGCCACTATAATCTTAAACCACAGGATCCATTTATCTTTATCACAGAATTTCTCCACAAAAGTCAGCACAATGCGAGAAAACGGATTCTTACGTGCAATCTGTGCTTTTTTCTTCTTGGGTATCTGTCGTATGTAAAATGGCCACAACTTACTCCAATACAGGACAACAACCGCAAGGATCGCCCCCAGCTGAATGACTACCAGAAAAAAATCCTTAAATTCTGTGGTCATATCCATCTTGATAAACTCATCTACAAGGATCATATGACCGGTACTGCTGATTGGAAGCCACTCAGTAATACCCTCTACGATGCCGAGGATCACAACTTTTATAAACTCCAAAACACTCATGTTTCTTTTCCTCTCTGTTTTATTTTTCATGTATCAGTATATTACAGTTTCGGTGGTTCGTAAACCTTTCCATACATTTTAATTCAAAGTTTAAGTTTTGGTTAACTTTTCTTTTCTGCAACATACAAGACCGGAGAAACTTCTGCGGCTTCTCCGGTCAGTAAATCATTTTTATTCGATTATCTGCTTGCGATCGTTGCAATATCGATCAGTGTCAGATTGTGAAGGTCTGTATTCTCAAGACTGGTTACAAGTGCCTCTGCGGTGTCCAGACTGGTAAGGACATTAACGCCTGTCTCAATCGCATTTCGACGAATCACGAAACCGTCTTTCTGATGTTCCACACCCTGTGGAGGTGTATCAATAACAACATCGATCTTATGTCCCAGAATAAGGTCCATAAGGTTCGGCGCCGGCTGTTCCAGTTTGTTAGTACGGATTGCCTTGATTCCATTTTCTTTGAGGACTCTTGCTGTGCCTCTTGTTGCATAGATACGGTATCCAAGTGCCTCAAAACGCCTTGCGATCGGAACAACTTCCTGCTGATCTTCATCTTTGACAGTGATGATCATGTTCTTATACTTCGGAAGTTTGATTCCGGCTCCGATAAATGCTTTGTACAGAGCTTCGTTGAAGTTCTCTGCAATACCAAGACATTCACCTGTGGACTTCATCTCTGGTCCAAGGCTGATATCAGCGCCACGGATCTTCTCGAAGGAGAATACCGGCATCTTGATCGCGATATGTTTTGCTTCCGGCTGAAGCCCTGGCGTATATCCCATATCTTTGAGTTTGTATCCAAGGATCACTTTCGTTGCTAACGGTACGATCGGGATTCCGGTTACCTTACTGATGTATGGTACTGTACGGCTGGAACGCGGATTTACTTCGATAACATATACTTCTTCGCCACATACAATAAACTGAATATTGATCATACCAACTACATGAAGTGCTTTTGCAAGACGACGTGTATACTCAGCAATTGTATCTTTTGCTCTCTGGCTGATCGTCTGTGCCGGATATACGGAAATACTGTCTCCGGAATGGATACCAGCACGTTCAATATGCTCCATGATACCAGGAATCAGGATATCCTCTCCATCACAAACTGCATCGACTTCGATTTCTTTACCCATCAGGTATTTGTCAACCAGAATCGGATGTTCCTGTGCAATCTGATTGATGATTCCGATATATTCCTCTACATCCTCGTCACTGACTGCAATACGCATGCCCTGTCCACCAAGAACATAGGAAGGACGAACAAGTACCGGATATCCTAACTCGTTGGCAGCCTTTTTAGCTTCCTCTGCTGTGAATACAGTCTGTCCCTTCGGTCTCGGGATCTCACATTTTTCAAGGATCTCATCAAAGAGCTCACGGTCCTCTGCAGCATCAACATCTTCTGCAGATGTTCCAAGGATCTTGACTCCCATCTTCATCAGTGCTTCTGTAAGCTTGATGGCAGTCTGTCCACCGAACTGCACAACTGCTCCGTCCGGTTTTTCAATATTTACGATGTTCTCCACATCTTCCGGTGTCAATGGCTCGAAATACAGCTTATCTGCAATATCAAAGTCTGTGCTGACAGTTTCCGGGTTATTGTTTACAATAATTGTCTCATAGCCTTCTTTTTTGAATGCCCATGTACAATGTACAGAACAGAAGTCAAATTCGATACCCTGTCCGATACGGATCGGTCCAGAACCAAGAACAAGAACTTTTTTCTTATCATGGGCAGCAACTGCTTCATTTTCTGTATCCGGGCCGCCATACACAGAATAGTAATATGGTGTTGCGGCAGCAAACTCAGCTGCACAGGTGTCTACCATCTTGTAAGCTGCTGTGATCTTATAACCCTGACGGAGAGCTTTGATATCTGCTTCTGTTCTTCCGCAAAGATTTGCGATCACATAATCCGGGAATTCCATGCGTTTTGCTTCAAGAAGAAGTTCTTCTGTAAGCGGCTGTGTCTTCAGAGCCTGTTCCATCTCTACCAGAATTGCAATTTTGTCAATAAACCATCTGTCGATCTTAGTGATTCTGTGGATATATTCTTTGGAAATATCTCTTCGGATTGCCTCCGCAATCTTCCAGATACGACGGTCATCTACAACTGCCAGTTCTTCAATCAGTTCATCCTCATCCAGGCCTGTGAAGTCATAGGACATCAGGCTGTCTACATGCTGCTCCAGAGAACGGATAGCTTTCATAAGTGCACCTTCGAAATTATGGCAGATACTCATAACCTCACCGGTAGCTTTCATCTGAGTAGTCAGTGTTCTCTTGGCAGTGATGAATTTATCAAATGGAAGTCTCGGAATTTTAACTACACAATAGTCAAGCATTGGCTCGAAACTTGCATATGTTTTTCCTGTAATGGCATTCGGGATTTCATCCAGTGTATATCCAAGCGCAATCTTCGCTGCAACTTTGGCAATCGGATAACCGGTAGCTTTACTTGCCAGTGCAGAAGAACGGCTTACACGAGGATTTACTTCGATAACACAGTATTCGAAGCTTTCCGGATGCAGTGCATACTGTACGTTACATCCACCTGTGATACCAAGTTCTGTGATGATATTCAGTGCTGATGTACGAAGCATCTGATATTCTTTGTCACCCAGTGTCTGAGACGGAGCAACTACGATAGAGTCACCTGTATGTACACCAACCGGGTCAATGTTTTCCATGTTGCAGACAGTAATACAGTTTCCTGCACTGTCACGCATTACTTCGTATTCGATTTCTTTCCATCCCGCGATACAACGTTCTACAAGAACTTCTCCTACACGGGAAAGTCTGAGACCATTCTCGAGGATTTCTCTCAGTTCGTATTCGTTATTAGCGATACCACCGCCACTTCCACCAAGTGTGTAAGCCGGACGGAGAACGACCGGATATCCTATCTTTTTAGTAAAAGCCACACCATCTTCTACTGTTGTTACGACTTTAGAAGCAGCAACCGGCTCACCGATTTTTTCCATGGTGTCTTTGAATTCCTGACGGTCTTCAGCCTTCTTGATCGTCTCTGCTGTGGTACCGATCAGGCGCACATTATGTTCTTTGAGAAAACCTTTTTCTTCCAGTTCCATTGCAAGGTTCAGACCTGCCTGGCCACCCAGTGTCGGCAGTACGCTGTCCGGTTTTTCTTTAAGGATCAGCTGCTCTACAACCTCTACAGTAAGAGGCTCAATATAAACTTTATCTGCAATGTCTTTGTCTGTCATGATCGTAGCAGGGTTGGAGTTCAGAAGAACTACCTCCATGCCCTCTTCTTTCAGAGAACGGCATGCCTGTGTACCAGCGTAGTCAAACTCTGCTGCCTGGCCGATGATAATCGGACCGGATCCAATTACAAGAACTTTATGTATATCTTTATTTCTCGGCATGATCTGTTCCTCCCATCATTTCCATAAATCTGTCAAACAGGTAGCTGGAGTCCTGCGGTCCAGGGCAGGCTTCCGGATGGAACTGTACCGTGAAGATGTTTTTGCCTTCATAAGCCATTCCTTCGTTTGTACCATCGTTTACATTGACAAATGCAGGTTTTGCAATACCTTTTTTCTCAAGGGCTTCCGCATCAACCACGTATCCATGGTTCTGAGATGAAATATAAACACGTCCTGTTGCAAGATCCTTAACCGGATGATTGCCTCCTCTGTGTCCGTATTTCATTTTATGTGTATCACCGCCTGTAGCAAGTGCCATCAGCTGATGTCCGAGGCAGATTGCAAAAATTGGTACATCTGACGCATAAAGTTTGCGGATTTCTTCTATAATAGTAGTGCATTCCTTCGGGTCTCCAGGTCCGTTGCTGAGCATGATTCCATCCGGATGGTCTGCAAGGATTTCTTCAGCAGATGTAAGTGCCGGATAAATCGTTACCTGACAGCCTCTTTCATTCAGAGAACGTGCAATATTGCGTTTTGCACCAAAATCCATAAGAGCAACCTTCGGTCCGTTTCCTTTCAGTACTTCCTTCTCACTGCATGTAACTTTTTCAACTACTTTTCCAGTTGTATATGCTTTTAAACGGGGGATTATTTCATCTAAATCATAATTTTCGTTGACTGTGATCATACCATTCATGGTACCTTTTTCACGAAGAATTTTTGTGAGAGCACGAGTATCAATACCGGCAATACCAGGTATATCATGCTTTTCAAGAAAATGCTGAATCGTATCCACGCTTCTGAAGTTACTTGGGATACGGGATAATTCACGAACAATAAAACCATCGATCCAAGGTTTCCTGGATTCCTGGTCCTCATAACAGATTCCGTAATTTCCAATCAAAGGATAAGTCATGCAGACAGCCTGTCCTGCATACGATGGGTCAGTCATTACTTCGAGATATCCGGTCATGGATGTGTTAAAAACGATCTCACTAATGACTTCTCTTGTTGAACCAATACTGGTTCCTTTGAACACATGGCCATCTTCTAATATCAGAAATGCTTTCATATAATCTCCCTTTCTGTTTTTATCTAAATCTTCAAGATTGTATCATAAGCGTTTCCTTTTTTCAACAGGTTAAAGTGCTAAAAATAATTAAGTTGTTCTAAAAAACTTTGTTTTGGCAAATTGTCTAAGTTGAAAATATAATTTAAAAAATTTCAAATTCTATGTTGACATTTCTTTTTCTATGAGGTATGATAATTAGGCAGTCAGCGAGACTGACTGATTTATAGTGAAATGCAGGAGTGGCGGAATTGGCAGACGCGCAGGCTTCAGGTGCCTGTGGTCGCAAGATCGTGTGGGTTCAAGTCCCATCTCCTGCATTATTTTTTTTGCCTTAAAATGGGTTGCATTAAAAAGAGTAACTGATTCTGATATCAAAGGCATCGGATACTGAAACGGCTTCTGAGTCTGGAAATACTAAAGATATACCCCGTCTGTTAAAATCATGGATTAAAAGTGCATAACTCGCTATCGCTCAGACAATGCACTTTTGAAT
>RRZU010245083.1_pt1 | contig 11018 bp, 10 predicted proteins | sample 2165561 | NCBI WGS metagenome assembly RRZU01 (sample SAMN10456909, study PRJNA506462) | wastewater metagenome | isolation source: wastewater sludge | place: USA: Moscow, Idaho | reverse complement strand
GTTTTCAATGATCTACTTACATTATACATAACTTTCAGCAAAAACAATACTGTAATCAGGATCATAACAGCCTTTATTCATGCACTTAATTTGAGAATTAAGTTATTTAAAATATTTATGCATCTACTTTAGGAATTGACCAATTATTCAGCTTGCTTATCAAAACCTTCGGTACTGTCTTTTTTCACAAAGACAACCAGTGTTTGGAACATCAATTTTAAGTCATTTAAAATTGTAAAGTTCTCAATATAATATAGATCAAATAATAACTTATCTTTAGGAAGTGTATTATACTTTCCTAAAATTTGAGCCGTACCGGTTAATCCAGCTTTTACTTTCAAGCGGAAGCCAAACTCAGGTACAGTTTCTAAAATTTGATGGGTTATAACGACACTTTCAGGTCGTGGGCCCACAATACTCATATCCCCTTTAAGAATATTTAAAAGTTGTGGCAATTCATCAAGTCTGAGTTTACGAATCAATTTACCACTACGTGTAATACGGTCATCATCTTTAGATGCTGGAATATCACCAGAATTCAGTTTCATACTTCTAAACTTATAAATTTTAAAGATACGACCATTTTGTGTTAAACGTTCTTGGGAGAATATTATGGGACCCCCATCATCCAGTTTAATCATCAAGGCCACAAGAAGCATAAATGGCGATGCTACGATAAAGCCAATAGATGCAAATAAAATATCTATGGCACGTTTCATCATACTTTGTGCCAGCGTAATGGTTTGTGTCTTGTAGTGGAACATCAAAACATCATCTACCACAAAAGATTCTTTTTGACTGAGCGCAACATATTGAATATTTGACTCATAAAATATATTTAAATCTAAAAACATTGATTTTAGAATCAAGTCATGCATAAAATCATGATTTTCACCCAAGATAAATAAATTTTTTATATTTTCAAGACTCACATCTTCAATCTTAGGATTATGAAGTACATCAATCACCGCATATTGTTTCTTATGACGTTTTAAATAGTGCAGTACTTTATCAAGATGATTCGAATTATGTTGAATAACCAATGTTTTTTCCGGAATATAATTCACAAAATAAAGTTTATTGGCATTAAAAATAAGAATTCTTCCCACAATAAGCTGAATCACATACACAAGACCCAACATCAATAAGTCACTTAATAAACTAAAGTGATCATGATATGTCATAACGCGAAGCGCGATAAAAGTGAGCACATCTGTAATTAATACATTCAGTGCTAACGTGTGAAATAAAGGACGTGATTTCTTATATCCAACATCAATTTTTCCATAAACGGAAGTAAGCCATCCCGTAAATACAAAAAATGACGCTGTAGAAACAGCCAATGTACGTGATAAAAAGCGCAGTCCTAAATAGTGTGTTGAAAATCCTTTAATAAAAATTGCATAAGTAATTAAATGTATGAATACTTTAAAGAAAAACACAAGTGCTTTTCTGATATATAGTTTTTTCTTCATGAACAAACTCCTTAATCTATATGTATTTTAGACCATGCTAAAAGCAGTGTCAACTTCTTACAAATCTTCCACAAGAAGGCGTTCAACTTCGAATTTACCATTCTCATACTTAACATGTGCATAACTTGGTGAAGAGCCATCACGATTGTAACGTAAGCTCCCTGGATTTAAACACAAGACACCATTCACCATTTTGGATTCAAAGACATGAGTATGTCCAAAACAAGCAACCTGACAATGATTGTTGATGGCGACTTTCGCAAGTTTCTCTAAGCGATCTCCATAATACTGATGACCATGAGTCACAAAGACTTTAATGGATCCCACTTCTACAATCAAAGATTCAGGATATCGATAAAAATAATCATTATTACCATTAACGGCTTGAAATTGTTCCATATATTCATGGGGCAGCTCGATATCCCCACAATGAATCTTTGTTTTAATATGCGCATATTTCTCTTCTAATTTTTCTAAAGGTGCAATCAAGCCATGATTGTCACTACATACTATAAACTCGCACATACTTTTTCCACCTCCTCATCTTCCTTAAATAATACTTTAATTTGGTTTTTTAAAATTGCGTCATCTTTTGTGGTAACCACACGTTTTTCGCCACTTGTTTTCTCATAGTTTTCTCCTACAAATTCACGAATGGGAAGCATTGAATCTAAAAAGATGGCATCTGATGCTTTTTCAAATTGATCCTTAACCAGTGGATAATGCGTACATCCTAAAATAATGTGTGACACACCTTTAAGTTTTTGCATCGCATCTTGAATCATCTTATCAATGGTTGCATCATCTTCCAATGATTCAATCGCAAATGCCAAATCTCTCATCGCAATTTCACGAATATTTCCCTGGTAATTTTTCTCAAATTCCTTTTTATAAGCATGCGCACTCACGGTCGCTTTTGTTGCCACAACACCAACTTCAATGGGGGTCTTTGGTAATTGAGAAAGCGTTAAATCAACAATCCCCCAAATTCTCATGGTTGGAAATCTCTCTTGAAGTGTTTCTAGCGCCACTGAGGTAACCGTATTACACGCCAACAGTACATCTGTAATCCCTTGAGATAAAAACCAATTCATTGAACGTGTCGCCAGCTTAATAATCGTTTCATTATCATAATTACCGTAAGGTGCATATTTCTGATCCGCAAATAACACCATTGAAAGTTCAGGAAAGTGCACTTTTAAATCTTGGTAAACAGTATAACCGCCCAAGCCAGAATCAAATATTCCTAATTGTTTAATTTTTTTCATGTACATCTTTCCAATCTATACTTAAAAGCTCTTGAATATTCTTTGCGACTGTTTCTGATACAACTTCTTGAAGTGCATCTAAAGAGGCACTACGAATATTCTTTAAAGAACCAAACTTTTGATACAATTTTTTGCGTCCAACAGGACCCAAACCTTCCACTTCTTCTAAAATAGAACGTGTCATAGCTTTTTTACGCAGTAAACGGTGATATGTAATCACAAACCTATGCACCTCATCTTGCATATTCACAAGTAATGGATACATGGCACTGCTAACTTCCAAGGGAATTTCTTCGTCATTTGGAAGTAATATCGCACGCGTACGGTGACGATCATCTTTGACAAGTGAAATCACTTTTATGTTTAATTCTAAATCATCTAAGACACTTTTCGCTGCGTTGAGTTGAGTAATCCCACCATCGATCACAATAAGATCTGGGAAAATACCCTTCTCTCTCATAATTCTAAAATAACGACGATAAACAACTTCCTTCATCGACGCCACATCATCGCCACCATGACTCAAGCGATAACGACGGTATAAATCCTTATTGGGTAAACCATCATCAAAAACAACACACGCACTCACCGCAAATGATCCAGAAATATGAGAGTTATCAAACATCTCAATACGATGAATTTTTTTATCAAGTTTGACTTTATCAGCCAGTAAATCTAAAGCAGTTTCAACTTGTTTTTCACGCTGCCATAATACTTCGAATTGATCTTCAAGTTTAAGTTCAGCGTTTCTTTTACCAATTTCCATCAGATTCTTCTTTTTACCACGGTGTGTATGGTGAACCGCTGTATCTAAAATCTCAGACAAGCCATCTTTATCCACTTCAAGGGGGACATAGATGTGTTTTGCGAGGGGTTGATTTTCATAGAACTGCGCAATAAATGAGGTTAAAGCATCAATAGGATCTTCTAGGGTTGATTCTAAAGCCATTGTTTTTTCTAGAAGCCTTCCAGATCTTACAAAAAGGCCCACAATCGCCAAGTATCCTTGATAAACAGCCATATTAAACATATCAAAGTTCTCATCCTTATTGAATTGAACTTGTTGTTTATCACTCACATACTCTAAAGCTTCTAGTTTATCTTTATAAGACTGCGCAAGTTCAAAATTAAGTTCTTCGCTAAAATGAAGCATCTTCTTTTCTAAGGCATCTTTAAATTCTTTATCATGCCCTTTTAATACTTTGATTAAATCTTGACGCCATTTTTCAATATCTTCATCACTTAAATTTAATTCACTGCGATTAAATTTCGCATAAATTTTTTCTTTATTTGGAAGAAAGCCTTCTTCACTGGGCAAAGATTCATTGAGGAGTGCAGCCATGTTACGTGCAGCACCTGCATTTGGATAGGGTCCAAAGTAATAAAAGTTAGGATGATGCTTACGATCACGTGATACCACGACATTGGGTAAGCCTTCTCGATTTAATTTTAGATAAGGATAACTCTTATCATCCATAAATAAAATATTAAAGCGTGGTCGATGTTCTTTGATTAAATTAATTTCTAAAATTAAAGATTCTTTTTCCGTTTTTGTTAGAATGATATCAAAATCATCCACAAATGAAACCATACGTGTTGTTTTATGGTCATGGGCACCGGTAAAATAAGAACTGACACGAGACTTCAAATTCTTTGCTTTTCCGACATAGATGATTTGTCCTTTGATATCCTTCATCAAATAACACCCTGGATCTATCGGGAGTTGTTGTATTTTTTCTTTTAAAGTCAGTTTCATGACTTAAACACCACACGGGTTGCACCAGCGCCACCTTCATTTACAGCGGCCAGTTCAAATGATTTTACCATCTTATGTTTACGCAGTAGATCATGAATGGCACTTCTCAGTTGTCCACTCCCCACACCATGCACAATACGACATGCTGGTAGGTTTCTTAAAATACAATCATCAATGTATTTATCAACTAAAGGCAAGGCCTCAGCGACACGTTTACCAATCACATTTAATTCCAGTGACACACTCGCACTTCTATCAACGCGGTGTGTTCTGATTTGTTTTTTCCTCTTTGGCTTAGAACCCAAGCGAATTAAGTTTTTAAGTTTCACATTCATGGATAAACTGCCCACAGAAACATAGGCTGTGTTCTTTTCAATTTTTTCCACAATTCCCACTTGCGATGATTGTTTCAAACGAACTTGATCACCCACTTTGATATCTTCAACGATCACTTCTGGTTTCAGTTTTTCAACTTCTTGTTTTAAGGCATGTCTTTGAGTTGGGGTCGAAGTCTTATCCAGTGTTTGAATTTTTTCCTGAAGTGACATTAATTTCTCTTCAAAAATGGCTTCTTGTTTTTGAATCCAGTCTTCTTTTTCACTTTGAACTGACTTCAATAAAGCATCATAATCCGCTTTTTGTTTCTGAGTCGTTTCTTCAAGTGCCGTTTCTTTTTCTTCTAAAGCTAACTGAAGGTCTTCAGTTTCTTTAATACGTTTATTTTAAATTTCTAAAAGATGATCTTCCTCATAGGTACTTTCTTTTTTATATGCATGTGCTTTTTCTAGGATAGAATCTTTAATGCCTAATTCCTTTGCGATATGAAGCGCATTAGATTCACCCAAGACGTTTTCTTTATAACGATAGGTTGGTTTGAGTGTTTCCATATTAAACTCTACAGAAGCATTTAAGATATCTTCATATTGTGTTCCATATTTTTTAAGTTTGGAGAAGTGTGTCGTTGCGACAACCCATGCATTGAGTGATCTAAAATAATCTAGAAGTGCCATGGATAAGGCTTCACCTTCCAAAGGATCAGTTTGACTTCCAAGCTCATCCAGTAAGATGAGTGATTTCTCTGTTGCATTTTGTGTCACATGTGAAATGGTATCAAGATGTGCTGAAAAGGATGAGAGTGATTTCTCAATGGATTGTTGGTCTCCAATATCCACAAAGACTTGATCAACCATCATAATCTCTGCCTCATCACACAGTACAGGACACCCACTCATCGTGAGTAATACGAATAAACCAATGGTTTTTAAGGTAACACTTTTACCTCCTGTATTGGGTCCAGAGATTAAAATCATACGATGAGGTGGTTTCAGCCTATATGAGTTTTCGACAACTTCGTCTTTATCAATTAAAGGATGACGTGCATTTTTTAAGTTTAATGAATCTTCTGTTAAACTTGCGACAACCCCTTCGTTTTCAACACCCCATAGTGCTTTTGCGAACAAAGCATCTAAAAGGGCAGAGGTTTCAAGATTAGCGTGGAGTTGTTCTGCTTCACTTCCAACTGCTAAAGACACAATACGACAAATTTTTTCAATTTCTTCTTGTTCCTCATGTAGAAGACGCGAATAATCATTTTGAAGTCTTGATAAAAAAGCAGGTTCAAAATATACGGATTGACCACTGGCAGAGGAGCCAAGGACATTACCATCTAATTTATTTTTATCCCCAGGTTTCATTAAGAACGTTTGACGTCCATGATGAATGGTTACCACGTTTTCACTGAGCATGTCTTTATGCTTGGATAAAAACTCTGCCGTTTGACGATCAATTTGATTTCTCATATGAGAAATTTTTCGACGTACTTCTCTAAGCTCAGAACTGGCACCATCTAAAACTTCAAAAGACTCACTGAAAGAGCGATCGATCAAAGCCATCAATTTGGGCACATCTTGGATGCTAAAAAACAAATCATCCAGTGATGGATATTTGGTTTCTAACTTTTCATATTGGTTTCTTAAGCGATGGGTTCCTTGTAAGAATTGGCCAATATGGACTAGTTCCTCTACGGTTAAAACAGCCATCTTTGATGCACGTTCTAAAGATGCATGAACATCTTTTATGCCCCCAAATGATAAGGCCCCATAACTTGTTGAAAGCGCCATGGCATCACGTAAACGATTTAAATCACGCGTGACGATCAAAGAAGAAAAAGAGGGTTCACTCTTTAGAACCCTTTCTTTCCCCAATGAAAATGCTGCCTTCATTGCAATTTTTTCTAAAATTTTATCTAACTCTAAACGTTGATTTACATTACTCATGATACTGTATTAAAAACTCCCGAATTTCTTCATTACTAAACCCATTTTTACTCAACAAATCAACCAAGGATTGTTTTTGGGTTACGGTTAACTCCTTTTCAGATAAAATATATTGAATGGATTCATTTTCTTCAATCTTTTCATCCAAGAAGCCCAAGATAGGCTGTGCTACCTCGTTCACATTCTTTAAAAATGAATTACGAATAACATCTGTTCCATTTTTGATAATGGGCAGGCTTAAGAAATATATTAATAATAATAAATATATAAAATAGGTCACAATTGAAAATACTGCACCTAAAACTGAGTTTACTTGTTTGATGAGTGGTATTTTTGAAATCAGTGCAGCAATGGGTTTTAATACCATCATCAATAGCCGAATGGCAATAAACAATACCACAAACCAAATAAGACGGTTAATATGCATACTTAAAAATTGGTCAATGCTGTTTAACCCTGTTTTGGAATAAGTCATGAATTGATACATATTTGCGAATACATCAGAAAAAAGCCACGCAACAACGCCAGCCACAAAAGTGTTCACAAGATTCACAACTTGTAACATCATTCCTTCTTTATAGCCACGATATAACACAACCACAAATAATAAGATTAAGATTGCATTCACAAACATCAAATAATCAAATGGAATTTCAAACATAATGTCACCTCAGACTCTTATACTATTATACACAAGAATTGACAATTACGAAAGAAAAGAATACCCTATACCTATGGAAACAAAAGTAGTAAAAATGACAGAAAAAGAAATCAGAGAATTAAAATGGAAATACCGCCAGTGCACCCTTAAGGAAGATGTTGCGCATGCGCATTTTCAAATCAAAGGCTCTGATTTTACCATTACCGCATATAAATCAGGAAAAGTCGTCTTTCAAGCAAAAGATATGGACGTTCATTTCCCACATGAAATTGAAAACAAAAAAGAAACCGTCGACACAGACACACAAACCATGACAGGGAGTGATGAAGTGGGTACCGGTGATTATTTTGGACCGATTACCGTCTGTGCTGTTTATATTGAAAAAGGTGACGAAAAAAGAATCCCAGTAGATAAAATACGTGATACAAAAGAACTCAATGATGACATCATTTTAGAAGTCGCACCAATTTTAATCAAAGAACTCAAACACAGTCTTTTAATTTTAAACAATGAAAAATACAATGAAATTCAAAAAACAAATAACCTCAATGCGATTAAAGCCAAACTTCATAATCAAGCCTTTGTGCACTTAAACCGAAAATACGGTTTACCAAAGGTGAATATCATTGATCAGTTCACACCCAAAGACCTTTATTATCGTTATCTTAAGGATGAACCAGAAGTCATTGACACACTCATCTTTGAAACAAAAGCCGAGAATAAATTCTTAGCCGTTGCGTGTGCTGCCATCATTGCACGCTATGCATTTTTAAAGACATTAGAATCAATGGATGAACACTATGATTTCATCTTTCCTAAAGGAGCTGGAAAACATGTGGACATCCGTGGCATTGAATTTGTTGAAAAATTCGGTGAAAAAGAGCTTCGCAAAGTCGCAAAGCTCCATTTTAAAAATACAGAACGTATCCTACAGAACATCTAGGCTCACTGCCACGCGGTGTTCTGTTTTTCTTAGTCTAACCCCTGATTCCAGTAACATCTTTTTAGATACTTTTACTGAATCAGTGTGGGCATATTTATCATCTTCATACACAATTTCATCAATCCCTGATTGAATGATTGCTTTTGCGCACTCATTACATGGGAATAAAGAAACATAAAGTGTACACCCACGCACTTGTCTGGGGGCATTTAAAATCGCATTTAATTCAGCATGAACCACATAAGCATATTTACTTTCTGTGAAATCACCTTCACGATCCCAAGGAAACTCATCATCAGAGACACCACTTGGAAATCCATTGTAGCCAATCCCTACAATTTTTTTATTTTCATCCACTATAACCGCACCCACTTGAGTGGATGGATCTTTTGATCTTAAGGCTGATAAATGGGCCACCCCCATAAAATAATCATCCCAAGAAATGACACCTTCTACGCGTTTCATACATGCCTCCTGTTAAAATAAGATATTTGCGTTTTGAATCATTAAATAAGCTAAAAGTACCACAGACATCGCAAAGAATATTTTTGTATACAAGCGAATCTGTGCCCAATCTTTTCTTTTAGAGAATATAAATCCAAGTAAGACACCTGCATATAGCCCACCCAAGTGACCTGTCATGCTGACATTGGGCATCAGTGAAATATACAGGTTAATCATTAATGTAGACATCACATTCATCAAGACCATTTTATTTTTAAGAAGATCTTTTTCAAACAAGTAAACCAGTAAGATCCCCAGTAATGCATAAATTCCTGCACTGATTCCAATGGCGATTGTATTTTCATTGCGAATAAATACAAAGATGCTTCCAAATAATACACCTGTAATGATGGTGAAAAGATAACGCCAGGATCCCAGTTCTCTTTCTAAGATAGAACCCAAATTACGCATCGCAATAAGGTTCATAAATAAATGTAAGAAACTACCATGAAGTAGCATGGGAGTAATCAGCCTCCAATATTGATGTCCAATCACAATCAAAGGTTTATAATATGCGCCTAAAACAAGCAGTGTTTCTGTAAAGTTCATTTCATACTTAATCCCTATATAATAGGTAAGTCCAAAGAATATAGATAAAATCACTGATAAGATTAAGGTTACCTTATTGGATTGAAGCGCATTGACTTTTTGAAGCCTTGTCATATTCTTTTGAATGGATTGCGCCACTTTATTCATGGCCAAACCAAGATTTGAAGACGGTTTGAGTAAATGATCCAGGTCTTTAAATGTATTTAAAACTGAATCATTCGAAACACCCTCATCACTCACAATAATATTTTGTGCATCAGAAAACGTTGAGTCTTTGTTTACTGAAAAATTAATCCCGTCTGCTTTACTTTTTAAAAGCATACTGAGGGCATGACGATGCAGTCTTAATTCATCTTTATTGAATGAATCTGTCGTCAAGGTTGAGATCATCAAAATAGGATAGTCATGTGATGGGTGAATGAGCCACATTTCTTGTGTCTCTTTATTCAATGTCATCAGTTGGTATTTATGTTTTTTGATAAAGTAATTGGATAATTCTAAAGCCCAAATATCCTTTTGTGTAATATCACTCATGCTTGTCGCCTCAACATTTCTAAAGTATCTTCAAATATCTTTGGCGGTTTTGATTCAAACGATAAGTGTTCTTTTGTGATTGGATGTTCAAATGCTAAATGATAGGCATGAAGCATTTGACCTTCTGTATCCAAAGTATTTTTATAGCTATAGGTTTGATCACCCACAATTGGGTGTTTGATATATTCTAAGTGAACTCGAATTTGGTGTGTTCTTCCTGATTCGAGTTGACACTCAAACAGTGAGTAATCACCAATAATTTCACGCAATGTAATTTTCGTTTTTGCGGGTTTACTGTTGATATGTGTTACTGTCATTTTTTGTCTGTTCTTTGGATCTCTTCCAATCGGTGCATCAATGATGGCTTCTTTGTGATTAAATGGATGGTGAGCCAGTGCCAAATATTCACGGGTGATGGTTCTTTCTTTAAGGTTTTCCACTAAAATTTCATGGGCCTCATTGGTCTTTGCGACAATGAGTAAGCCACTGGTATCTTTATCAAGTCTATGAACAATTCCTGGACGGTATTCTCCATTTAAATCACTGAGTTTATCTGTATAAGCTAAAAGACCATGAACCAAAGTGGTTTGTTTGAGGGTTGAAGCAGATGGGTGTACGATGAGACCTTTTGGTTTATTCACAACCAAAATATGTTCATCTTCATAAACAATGTCCAAATTCATTTCAACTTTTTGTAAAATAACGTCTTCCTCTTCAATGGTATACGTAATCATGTCATCTTCTTTTAAGCGATAATTACTTTTAGAAGGTGCCCCATTTACATGGATATTGCCTTCTTTGATCCAAGTTTGAATTAAACTTCTTGAATATTCAGAAAGTAATGTGGTCATAAATTGATCGAGTCTTATTTGTTCGTCGATTGCATCAATTTTAATTTTCTTCATGTATACTTTCCTGGTATATTCTAATTGACTCATCAAATGAGTGAATATGATATACCTTTTCCTTTCTACCAAGGGCTATTAACCCTTAGATTTATTTTATTTGTTAGAATTGAATTGTGAATGTGTATTTGTTTTGTTTCCTTGTAG
>RRZU013029060.1_pt1 | contig 11019 bp, 7 predicted proteins | sample 2165561 | NCBI WGS metagenome assembly RRZU01 (sample SAMN10456909, study PRJNA506462) | wastewater metagenome | isolation source: wastewater sludge | place: USA: Moscow, Idaho | reverse complement strand
GGCACTTCTGCCCGCAGCCATTGCTCAAGGATGATCAGAATCCACACCATCTCGCCGTAATATCCAGGGTGATCCGGCAGGTACTCAGAAACCAGTCGGCGGGCAAAATCATCCCGGACGATCCGGCGTTCGACGAGTCCTTGCAACGATTCCTCGGCCAACTTGCGTAGTGCCGGATCTCGCGCGGCCCATACGCCGAAGGGCAGGCCGAATCCTTTCTTCTTCTTGGTAATGATCTCGTCAGGCAGATAACCACGCAGTGCTTCCTTGAAGAACCAGCGTAGTTTGAACCCCTTCAGTTTCCACTCCGGATCGAGGTGCATGGAGAAATCCGTGATCCGGTCCGAAAGCAGCGGGTAGCCGACGGCGATTCCGGCCATGTCGGTCGCGCCGCGGACCTTGGGCAGATCGCTGTCGGCGAGGGTGTAGCGCCAGTCATAGGCAAGCATCCGGTTGATCAGGCTGGGGGCTTTGCATTCGCTCCAGGTGCCGCGCATGTGTCGGGCAGGTTCGTCGGAGTCCATCCGCGCGAGCAGTTCGCCGGTGAGCACCATGGCCGGGTCGAGGTGCATGATCAGGTTGAAGCTCTGCATGCGGTCGGGCATCGGCTGGCGCGAATGGCGCACATAGCCCGTTGCCTGACGCAGCCCAGGGATGCGCCGCAGGAAGCTCTCGTCGCCGCACATCGGCTCGATCATCCGCCGGAGACCGGTGGGAACTCGATGGTAGTAGTCAAAGAAACGCTGCGGCGCATAGCGCGAGTTGCCGCCGAACAATTCGTCGCCACCGTCGCCGGCAAGCATCTTGGTGCAGCCGTCGCTCTTGGCCATCTTCGCGCAGTAATAGGCTGGCAGCGCCGAGGAATTGCCGAACGGCTGGTCGTGGTGGCGGGCGACGGCCGGCAGGCTGGCGGCCAGATCAGCCGGGGTGACATAGTATTCGTGATGGTCGCAACCGAAATGCCGGGCGGCGATCCGTGCGTATTCCATCTCGTCGTAGCCCTCGGCCTCGAATCCGATCGAGTAAGCACGTGTCGGTGTGCCGGTAATCTGCCCGAGCATGCCGCAGACGGTGGAACTGTCCGTGCCGCCGGAGAGGAAGGCGCCAACTTGCGAGTGCCCGGCGATTTCTTCCGTGACGCTCTCGCGGATCAGCGAGCGGAAAGTGTCCCTGGCGACGGCGAACGGTTCGCGGTGCCGTTCATCAAACTCCAGCGGCCAATGGCGGAATTCCTTGACGCCGGACGCATCGATCAGCACGGCGTGTGCCGCCGGAAGGCGCCGCACCTTGCTGAAAATGGTCCGCGGCGCCGGGATCATGTGGAAATAGAGGAAATCGAACAGCGCCTGCGGATCGATTTCTTCGCCCCGGCCGGCCACGCAATCGGCGCGGTCAGAGAACGACAATGTGTCGCCATCGAGGCAATAGCATAGCGTCTGGACCGAGAAGCGGTCGACGGCGAGGAGAACACAGCCGGCACTGGCGTCCACAATGGCCAGTGCATAGGTGCCACCAAGGTGCTTGAGAACATCGGTGCCGTGCTTGGCCCAAGCCGCAAGGAGCGCAGTTGCCTGCCCTGATTGCTTCGCTATAAGGGATATCTCATCGTCCGCGAAACGGAGGTAGCCGCACAGCATGCACGCCACTTGACCTCTGCGTACTGAACTTGCGCAACGGAAGTCGAGGGCGTTGATCAGTGTTTGGGCTGAGGATGCGTTTGTTAATTGGGTAATTGCTAGCTCTGCGGAGAAATGGGGGGGCATGGAGCTATTTCTTTCTTGTAGAGGTTTTTCAGATTTTCCCCGCGAAAATCAACTCGGGCGCTTGATCTGCCATTGACCAATCGGTCGGGCGGGCGATTCGTCTTAATGCCAAGCGACTGAGTGGATAGCGCCAAAGAATTTTTTTGGCATGCTCAGGACAGTCCGACATCCATGTCAGCACGTACTCATCCACGTGTTTCGGGAGATTGCCAATCGGCAGTTTACGCTTCTGAAGATAGTATTTTGTGGCTTCGCGTTCGAGCACTCGCTGTGCAATGTTCAGGTAGCGCTTGAGCTGGGTTTTCACGTCGGAAGGATTCCACCATCGCTTTTCTTCGGTTAGCCACGTGACATCCGGAGCCACGATGATCCGTTTTCTTGCATCCCATTGATTTGTCTTCGGGTCCAAGCCGTAACCCAGTATTGCGCCTAACACAGTGTCGAACGAATATAGTCCAAGTGCGAGCGCGAAATTTTCTTTCTTTAGCACTTCAATCGTATGGCGACTTAATGCGAAAAGATTGCCATGAATACCACCTTCACTGAGCAGCTTCTTTCTAACTTTCTCGGCTGTTCGTCCTTTTGACGGGGTCCCTGTGCCAGCTAGAGCCTCGGGCCTATCACGCAAGCGCGAGGTTAGTTTATAAAATGCATCAGATTTTGGCCTGACATAACCATCGACAAAAAACGTTATTTCCGCGCCTGTCCAAATTGCGTGAATGTACTGGTTCCACGCGTGCCCCTTCCCGCCTTGTTTGATGTCCCAAATGCGATAAGTGTGGTCTTGCGCATCCATTTGAAACAGCTGCTCATTAAGTAGCAACTCTCGGAAGCTTGTCGCCAACGTCGGATTGCCATTGACGAGAATGTCGATTTTTGTCGGATCGGCGGCCGCTGAAATTACTGAACGCAGTGTTTCGAGCAGTTCGTCTGGAGTTTACCGAGCGGCGAATATTGCAACGGACCAAAGCGGTGTATCACCCATCACTGCCAACGGATCTTCTCTCGTCACGTCTTCCACCTTTCAGTACCCACTTGTTCTGCGAATGAGAAAGCCGCCAATAAAGAGGGCGGTTTAGTTGTCGCCTTTTGGCTAGCCGTGGCTTCCCATAATATTGATGATAATGTTTCTCACGTTTGACTTAATCCTCGTTTGTAGAGAATATCTCGGCAGCAAGACCTTTGCAGACGCTATCTCCGAATAACGTTTGATATACCGCTCACGCAGAATGTTGAGATCGTAGGTTTCCTTGACGATCTCCCGGCCTCGTTTTCCCAGTCTTGCAAGTTCTTTCGGATCTGCGCTGTGAAGCGCGTCGTGGAGAGCCCCGGGCTTGTGCATGTCGATAAAAATCCCTTCCTTGACGATGGAGCGCTGATTGACGTGATTGGTAGAAATCACCGGTAGCTCCATGGCCATGGCTTCGATGTACACGATTCCGAACGTCTCGAACAAGGAACCCAGAACGAACACATCGGCCGCGGCATAGGCTTTTGGCAGTTCGTCGTGAGTCAGCGTAGTGAAGATCACGCGGTTACCCATCAATTCCTCGCCGATCTTTTTTATCTCCGGGGTGTCGCTGCACTCCTGCCCCGCAATGACGAGATAAAAATCCTTCAGTGGGGCGACTTCCCGGATGACGTAGTCCATTCGCTTGTGCCAGTAACAGATCATGCCCACGCTGATCACAACGAACGCATCTTCGGGGATTCCGTGCTGCTTGCGAAAATTCGACTCAATGCCTGGCCTGAAAAGATCGACGTCCACGCCGTGAGGGATCATGAAAGTCTTGTCTCTCGCGCTGTGGCTAAGGTTGTAGTCCGTATGCTCCTGGACGAAATCGCAAAGTGGTAGATTCTTGGCCGGGATGGCGCCGCCGTTTGAAAAGACGATCTTCGGCGTGTTTCTGAACAAATGCCGATGCCTGTAGATGATGTTGCACACATCGCGCTCAAGGCAATGAATAACATCGAATTCACCTTCGAGCAGCGGTCTGAGGGCCGCGTAGGCGAATGTCTCCGCTTCGACGAGGAGTCGCTCGGATTCCTTCATCGCCGCTTCCCATTTTGGCGATGCTACAACGTGGACTCTGTCGAGACACGCCGCATTGCGCGGAACGTTATCGATTACCCATTCCTTTTCAGTGTTTTCTCCGCCTCCCTTGAAGAGGGTGATATCGATGGAATCCGACACGAGATTGAAGAGGTCACGGGCGAATATCTCGTGGCCACGGTAGATGTTGCCGAGCCCAGAGCAAAGGAGCGCGATTTTCATGTTGGTATCCGAATAGTTAGCAAAAGAGAAACAGCGTTGCTTCGTTATCGTCGACGACGATACGGCTGATTGAGCTGGACTATGTTCTGATAAGTTCGTTCGCAACAGAGGCTATCCTGTTCCGGGATGGCCCTTTCCATTCTTGCCAGATACTCAAGCCGATTTTCCAACTTATTGGAGAATGTCCTTCTAATAATGTCGACCAACTCATCCTCTCGCGTCGCAACGGGACCAAATCCATCGCGCTCATAGCTGAAGTAGCCTTCACGCCAGTTGTGATCGCCCCCATAGAAGCTTTCACGATCGAACTGGTAATAGAAAACCAGTCTGCGTAGCGCTGCCATTTCGAAGGCAACCGAGGAGTAGTCGCTAACCATCGCGATGCTCCGCGAGAAGAGCTCCTGAATTCCAAGGTCGACTTTCGTGAATACTAAAACGTCGTCTGGAATATTGAACAGTCTGAGGTAAGGCAGGGCATTCGTATGCGGCATGAAAGCCAGTCGTATGCCTTCCTTGTTCAATACTGACCTAAGTTCGCTGCTTCGCAGCAAAGCTCCCCAGTGTGTGACATACGCAGAGCTGGCTACTCCGTATTCGGAGTTGTACTTGTGCAGGCTGCCACGCCAAGTTGGCATAACAAGCAGAAGGTTCGCCTTTTCAATAGGCATCTGCTTAGCAAGCACTACCAATCTGTCGTGGCGTGCCAAGCCAGTGCGTCGCATTTCCTTTTCCGTGTAAGTATAGGGAGTATCGTTGTCAACAATTGACGAATGTTCTGCAGGACTTGCCGTAATGAAGAGATCGAAAGGCTGGTTACTCAGCCAATGGGACAAGTCGTCTTTTGTTACTCCGTGCTGAAGAAACGTGTATCTCCAACGCATCATGTCTCCGTAGTACAGGGGAGAAAATCCGCCGTACATGTACTCTGCATGCGACGAAATAATGTGTTCACTGTTCAAAATCAGAAGTTTTCGCATCCAACTTTGTGACATCAGCCGGAATCCTTCGGCGGCCAGCCGATTCCAGTCCGTCGAAGAACGATCCAGCAGGAACCAGGCGTTGACTTCGGGATGGTGTTTCTTGACCCAACGGTAGAGATGTTCGGCGTTGTCGTCGGCTTCAGTTTCCCGGTCGATGAAAATCCAGGCTTTGGCGAACTTTCTACGCACGGGGGGCAGACTTGCCAGCCAGCGCACGAGGCGAACTTTGAGTCCCGTCAGATTCCACTGGATTGGGTGCGGACTTCCCTTGCCAGGTGGATAGACCGATCGAGCTGCCTGCAGCGTTTGTGCGGTGGCGTTTCGCTTGTGCTCTGGACAGGGGAGGAACGGTGATGGCCCCACGGTCAGCTCGGATGCCTCTCCATCGAGCAATACCTGTAGAGTTTTATTCCCGCTTGCCGGTAGCCAAACGATTCGCTGGCGAAACAATAAGCGCCGGAAAAAGCGGCAGCCGCGGTATTTCTGATATGCCGGTTCAACCCGTTCGCCATCAAGCAAGAATGTCTCGGACGGTGGAGTGCCATGGACGAAATAACTGATTCGTACAAGCCCTTGATCGTGATCGTAGGCATCCAGTGTGGCCGGTGAGCAGCACCCGACTCCCTTGTAGGAGAGGATGGCGTGTTTGACTTCCTGACTGACCAGGTTTTCATCAATGGCGGAAATCGTGTCTACTTCGATGTAAGACATGATTTCTTTTACCAGCGCATGAAATTCGACCGCCATTGGTTCAGTGACGACAACCGTTGGCGATCGCTCTCGCAAATCTGTCGTGAAGTACCAATGAAGCTGCAGCAGTACGGAGTTTTGTAGTGCTTGGGGAACCGGCCCGAATTCCAGTTTGGCAGCTCGTAGCGGTTCGAGGAACCGCTCAATCAGCGCATTTCCATAGGTATTTTTGTCTTTCCAAACCGCCGGGTCGGGTTCTATGGGCTTTGGGGAAAGGCGTTCTCTGCTTTTCCGCTCAGTGCTCGCGTGATCGGAATCGTTTTGAACACTGTTAATGGAAACATTCATGGCCTTGTTTTCCAATGAAGCGGTTGTCGGTTATTGTTGCAGGAATGCAACTGCTTGCAACGTGAACTATTTCTCGGAATGAATTCTTCGTTGTTGCATTCCGGGTCATGGTTTTGTCAGTACTTTTCCTGCGACTTCACAGAAATCCCGGAAATACTGCCTTGAAAGCCCATGCAGGGTAAGTGCATAAATGACCGCGCCAAATCCAATATGAACTATCAGTAATAGCGCAAGGTTAGGAACCCATGGTTTGCTGAAAGGGCGTAGGAAGTAAATTGCACTCCACATCACGGCTGCAGAAACGGAGGGTAGGCCCAAGATCGCCAACGCGTGGCGCGTGGTCAGGCCAATCAACCCTAGACCGACACGGAAGGTGACGAGCGAATAGAGCGATGAGAGTGCTACCGCCGTCGAGACCGCAACAATTCCGTAAGGAAGGGTCATCAATACACCGAGAACCATTAACACGGTCCCAATTGTGTTGTATTTCAGCGCCAGGCTGACGCGGTTTTGCGAATTGAATAGCGGAGACGCGATCGCGGTCGATCCACGATAGGCAGCCCCAAGACCGAACAGGCTTAGTACCGGAATCATGGCCAGCCACTTGTCACCGTAGATGACAGGAACCAGCTCCTCAGACACTGCAGATAACCCGACACCCACCGGAATGATGATGGCTGCCAACAAACGCCCACTACGCATGACGGATTGCTGCAATCTGCTTCTTTCCGATTGAATTGCCGAGAACGCTGGAAAGAGTACTCGCTGCAGCGGCATTGCAATCCGGGCGCGGATTTCGTCTGTTAATGAACGGGCGTTCTGGTAATACCCGAGGGCATTGGCGCCCAAGCTGCGTCCGATCATGAAGAGATCGATATTGGTATTGATGTAATAGAGAAGCCCGCTACTAAAGTAGCTTCCGCTGGTTTTCCAGTTGGATGAAAGATAGGCGGCGTGAAACCTCAGTCGCGGGACATAGGGAACGGCGATTACGTAGCACGTGAAAGAGACAAGCGTGCCTACCAGAGGACCGATAACGAGGCTCCATACACCGAAGCCAAGATACGCGAACGCAATCGCTGCGATAGCGCGAACGGCGAGGTGGAATAACTGGATATAGAACTCCGTCTTGAATCGTAGTAGGCGGGCGATGATCGCCTCGTGTACGTTCGTCAGTCCGTTGATCAGAAACGGGATGCACATGACCTTGAGCAGCTTCCCGGTCAGGGGGTCGTTGTAAAACCAGGCCGCAGGATAGGAGAGGCAAAATACGACGCCTCCGAGAAGCAGCCCGATTGCGGCCGATGCCCAGAATAGCGTGTCAATTTGCAGCCGGTTAATGACTCGTTGCTGGATCAAGATGTTGGTGAATCCAAATCCGCCAAATAGACCGGCCAACTCGGTTACGACAACCGCCATGGCGATATACCCGAAGTCAGAAGGAGAAAGTAGGCGAGCCAGTATGGACATCGATCCGAGGGTAAGAAGCGTGCGGAGCACGATTCCGATGAAGATGAAACTTGCTCCGTGAACTACGCGTTGGCCGAGATTTTCAGAGTTCAGTACGAACGCGCTACGGATTATTTTTGAATAATGGCCCGATTTTCTTATCATATGATTCCTGTTATGGCGAATGAAAATTTGGGTCGCCATACGATTCCGCTATTTCGGGCGCCATCCAAGAAGTGCAAACGGAATATAGGCAAGATATTTCAGATTCAAGGGATTGCAGTGCCATGCCTTGAGGCACGAATCGACGGCAATGCGGAGCTTGCCATTCTGGAAATGACTTCTCGCAAAAGCTGCATGGTAAATAGCGAGTTGCTCAAGATAACGGCGCCGGTCGATGCATCTTCCGTCTTGGCTACACAGTCCCCACTTTTCCGCTGTTTGTGTCAGCAGTCTGGACCGGTAGTCGATGTCACGGACGACTTGGGTGGTTTGCAGCTTGTGCTGACGATAAAGGGTAGTGGCGGTTTTCAACTTGATCATCGGGTATTCCCTGGCGATGCGCAGCCAAAGATCCCAGTCCTCACCACATGGCAGCGATGAGTCAAAATTTCCGCATTTTTCGAATACCTCTCTGCGAAATATCGAGGTGCTCGTAAGCATCCAGCAGTCAAGTAAAAAGAGGTGGTAAACCCAGCCGGAGTATTCAGGATCAATTTCGTCGGGCGCACCTTCAAAATGAAAACTATCCGGTTGAGGAAAGCAATCATGGTCATCCGACTCCCATCGAAGGAAGCTCGAGTAAACTGCGCCAACTTCCGGATACTCTCTGAACAGACTGATCTGTGATGCCAATTTCTCCGGAAACCAGTAATCATCACTGTCTATGAAGCTGATGAATTCTCCTTTTGCTTCAGATATTCCGCGGTTGCGGGCTGCGCTAACACCGGAGTTTTGTTGTGAAACGAGCCGGACCGGCGACCCGTAAGCGCGGACTATCTCGTGTGAACCATCTGTTGATCCGTCATCAACGACGATAACCTCGATTCCCTTGAAAGTTTGGTTGAGCACGCTCTCTAGCGTTGCTGCAATATACTTCTCGCTGTTATAGCTTGGAATTACGACGGATACTTCAGGCATTGGGTAGTCTCTGTCGGAAAAATGAGTGGACAGGCTTGGTGATTAACAACTTCTACCTACTGTTTTATATGATTGGTATCAGGTGAGGTTTCGGAAAGTGGTGTACGTGTCTCTTTAAGTTCTGGAATATCTGCAGGACTGCCACCGAGGAGACGATATTGCTCACGCAAAACCTTTGCATCAGGAGAGTGCTGGAGCCCGCTTCTGGCGATTTCACGTGCTTCTGCTCGCTTTCCCGTTTGCATCAGAAACTCTATCCAATGTGAATAAGCCGGCCAGTAATCGGGTTTTAAACTGCGTGCCTTTGCGAATGCGCCATTCGCCTTGTCAGGGTTTTTAATCAGCAGTTCAACTTCACCGATTTTTGTGTATATCTCTGGAAGCATAACGAAATCGGATGGGGCATATTGGGTTACATAACGAAAATCGTTTAATACGTCTTCCAATAAGCCTGTTCTATGTTTTGCATTAGCCTTGCGAGCACGATTCAAGTTTGTCAGCCCCCAGCAGTAGTGGTGCATCGCGCTGAAGCTTTTTCCCATTACGTTGATCCAATACATCGACTTGGCATCGTAGCGTTCAGGAAACCACATAGTGTCAAGGCAATAGCGCGGTAATAGTTTTAACTCTGATTCGGTAACCTCCTGCGGTTTTGCCGACGAAAGTGCTGGCAAGTATGTGAAGGCTATAAAGAAAATGAAGAAAAGCGTCATTCGCGTTCGTGGGGGTCGACTGGTTAGCAATGTTGTCATTATTTCGACTCCGTCATTTCAGATAAATCCTTGGTTCGATGTTCGGCTTATTGGTCGTTCGTAATGCAACTATGTGCTCAATTTTGAAAAGCTCCCGGGTTTAGGTTTTGTGGATTGACGTCGCGTGCGGAGCGCTGGTGAATGTAGTCCTTGCGCGGGGTGAGGTCTACATCGACCGCTCTGGGCGGCGCGATGCCTTTCCCACGCAACTTTGATCCTGGCTTGAGGTGAAAATCGTCCCGCGCAGCAAAGACAAATTCATCCCAATCGACGTTGAAATTGTTCCGATAGTTGCCAGGGCCGGCAGTTTCCAGTTTTCCTTGTCCAACCAACAGGTTGTTTACCGCGGTTATCGCGCCGAGTCCTTGGCGGACACTCAAGAATACGCCGCTTTGGGGGCGATTATCGACGAGGGTGTTGTTGACCAGATAAAGCGCGTTGGCTGGCCAGAGATTTCCTTCGGCTCCGTAGGAAATGATATTCGGATTCTCGGTGGTGGAGCTTTGCTGGATGACATTGCCGACCACGTAAGCGACTCCGCCGTTCGGGAATTCGAGCTCGTAGCTGGCTTTGCCTCCAATCTCATCGGTCAGGCGGTTGTAGAAGATATGGTTCTCCGCCGCTCGGCTTTTGAGCAGGTGTCCGACATTAGCGTGGTGGAAATAGCTGCCGGTCACGATCAGCTTGGCGATGGTGCCGACGTAAAGGTTGTGACTCCGTCCGTCGCCAAATCCGTTGTGGCCGAACTCGCAATTCTCGATTTCGAGAACGGTATCTTTGTCGCCTCCGGTGAGGATTCCGTTCTCGTTTCGCGTGAAGGTGCTGTTGCGTACGACGAGGTAGCCTTTTTCCAGCCGGATACCGGCGCCGTTCCGGTCGGGTACTGCGGCGTTGACGAAGTCGAATCCTTCAATTTCGACCTTGCCGCCACGGATGACCCAGATGCCTTTGCCTTCGGTTGAAGCGCCTGCCGCATCAAGGCGCACCCGTCCGCCGTTTGCACGTATCGTGACGTTCTTGTTGTTCCATACCGCGACGTCGCCGAGGTATTCGCCCGCGTCGACTTCGATAGCGCCCCCGTCGGGAACCAGCTCTGCGGCTGCCTGGATTGTCTGAACCGTCCGGTTCGGGCCGACACGTATAAGGTTACTGTCAGCCTTGCCTTCGGCTGCGGCGATGGATATGCAGGCGAAAAGGAACAGCGGCAACGAGATGCGTACCAGAACGTTCATGTTGAGTCCCCTCTTTTGCGCAAGCCCTTTGTCAGGCGTCCCAGCCGTTCTTTCAGCAACAATACGGCCCCGACGATTGTCGCCGGGTTGTACGCAACAATACCTCTCCGTTCCCGGCGATGGCTCATCCACATCCGCTTGTATTTGTCGTCTCCCTTGAGGAAATCGACTACTTTGACGCCGTCACGTTCAATAACATGGCGTAGCAGGTGGGCGGTCAGGACGGTTCCGGGCGAGTAGTCCGCATAGGCTTCATGGTAGGCCAATTTGAAGATGCTGGCCTTCACTCCGGAGACGATCCAGAGTTGTACCGCTACGGCCTGTTCTCCCAGACGAGCGATGCCGAGGCGCAGCATGCCATTTTCGGCCATCCGGCGGATCAGCATGGGG
>RRZU010087842.1_pt1 | contig 11019 bp, 7 predicted proteins | sample 2165561 | NCBI WGS metagenome assembly RRZU01 (sample SAMN10456909, study PRJNA506462) | wastewater metagenome | isolation source: wastewater sludge | place: USA: Moscow, Idaho | reverse complement strand
TTAAAGAAAATGGCTATTATAAACCGAAGAAATGAGTACCAAAAATCAAAATTAACAACTAATCAAAAAAATCTTTTATCTTTGAATTATTAACTAAATACTCTCTTAGCAAAAGTCCAATTTAGTTTGAAGACGTACATTTGTTATATATGTTTTTGACAAATATTTTATTATTGTTCTTTAATATTATTAATCCATTAAGGGCAATATTTTTTAAACAAATGTCATCTAGCTCAGGATAAAGGGTTGCATTTGGATTACTTATCCACTTAAAAAGCAAAGAGTCTTCCGATTCAATTTTTGACAATACATCAGCTTTAAAATGGGTTAAATCATTAACTTTATCTTTATCAAATAATAATACTATTAATAAGTTCCTAAATTGTTCTAGAAATTCATTTTTGCAATTGATTTCACTCAATTTTGCACCTGTCTTGTTGGCAAGAATTATTGAATAACTATTACTCGAAAAGTCATTATATTCAAATTTTTCGATTTTATTAATCCAAAAAAATTGATGTTTTTTATTTGAAATTTCACCAAATTCGTAAGAGCTATTTAATAGAAGTTTCCACGCTGCAATAACACTTTCATTAGCAGTCGAATTCTCAAATAAAGTAAGAAAAGATATTACTTGATAATATACACTCAATAAATTTTCATTTAATAGGAAGGAAACATTTATAGAATTCCATTCTGAGAATCTTATGAAAGCATAATTTGCAAGTTTGTTTAAGAAATCTTTAGTGTGCTCTTGCTTAGTTATTATTTTTTCTAATTCAAAAAGAAGAGTTGTTTCATCTTCATCTCGTAACTTTTTCTCCATCAAATCCCAATGAAGTATTGTTAATTCCATATTCGGAATTTTAATAGCTGAATACATAATTTTTTCAGAATAATTAAGTTTGATTGGATTATTGGTTTTAAAAGCAAGTGCTGCAATTAGTAATTGATCTGCTTCGGAAACGTCTTTTCTTAAATAAACTTTATTCAATAGGGTATTTATCTCAGTAAGTCTACTAACATGATCATCTTCATTTAATAAAATAGTATTGAGATAATGTGAAAGTGATAATCCTTCGATTTTATCTATTTCATTTATCAAATCCCAAAATTCAAGAGGAAAATTTTCAAATAGATTTGAGTAAAAAATCTGGTAAAGGGTACCTCTTCCATCATTTGTAAATGGTAATTTTTTGGAAAGTTTTTTTCTTAAAAAATCAAGACGCTTATCATTATTAAATTGGCTATAAAAAAATCTTAGATTATCTTTTAAACCAAATTTAAAATCATCAGTTAAAGTTTCTAGTTTGGATAAGGCTTCTTGAATCTCGGACTCTGATAATGTGTCTTTGTTTATATTTGCAAAATTGATATCATATTTAACATTGTCTTTAAATTTATGATATTCCCCGGATTCTGCATATTCCTTGACATTTACAATTTTTGTTTTTTCATTATTGAATTCCAAACTATTGATTGATAGCCATTCTTTTATTTCCTCAAAAAGAATTAACGCTCTTTCCTCTGATTCGACAAAGATGAAAACATCATCTACAAAACGATTATAAAACTCTCTCTTTTGATCAATTATAAATTTATCTTCAATTAATTTATCTAATCCAATCAAGTATATTTCAGCTAAGTATCTTGCATAAGCAGGACCTTGAGGTAATCCTTTCTCATTATTTCCTGTAGTTTGTATAGAAATATTAATTAAATAATCAATTATGTGTTTATACTTGATAATATCTTCTTCTGAAAGTTCTTCAAGTTTGTTTTTAATATTTACTGGTGCCTCTTCAAATAATTTTATTTTCAATCTGTTGATATCAACTCTATCATAAAAATTTTTAATGTCAAGCTTTATCAAATAATATTCTTGATACTCAAAATTGAATAAAATTGTTTCAATTTTTTTTGTGTATTTTGCCCAATTAATAAACCAATTATTGAATATGTTATTTTTGTAAAAGCTATTTGAAAATTCATATCCAAATGAATTATTTGATATTTCGCCATAATAAATAGTGTTTAAAATAAATGTAAAATAAACGGATGTAAAATTATTTAAAGGGTCTATACTATAGAGTCTTCTTGTCTTAACTATTTCATTTCTTTCAAATATGTATGTTTCAAGATTAAGATTAATATTTCCTTCATAAATATTAGCGATTTGTTTTTTTATTTCTGAAAATTCAAGGTTTTTAATGATTTCTAGTTGTGGATACAATGGAACTTCATCATTTTTATAAGCGTATTGATGGAGAGAATTTTTAATCTTATTAAAAATATTTTGGTCAATATTTTTTATAGAATATTTTGACGTCTCTTCTAAAACCAATCCGTCAATCAATTCAATAGGAGAAGTCATTAAACAATCATTACAAGCTGAACATTTTCCAAGATTTTTGCACGTAATTGGCTGAAAGTATTTTAATGTATCAATTTTTTTTAATGTAATTTCTTCATTGTACCCTCGGATCTTTGAAAATAATTCAATTAGCAAATCCCTTCCAAAATTTTCATTTTCTAAGGTTTTAAGTTGACCAAGCAATCCAACTAATATTCCACGCTCCTTATTTTCTAATCCTTTTTCGAAATCATGCAATATACCTTCTAAATGAGTGCACTTTTTTAAAGTTAATATTACATCTTCTAGTTTTAGATTATTTGATAATTTTGATACTACTTTTTTATTTTTTAAAAAATTATCTAATAAGGGATTTATTTCATAGGATGAAAACTCTTCAATGTATGGTTTAACTTGTTCATAGGTAGCTAATTTTAATTCTGAAAGTATTCTTAATTGATTATTAAGAAAGTTTAAATTAGGAGAACTCAACCATTTATTTTGATTAAATTCGAAATGATCATTTCTATTTATAAAAAATGATAACTTTTCATTGACTTTATTCTGTGATAAAGGAAGTTTGATGCCATAACCTATACCTTTAGAATTTTTATTTACAAAAGGAGTCTTAGGAAATTTGTCTGCTACGATTATTTTTTCAAAACTATCTTTAACATTTGAATATATATAATTTACCAAATTATAACCATCCATTTTTGTTATAAGTCGATCAAATATTATCCAAATATGAAATCCTCTTCTACCAGAAAATTCTATTAAATATGGAATATTTTTTGAGTCTAGAAATTCACTTATAGCATCAGAAGTCTTTTTTACAGATTTTAAATTTTCTTCATTGACTTCATTGGTATCTATCTCAGATTTTACAATATCTAAATCTATACATATCCATTTTATTAGTGCAGTGTCTACAATATGTAATTCTTGATATGTTAATAAACTTTTTTGGTTTTTTAGCATATCATCAATAGTGACTGGAGTTATTCTTTCTTTAATGAGTTTATAACTACCATCTTTTTGTTGTCTCCCATATTTAAGGTCATCAACATAAAATGTTTCAAATAACTTATTTGATAATTCTTTATATAAATTTTCTATATTCATAAAATTATTCTTTAATCTTATTTTGAAGTTCCTCTAATCTTTTAATCAATTCTTCAAACTCCAATGTCTCTCCATAAATCATAAATTCCTGCATGGCTTGATAGTCTTTTTTCCAAAGTTCAGTTACTTCTGCTGGTGGAATAAAATTTATTGTTTGTGGTGTGTGTAAATCATAGGAAATTCCTCTTATAGGTGTGTATTTACTTCGGTGTTGGACTAGTGTTTCGAATAGTTCTTTATTTTTTATTGCTTCTTTTCCATAATCGTGGTCCATTAGTTTTTCTATATCGTAAAGATGTCTTGACATTCTGTAATGTCTTATGTTTTCAATAGGTTTCAGGAATTCTTCATGCAGCAACATTATTTTTTCTAAAAAGGTTTTGGTTGGGACTACTACAATTACTTCAAATGGTTGAATGGTAAAAGCTTGTTCTGGATAAATCTGACCAATAATTGATTGAATTATTTTCTGTTCGTTTGGTTCTAGTAAAGCTCTTGCTCCTAATTCAATGATAACTCTTTGCGGAATGTATTCTCCTGGTTCAACCATTGACTTGTATTCTAATTCTATACGATGCGGATCACTAGTATCATCTATTTCATCATCAAAGATTAAATTATAATTTTCTTTATTTACTCCCAGCTTTTCTAGTTCTGAAATCAATTCTTCTTTAAATTCTCCGACTATAAAATTACCTGAAGCTTTACGAAGTTTTTTTATTTGTGTTTTTGATAATTCACCTTCAAATCCTAAGATTGTTCTATCAATTGATAAGTCAATATCCTCCGAGAAACGTTCTATTAAGTTATAAGCTTTGCTTAGAGATGTGCCGCCTTTGAAAACTAAATGTTGTGCAAATTTTGATGAAAATATGGCTTTTAACGTAATGGTTACCCACCAATCTTTTTCAATTGCATCTGTAGGAAGTCCTGTTTGATTATTGACTTGGTTTAGTATTTCAAGCCGTCTCTTTTCGGATAGTTTTAACCACTCGTACATATTAGTCTTTATTTATTAATTCAAGGATTGTATTCCTTATCCATGTTGGTGCTGCAACACTATCTTCTTTTATGCTCTCAATCGTCATTTGTTGCAATACTTTTTTAATTTTCTGTTTAGCATTTTCATCTACATTGTCTTTGCCTAACTCTTTTAGTCCTTGGATTACAATGTTGAGTTTTTTATCTTTAATGGTCAGGTTTTTGGGAGTAGTTTTTTTGAATGTGATTGTTCTTTTACCTACTTTAATTTTTCTTGGTGCTCCATCAGTCAAATAGACTACGTTCATAGGTACTTGTGTGGATAAACCTAATTGTTGTAATGCTTGTACACCTGTAGAAATTATTCTTGCTTTATCTCTTTTGGCAATAGCTAAAGCTATTTCTTCTGTTGAAGGAAACAGGGTACCAAGTACTTTATCTTTTTTTGGATATAGATAAATACCGTGTGCTAATCGAGTTATGACTTCTTTTTTTTCTAATCTTTGCATTACTTTTTTTATGTTTTCAGTTGTTCCAAATTCTATGAAATCTGAAATGAATAAAATACTTCCTTTTTTTAAGGATTCAATTTTTTTTTCTATTTGGTTATGAATAGAATACATGACGTAATGGTTAAATGGTTGTCCCAAATTTAGTAAAAAAAAGGGACAAAAAATATTTGATATTATTATTTTTGTTTAAAATGAATTTACAAGAAGAAAATTATATCATAATTATTTGTATTCAATAACATCACTAAAAATCTGTAAATCGGATACTTTGTTATCGTTATGAAATTTTCTACTGTAATCTATATCTTTAAATCTTACATTACGCTCACCCCAAATTCCCCAAATGAGTTTGTAGTCATTCTCTAAAAGAAACTTATCTAATAAATCTTTTCTTAAGTAGGTAAATCTATGATTGTTGTTATAATCTTTGTTATAGAATAAGTTTTGAGAAGCTAAATTTCCTTTCTCGTCAAAAAGGTCAAAAGTTTGAGCTTTGTTAATTAGATTTAATGCATTGGCCAACTCTTTTGAAATAACAGTTTCATGACCTGACTTATTTAATTCACTATGACTACTTTCCCAACTGTATTCCATAACAGGTAATAGTACTTCACATTCATCATAGGTTACTGAATCTAACTCAATGAACTCTGGGTATGAATATTTAATTTTGTTTTTATCAAAAATAGGTCTGGCAAAATATCCTGGTTCTCCTTTTTTAACTTTTACTGTTTTTCTGTCTGCTTCAAAACTTATTATACATGAATTGTCGTCTACAGATTCCCTGATACAATATAGTTCACCTGCAAAAGTGTAATAATTATTTCTTGGGTCGGGTAAAAAACGCCCACCTATATCTTCCTTATTTATAAGATGTTCTTTTAGTTCTTCATATTTATCTTTTTTTACTAACAATCCTCTTATGAATACAAAAAATTCGCGGTTAATTTTTTTTCTTTCTTGCACTATAAATCCATCTAAACATATCCAGCTTCCATCATGACCTTTTAGTTTATCTATTTTTAGATATTCATTAATGTCAGGTATACCGCCATTGGTATACCATTCTAACAACGGTTGTTTTGAATCTCCGAGATAATCTTTTAAAACAAATTTTTTATTTTTAGCACGTTCAGGGAAGCTTGGATCTATATCTGCATCTGAGAAACGGAATCTATCCCAATTATCCTCTATTAGTTTATTGTCTATCCGTAAACCAGCTATTTCAAAATAAGCAATCCATGAATATTTCTTTCCATATCTTTCTGTATGTGCTTGTTCTGTTCTTGCACGATAACCTTGGGATCTTATTCTTCCATCAATATCATTGAATTCTGCTTCATTCCAGCCTAATTCATAAATTCTCGCATATATCTGTCTTCTAACTTTTTTCTTTTCCGGTGGGTCAGAATAGGAATGACCACCCTCAACAATTCTGCCAATAGTATAGTTACTAAAATCCATACTGATAGGTTCTGAAAAAATACCTTCTTCCTTTTCATAATCAAATTCATTAGGATTTCGATTGCCACCTATTGTAAATGGAGCCGTTGCCAGTAATACTTCCTCAGGTTTCAACAAATCGTTATGGTGCAATAATCCAATTTCAATTGTTTTTGAAGCATAATCTCTAGCCAGAATATGAGTTGTTGAAAAAGGAGCCTCCTTTTTAAATATTGATTCAAATATTGTAAGAGCTATTCTTGGAAGGAATAATTTTTTAAAATTTCCATCAGTACTGTGTTTAGCCATAACAACACCATACATAGCTGCTAATGTTCTTTCCCAAACGTAAGGGTCATTTATTGATAAGGAATATACTACCAATTCAAGAAATTTTTCAGGGTATTTTCGACCATAATAATAAAGAGCTCTTGTTGACAAGTCTCTTAATTCCCTATTGGTTGATGTTAAAAACCATATAGTTTTTTTTGCCGCTAAATGAACTTTATCAGTCTTGAATTTTGTTTTTGATTTGCAGGCAACTTCAAAGCCATTTAAGAATTTTTTATATTCATTGTCGCGAATAAAATTGTTTGACCTAATATATTCTGTCCAACTCAAATCTCTATCGGAAACTTTCATATTGAACAATAAATTAGATAGTAGATCTATATTTAATGGATTTTGGCTATCTAGTTCAGTATTTTCGAATAGATTGAAAATGAGATTATGTTTGTTAAAATCTTTAAAATTCTCTTTGATAATATTGACTGCAACCGATTTGTTATTAATAATCTTTTTTTGATTTACTTCGAAAATAGATTTTAATAAATAATCATTTAAAGTTTCGTTTTTGATAGATGAATAAAAACTTAATCCAAATTTTTTAATTGCTAATACACAAAAACTTCTAAGGATATCGTTGAATAGTGGGTGACATGTTTTTCTGTTTAAAAGTTCATTCTTGAATTTTGTTGATTTGATTAATACATTTAGTTTTTCTTCAGAATTAATTGATTTGAATAGATTTTTTGCAATTAAATAACCACTAAGTAAGTCATAAGTAAAAGTTATAACCTCCACATTATTCCAATCTCTGAATATTAATAAATCTTCTTTTTCAAAAACTAGAAACTCTTCTTCGTTAAAAATATTATTAATTGCATATTCAAAATCAATTTCCCTAGAACTATTTTCCCAAAGAGATTCAGAAATTTTTTCAAGAATATTAATGGTAAATTTTTTATTGAACCTGAGTTCTTTTCCTAGTTTTTCGCTAATACTTTCATTGCACTTTATTAAATATTCTTCAAAAACATCGAATAAGTCTTCATTTTGGAATGAAACCGATTTACCTTGTTTAGTCTCACAAAATATTTTTAGATAAAGTGGTTCAGAAAAAGCATTTACAGCTCCAGAAGAATTGACAAGAGTTATATCATAATGCTTAAAGTATTTATCCATCGCTTCATTTAGATTATAATGGGTAAAACCATTAACTCTTACCAACTTGTCATAGCTATAAGGATCATAATTAAAATAATCTTTAGGAAATAATTCTTTTTTATAAGATGTTCTAAAAGTGGTAATAAAGAGAATATTGGGATATTTTGTATTTATTTCGTTTATTAATTCTTCTAAATTGTCTCCCCAAACAGATTTCCATTTTATGGCTTCATTAAGTCCATCAATTAGTAAGATTGCTTTTGTATTTTGAATTCTTCCTGCAACATCTAAAATGCTTAAAAAATCACTAATTGTCCAATCTGTTGGCAAATCTAGAATACTTCTTAATTGATCTTTTAAAGGCAAATCAGATTTAAAACTTTTGCCAAAAACAAAAACGGCTGGTTTATTTTTATCTAATTGTTTTTTTACTATATCAACTGAAATGTGTGTTTTTCCTTTAGATGCATTCCCGCTTATATGAATTTCATTTGATTTTAACGTAATTAATTCTTCAAAAGTGCCTAAGAAATAATCATAATTCCTGAGTGTAAAATAAGGTCCAAGTAATGTTTCTCTACACTTCTTAATCTTTTCTTTCGAAGATTCACTGTCTTCTAATTCTTCATCATCCCAGTGAATTGATTTAAGTTTAGAGGAATTCTTATAAGATATGTAAGCTTCATAAAAGTCTCTATAACGATTTTTATACTCATCAATTTTTGTTTCTAAAGAAACTGATAATTTGTAATTATCTGCCAAGAAATGAGACTTTATATCATCAAGCAATTTTGAACCATCATCAACTATTGTGTCATATTTATTTTCAAATAAAAATGATTTTATTTCTTGATAAATTTCATCAAACTCAAATTTATTTTCTTCATTTCTAATCCTACTTATTTCTTCATTGAATTCTTTTTTAAAGTGATAAATTCCAATATTGTCTTCATTCTTTTCTATCAAATCAGCTAAATCTTTACCCCCTAAACGTCTTGTTATAAAATCATCAACTTCACCTTTCACATGTAAGGAATCTAAATATTTTGACTTTATGACATTGGAATTATAAATTAGTTCAAACTTTTCTTTAAACCAGTTTTCATCTAAAATCTTATCAGAAAAAAAGAATTTATAGATACTTTGGTACTTTCTTAAAAGATTTAATATTATACTATCACCCCAATGATCAATAATAATCTTATTGCCAAGAGGTAAGACTGTAGATCCGTTGTGTTTTAGATTACCAACATTATCAAACCATTTTTTTTCTTCATTTGTCAATGAATTTTTAGAGCAAAGCGTCCATTTTTTTAATTTATCACCATGTTTCTTGTAAGCAGTTTGTAACGATTTCTTAATCTGTTCTTTTCTACCTCCTTCGTCAAATCTTCCAAAGAATTTGCATTGCCAACCCCAAATATCACCATTAGTTAATTCTAAGTAAAATTCGATTCCATCGCCACCACCACTGTCATCAATACGGGTAAAGCTACCTTCATTTTTATAGTCTTCTAAACATATTTGAAAACACAATTCTTCAAAGCTTTTATTTTGAGTTGAATTGTAAGGTTTTAATTTATCCCAAGCAATTAAATCTATCATAATTAAATAACTAAATATGCTAAAATTAGAAATAATTTTAATTTTTTTTGTTATGGTTTGATTTCATTTATAAATATTTAATTAACATTATTATTAATGTAACTGTTAATGTAACTGTGTAAATTGTACATTTCGATTATATCATTTTGATTATTTTTTAATTGCCCAATCCTAATAAATGCGATATCATTAGCAAATGATTTTTCTCCAATTAGATGTTCGATGTGAACATGAACTGCCTCTCGAAGTCTTGGGTTGTCAATATCACTGGAATTTGCACACAAATTAACACAAGAAAAAAAGTAGTTTTTAATGAAAATGGAAGTGGTCATTTTGCACCGAAATTAGGTGGTCACTTTAAATTGGAATTGGGTGGTCAATATCACTGGAATTTACAGTTTTAAATCAGGATGTTTAGGTTTTGTTTCAGGTGTGACTCTTCTTCTTTTGTCTGGTGTACCGTCTTCTTTTTTTGGTTTTGGACCTGGTTTTATCGCTTGAATTGTTTGCATGTTTTTACATTTTTAATTTTTATGAAAATTGTTGTTTAGCTTTAATAAATCAATTTGATTTTCTACTTCTTTTTACAGAATAGGTAGTACTAGGTTTTTCTTTAGCTTCTTTTTTTGTTACGTATTTACCTGTTTCAGCACTTCTGTGTTGTTTGTAGGTTTTTGATTTTTTTTCTTGAGCATTAAGTGTTAAACTAAATGCTAACGCTACTGTGAGAAAGAGAATTTTTTTCATTTTATTTGAGTTTAATTAAGATAATACTAAAATTAATGATATGTTAACATTTAAAATTACGGTGATTAGATATGTAAAACTACGGTAACACCGTAACTAAAATCAAATGAACACCGTATTTTATCTCTTTAAATTGTGGCTATTTTGGGTGAGTTAATTTATACTAACCAAAACACAATTTTTATGATTAAACAACTCCTTAGAGTCAAACAAAAAGTATTTTTTGTTTTAATCCTGGCTTCCTTTCTATTATTAGGAAATGCTAAAGGTTATTCCCAAGTTAATAGTGGACTCGCTATATCGTGGGACAAAGAAGTAGGTTGTCAAACGTACAGTTATGATGACAAAAGAAAAGTTTATATTGAAGATATAGGCGATTCGGAATGTATTCGAATGTGTGAACAAAGTGTTGTTCACTATACCTTAACCAATTTACCCGCTGGTGCCACCACAACATGGAGTGCAGGTGGGGGAGTTGTTTCAAGTGCTAATAATACTTCCTGTACTGTTACTTGGGGGGCGGTAGGAACAGGTTCTATTTCTTTCACTATAGTAGCGGGTAGTACTATTATTTCTAAAACATTATGTATTGAGAAAATTATTATTCCAACAGCCTTATTTGAAATTGCTCCATTAGGACAGTATTCTCCAGATGATAACATATATTTATGTAGAGATCAGGCGATTAATTTCATTAATTTATCTACATCAAATAATGGATCTAATCTTGTAAGCTATTCTTGGCAGTTTATTAATACTTCTACAGGTACAGTAACCACTTCATCTGCTTTTCAACCTTCATTAGTT
>RRZU011018898.1_pt1 | contig 11020 bp, 12 predicted proteins | sample 2165561 | NCBI WGS metagenome assembly RRZU01 (sample SAMN10456909, study PRJNA506462) | wastewater metagenome | isolation source: wastewater sludge | place: USA: Moscow, Idaho | reverse complement strand
TCAAATTGCAATGACACTATTTGTATCTCAAAATATGGTTATTGTATTAATGACTTGGTGATACGAGATAAAAAATTCATTAATTATATTGAAGTATTGATTAAAAGCATAGACAATAATTTTTCGTATGAATTTTGATAATTATATACGACCTTACAAAGTTTTCCTCCGTCCAAAGGGATTTAATTAATTCCTTTGCTGCCGCACGATTGTATCGTGTGGCAAGTAATTAGAAATAAGAATGAGCAGAAATTATAAATTTTGTAATCCTGGAGGAGTATCTTTTTTATCCAAGAATGGCTAATTGCCACACGATATAATCGTGCCGCAGCCGCGTGTATACGTTGTTGTCATAATATTTGTTGAAGAAAAGTTTGCTAAATAAAAAAACGCTGTAAGACAAAAAACTTGCAGCGTTTTTTTGTCGTTATATATTTCCTTGACTCTCTTATTATTGCAAAGTACTATCTTCTATATTAAATCTTTGTTAAAAGGTATAAATAAAAAGTTATATTTGATAAATAGTTATATTTTTGTAACCAATTTTAAAAATAGAGTAGTTTTAGAAAAATGGAAGAAAATAACATTGAAACCACAGAATTAGTCATTGAAAATTTAATGTCTATTTATCCCCTGTTAGCAAGAAACTTGTCGAAGGCTGTACGAACAAAAACAACTTTTTCTCCGGTATTGGTATTCACATTAGGGGCACTTTCTCATCATAAAAAACTAACTATGACCGGAATTGGTTGTCATTTATCGGTGCCAAAGCCTCATGTAACAGCGTTAGTTGATAAGCTTATTAAGGAAGAGTTGGCTGAGCGATTATCTGATCCTAATGACAGAAGGGTCATTTATATTCAACTTACTGAAAAAGGAAGAAATATGCTTAAGACAATTAAACAGCTTATCAGTAAAGAACTAAAAGAAAAATTGTCTTTACTAGCACCGGAGCAATTAGAAACGCTTTCTGCTGCTTCTCAACAGGTTAGAGAGGTATTGATGTTATTAAAAGATATTCAGGTTAATAAAGACTCTTCTATTTGTGATAAATAACCGGAAAAATACATAAAAATAGATATTTAAAATTTTAGGTATATGAAAAAGAAAAAAGATTTAAAAATTTACATTCCACTAGTAATTGTTATTGCGTTGGTAATTGCCGGAGGAACTTACTGGTATATGGATTATTCAAGATACATAAAAACAGATGATGCTTTTTTAACTTCGGATGTGGTAACCGTGAGCCCAAAAGTGATGGGAAGAATCATTAAAGTATATGCAGAAGAGGGAGATTCGGTCAAACAGGGACAACTTTTAGCTGAATTAGACAGCTCCGACTTATTGGCACAGAAACAACAGATTATATCAAATAAGTTGCAAACACAAGCCGGCAAAGAGCAATCGGAAGCAAAATATCAATATGACGTAAAAAATATTGATGTATTGAAAATTAATGTTGATAGAGCAAAAGAAGATTTTGATAGGGCAAAAGTACAATTTGCGGGAGGTGTGTTGACCAAAGAACAATATGATCATTTGCAAAAAGCATTTGAAACGACACAAGCTCAGTACGCAACAGCAAAGGCTCAAATATTGGTTTCAAAGACTCAAGTAAAAAGTGCTGAAACATCCGTTGTTTCTTCACAAACTCAAATAGATGTGATTAATACCCAGTTGCACCATATGCTTTTGTATGCTCCGGTAGATGGTATTGTGGCTAAACGTTGGATTCTTCCTGGTGATGTGGTTAATCCTGGACAGTCGATTTTTACCATCAATAATAATTCGAAATTTTGGGTTATGGTGTACCTCGAAGAAACAAAGATGGAAGGATTACATATTGGTCAGCCTGCAAAATTCACCATTGATATGTACCCCGGTACAACCTTTACGGGTAAAGTCTTTATGTTGGGTTCGACTACCGCTTCACAATTTTCATTGATTCCACAAAGCAATGCTTCCGGTAATTTTACAAAAGTGACACAACGTGTGCCATTGAAAATATCTATTGATGGTACCGAAAATAGTCAACAATTAAATTCATTCCGACTGATGACTGGAATGTCGGCAGTGGTAAGAATTATACGGTAAAGAATGAGAAAAGTTTCAAAAATGCACCGGTTTCGTCGAAGATTACGAAGCCGTAATTCATTATACCATCCTAAAAGTCCTTATTACAAATGGTTTGTATTGGGAAACATTATGCTTGGCACTTTTATGGCGGTGCTCGATAGTACCATTGTCAATGTGAGCTTGCCTAAGATTATGTCGTCTTTTGGGGTTGGCTTGTCTACCATTCAGTGGGTTATCACGGCATATATGCTTGCCATGGCGGCTATGTTGCCTACGTCAGCTTGGTTGGCGGATAAATTCGGATATAAGCGGGTTTATTTTTGGGGCTTATTCCTTTTTACTTTTGGTTCGTTGTTATGCGGGCTATCGAATGACGAAACGACCCTTATTTTGTCACGAATATTACAGGGCTTAGGAGCGGGTACTGTACAACCGCTTGGTATGGCCATTATTACTCGCGAATTTCCACCCCATCAACGTGGATTGGCTTTGGGATTTTGGTCTATTGCTTCGGCAGCTTCCGTGTCATTCGGACCAATGATAGGTGGTTATTTGGTCGATAATTTCAGTTGGCAATTGATTTTTGATGTGAATGTACCGGTTGGCATCATAGCCTTGGTATTTACTATGATTATTCAACGCGAGTTTATCCATCCAAATGTTCGAAAATTCGATTACGTCGGTTTTATATCGGTTATTATTTTTCTTCCCGTATTGCTTTTTGCTTTGTCCGAAGGCAATGCAGCCACCAATTCGGCGGGTTGGACGGCTCCTTACATTTTGGCATGCTTTGCCATTTCAGGCATTGCCTTGACTGTTTTCTTAATACAGGAATTTAATACCGAAAATCCTTTGCTTGATTTACGTTTATTGAAAGATCGTAATTTTGGTCTGGCGAATGCCATCATGCTTCTTTTTGGTATGGGAATGTTTGGAAGTACTTTTTTGCTTCCTCTTTATTTGCAGAATTCGATGGGCTATACAGCTTTACAGTCAGGGGCTGTTTTCTTGCCGGTTGGAATTATTCAGGGTTTTGTCTCACCAATAGCAGGAGCATTTTCTGATAAGGTAAACGCAAAATTTCCGTTATTTTTAGGAATAGGATTGTTGATTTTTAGTTTTTACCTGAATTCAGACCTTTCATTTTTGACTGAACATTCATATGTAATGACGTCTTTATACATTCGAGGATTTGGTATGGGATTGATATTTACTCCGTTAAGTTCGTTATCGTTGGCGACTATTCCTCGCGACAAAATGGCTCAAGCTTCGGGAATTAGCAATACTGTTCGTCAAATTGGTGGTAGTTTAGGTGTGGCGGTGTTATCGACTATGTTAACTTCTCGTGTAAATTTTCATTCGCAAATTTATGGGGGAGCTATTCAGTCAGGCTCACAAGTGTTTCAAAATACAATCCACAGCTTGTCTGCCTATATTCAACATAATGCAGGTTCGTCACTTGCTGCTGCAACCAAACAAAGTCAGAGTATTTTGATTTCGCATGTCAATTCACAGGCTTTTATTCAGGGAGTAAATGACGATTTTATGATTGCTGCGGGTATCACAGCTGTCTGTTTTATTCCGATAATTCTTATGCACTCAAAAAAGAAAATGGCTCAAAAAGTTCAACTAAAACAACAATAAAATAAAATGAAACATTTACGAAAATATATTCTTGTGCTGTTTCTGGTTCCTGCCACTTTGCTACAAGCACAAACAAAGGCTGATTCTTTGACGCTTTCCGGGATTTTGAATGTAGTCATGAATAATTACCCGACATTAGAAAAAGCAGCAAAAGAGTTGGATGCAGCTAACGCAAAAATTAGTCTAACCAAAACGGCTTATCTGCCCGATATTAATTTTTCAACTTCGTACAATCGGATAGGTCCTGTAAGCAGTATTACTTTTGCAGGAAAAGATCTTGAGCTATATCCTGCAAATGTGTATAATGCGACCATTTCCCTAAACCAAAATATTTATGATTTTGGCAAAACAGCTAAAAATGTGGCATTGGATGAAAAAAATAAGGAAATGGTTCAGTTAACTACCGATCAGACGAAACAACAATTGTCGATGGTGGTGATGGGCAGTTATTATTCGATTTGTTTTTTGCAGGAAGCTATTCAAATAAAAGACGATCAGTTAAATACATTAAACCAACATTTGCAGTTTGTCGAAAAAAAAGAAGCAACCGGTTCGGCTACGCAATATGACATTTTGACAACCAAAGTTCGTATATCCGTTATCGAAAATCAAAAAACCGATTTACAAACCGCATTACAGGTACAGATTTGTCAATTGAATTCCTTCTTAGGAAAGCCACAAGATAATCCACTCTTTTTGAGACAAGAGGTTTATGTTCAGGATTTTATACCTACTGTCGATTCGTTATGCAATACTGCTTTTGCCAATCGGAACGAGATGAAGATAGCCCATCAGAAAGAGGAAATTTCTCACATGCGATTGAATGTGATTAAAGTCCAGAATAATCCTTCACTCAATTTTATAGCTAACGGTGGATATAAAAACGGATATTTCAATGCTGATTTTGAAGATACCGGGAAACTGAATTTTGTGGTCGGAGTAGGATTTAAAGTGCCTATTTTTGATGCCAATCGTTCTAAGTACATGAAAGTTCAAGCCAATGCTTACGTAGATGAGAGTCAGTTAGAGACAGAAATAATACGCAGAAATATTACCAATGAAGTGGTTGAAAGCCGTGCTAATGCCGAAGCCGCACTGAAAAAAGTAAAACAATCGGAGTTGCAACTCCACCAAGCAATGCAAGCATATAAATTGGCAGAAGTAAGCTATCAAGCCGGTACCATAACCAATTTGGATTTGCTGGAAAGTTATACTGCCCTATCAGAAAGTAAACTCGCTCTTTTCAAAACAAAAATCGATTATACGGTCAATTTGCAGAAACTTAAAATTGCTCTTGGCGAACGAATTTACTGAGAATATGTATAATAGATTTTTACTGTATATTGTGGTTAATTTTTTTGAATGGTAATAAAAAGCGAAGCCTGAAGACTCAACGAGTTTCAGGCTTCTAATTCCCTTTTATAGTGCTGAACACAATGCTTGTTTGCATAAGCACTTTCGGATACAAAGATAATAATAAATAGAATATAAACGCTTATTTTTAGTTAAAAAATATAACCACTACAGGACTCAATAATAGAACGAATTGTTGCATCATTCTCGTATCGCTTAAAGACGGTGTCTATTTCATTATTCATTTCATTAGCTCTATTTTGAGAAATAGATCCAAGTATGTATTTGATGACACGAATGACTGTATAAAGTTTATTTTTATCGTAGTTATTTACTTTTATTACATGCCCACTGCGTAAGGGTCTAGATAAGGTATGGTCGAATAGTATGCCACCATGAGCACATATATTGCGAATTTCTATAATACTGTCGAAATAATTGCATAATACATTTTCGTTTCGTATGCCATATTGCATGCCAATAGCTTGTTTCAATGAGTTGTCTTTAAGATTTTTAAATATCATAAGTATTGTGCCAAAAGTGAAGAACTCTAATGTTTTCCATGCCGGAGCATATTTGTCGTTAATGTACTTTACATGATGATTCTTTATTATATAGTTTTTCTTAAATGAATCAGTATATAGTTTTTCATCGAAATTATCAATAAATTTCTTTTCCATTACAGATGGATCAACAAACCACGTATTACTATTTTTATATTTATTGGAAACCGTATACACTATATTTGTTCTTATATTGATTTCGATACGGTTAATGTATTTTATTAGTATGTGCCTTAAATCAACATCCAAATAGTACAATTTAATGACATCGGATATTTTGGAATTTGATTTATATTGATGTTTTCTGTTTTTTAAAGAAGGATAGCTTGTCTCAAAAGGGAAACAATAAAATCCTAAGCGAAAATAACCAATATCGCTCAGCACTTCTTTTGTTTTCTTTTCTCCAATATCTAAAGACATCCCTCTATTTTTAAGTTTTTTAATTTGTTCTTCAACAGTAGTAGCCTGCTTCATTTTGTGTAGATTTTTGAAACGCAAATGTAGTAAAATGATTTGTGATTAAAATAAAAACGGTTGAATGAAGACTCTATATTTTGTTCTTTTACAAACTTCGTAACAGTAATGCGGTGAACTCTAAGTATTCTGGTAATAGCACTTTTTGATACCTTTTTATTAAGAGAAGTTTTTATTTCAGCATCTTTGCCTGTGAGTTTTATATATTTAACTTATTGTTTTTCGGATGACCTAAGATAAACCATTAGTCTTTTTGTGCCAATAGAACTTTTACTACATAGAGAGATTTGAGTTATAGATGAAAGATTACAAGGATCCTTTTATGGAAGATACAATTTTTAGTTTTAATTCATTGTTTTTCATATTTTTGTCTACCTTTGCCTGAAATTTGCCACTTTTCTGTTTCTACGAAAAGATGGCCGTGTGCTTGGTCAACCACGTAAAAAACAAGAAACGATGCAAAAACAGTCTTTTTCATTATCATTTTTGATATTGGCTATTGTCAGTGCAGTCTCTTTGATTGTTTCAAATATTCTTGCCGTGAAACAGTTCGATATTCATTTGTTCGGTGTGAATTTCACTTCTACCGCAGGGCTTCTTATTTTCCCCATTTCTTACATTATCAATGATTGTATTTCGGAAGTTTGGGGATACCGTAAAGCACGTTTTATCATTTGGATTTCCTTTACGTGTAATTTTCTTGTTATCGGCTTATTCCAGTTGTCCGTTGTTTTGCCACCGGCAGCACATTGGACATCGATGCAACCTGCTTACGAATCCGTTTTGGCACAAACTCCGCGTATTGCTTTGGCAAGCCTGCTTGCTTTTTTAGGAGGTTCTTTTATTAATGCATTTATTATGAGCCGAATGAAAGTGCGTCATCAAGGAAAATATTTTGCACGGCGTGCCATTGTTTCGACCTTGTGGGGAGAACTTGCCGATACATTCCTTTTTACTATGTTGGGATTTTTTGGCGTAATTCCAACCAAAGTGGTGTTTGTTATTATTTTGACAGAAACGGTTCTGAAAACTTGTTATGAAATTATTATTCTTCCTATTACGATGAGGGTAGTAAAGTATATCAAGAGTCATGAAAATACGGATACATACGACCGCGAAATTTCTTACAATCCTTTCAAAATCGGACAAATTTAATTTTAAGATTGAATGAATATGAATAAGAGTGCCTTAGTCGTTTTGAGTGGTGGGCAAGATTCTACAACTTGTCTTTTTTGGGCGAAACAAAAGTTTGATAAAGTATATGCCATTACGTTCGATTATGGACAGAAGCATAAAAAAGAAATAGAAATTGCTCGTGAAATAGCCGAACAGGCTGATGTTCCATTTCATTTGATGCAATTGCCCTTTATCAATCAGTTAGGAAGCAATGCTTTGACTGATTCGACGATAGAAATGGATGCCGAAAAGCCAATTGACCGTTTGCCGAATACATTTGTTCCCGGAAGAAATTTGTTTTTTCTGAGCATTGCAGCGGTTTATGCACGTCAGTTAGATATAAAATACATAATCACCGGAGTTTCACAAACCGATTTTAGCGGCTATCCCGATTGCAGGGATACGTTTATTAAATCATTGAATGTGTCATTAAATTTAGCTCTGGAAGATCAATTTGTGATTCTTACTCCTTTGATGTGGATGGATAAGGCGGAAACCTGGGCGTTAGCTGATAAATTGGGCGTGTTGGATTTAGTTCGCTCAAAAACACTTACTTGCTATAATGGTCTTCCCGGGGATGGCTGCGGACATTGTCCCGCGTGTAAACTTCGTCGTCATGGACTGGATAGTTATTTGTCCGATTCGGAGAAATATCAATCTTTAATCAAAGACAAATAAGGTATGTACGAAATAAAAAAACGGGTTGAAATAAGTGCTGCTCATCGTTTAACACTTGATTATGAGTCGAAATGTACTAACTTACATGGTCATAATTGGGTGATAGAAGTGTACCTGCGAAGTGAAACTTTGGATAAGAATGGAATGGTAATGGACTTTATGAAAATAAAAAAGAAAATTATCGAACCACTTGATCATCAGGTTTTGAATGATATCCTCGATTTTAATCCTACAGCAGAAAATCTTGCAAAATATATTTGCGATCAGTTATATCCTCAATGTTACAGGGTAGATGTACAGGAAAGTATCAATAACACAGCAAGTTATATTAAATAATGGAAAGTAATTCTTTATCTCCTGTTTTTAAGGTAGTCGAGATCTTTGATAGCATTGAGGGTGAGGGTAAACGTTCCGGTATGCCTGCCTCATTTATCCGTCTTGCCGGATGCAACTTGCGATGCACTTATTGCGATACCGCATACGCCCTTTGGGGAGAAAAAGAGCCGTGTGTTTTCTCTGAGATGTTATTGGAACAGATTATTGCAAAAACGAATGCTACCTTTAAACGGGTCACGCTTACAGGCGGTGAACCCTTGTTACATCCTTATTGCGTTTTACTTATTAATCGGATGACTGAACTTGGTTTTGAAGTGAATATCGAAACCAATGGGGCAGTTGATATGGTGGATATATTGAATAGTTTGGAAAATAAGGATAGCGTGTTTTTTACGATAGATTATAAATTGCCTTCGAGTGGAATGGAGTCGAAAATGCTTTGGCATAATTTTGAGTCACTTCGCTCTGAAGATGTTATAAAATTCGTGGTAGGAAGTAACGAAGATGCTCAAAAAATGCTTGTTGTGTTGGAAAAATTAAGATACTATTATGCAACTTTACCACATATCTTTACCGGTATTGTTTATGGAGCATATGATCCGAAAAGTTTAGTGGCAATTTTACTAAATAATGAGGTATTAAAAGATGCTCATTATCAAATACAGTTGCATAAAACAATTTGGTCACCTGATGAGCGTGGCGTTTAGTTATTCAATTAGTAAATTTTATATAGATGGAATCAAAAGATAAGTTGACATTGCTTGGAAAGAAAACCGAATACAAGCAAAATTATTCACCCGAAGTACTTGAGACTTTTATGAATAAACACCCTGAAAACGATTATTGGGTGAGGTTTAATTGTCCCGAATTTACCAGTTTGTGCCCGATTACCGGTCAGCCGGATTTTGCTGAAATAAGAATTGATTACATACCCGCAGAAAAGATGGTCGAAAGTAAAAGTTTGAAGTTGTACCTATTTAGTTTTCGAAATCATGGAGCTTTTCATGAAGATTGTGTCAATATTATTATGAAGGATTTAATCAATTTGATGGATCCAAAATATATTGAAGTGACAGGTATTTTTACTCCTCGTGGTGGAATTTCAATTTTTCCTTATGCCAATTACGGTAAAAAAGGAACCAAGTATGATGAATTAGCTTGGAATAGGATGAGCAATCGTGATTTGTAATGATATGCTATCAATGGATAGAAAGTAAAAGTAAACCGCTGTAAGTATCTTTCTTACAGCGGTTTACTTTTTTTATTTGAAATATCTGTTATACAAACCTTCAAAGCCTTTACCATGGCGGGCTTCGTCTTTGCACATTTCATGCACCGTATCATGAATGGCATCCAAATTAAGTTGTTTGGCACGTGTGGCTATACGTTTTTTATCTTCGCATGCACCTTGTTCCGCATCTTTACGTTTTTGCAAATTGGTTTTGGTATCCCAAACGACGTCGCCAAGTAATTCTGCAAATCTCGAAGCATGTTCCGCTTCTTCCCACGCGTATCTTTTAAAAGCTTCGGCAACTTCAGGATATCCTTCACGGTCAGCCTGACGGCTCATTGCCAAATACATACCCACTTCAGTACATTCGCCCATGAAATGGTTGTTCAAATCTTTAATCATTTCTTCGTCGCATCCCTTAGCTATGCCAATTACGTGCTCGTCAGCAAAAGTAAGTTTTTCTGAAGATTCAACAATTTCTGTGAATTTACTGGCAGGTGCTTTACATAATGGACAACTTTCCGGAGCAGAATCTCCTTCGTGGATATAACCACAAACCGAACATCTAAATCTTTTCATTTTCTTTTGTTTTTTTAATTATTGATATATACTTAATTCTATTGGCAATTTTTGCAAATGCCTTTGTAATAATAGTGCGTTTCAGTTATAATGTGACCGTCAATTTCTACCTGGATACCATTTTCTATCGTTTTGGGTATGAGTAAATCATATATCTTTCCACATTTGCTGCATAAAAAATGAGCATGAGGGGAGGTGTCTCCGTCAAAACTAACCTTGTTTTCATCAATGGTAAGCATCAAGGCTGCCCCATGTTCTGCCAAGAGTTTCAACGTATTATACACCGTTGTTTTTGATAGCGTTGGCATTGTGTCGTGCATATCGCCATATACGACCTCGGCAGACGGATGGGTAGGATGTGTCAACAGGTAATCCATTATTGCAATCCGTTGTACGGAAGGCTTAATGTTCAATGATGTCAATTTATTATAAGTTTCTTTCATTAAATGTTCTCAATTTAAAATTGTAATAATTACAAATTGATAACTATTGCAAATATAATAGCTATTTTAATAACTACAAAAAATAGGAGCCATTTTTTTTTGATGGGTAAAATAAATATAGAGAAACGGAGATAAAATAACCAATAAAAAACCGCTGCAAGTATTTCTCTTACAGCGGTTTTCCGTCGTTATGGTTTTGAAAAAATTATTTTACCTCTTCAAAGTCAACATCTGTTACCGTATCACCATTATCGTTAGTTGTGGTGTTATTGTTGCTTTCGTTATTTTGAGCATTAGCGTTTGGTTGTTCGCCACCCGGTTGTTGTGCTTGAGCATTGTACATCTCTTGACTTGCAGCTTGGAATACATCGTTCAATTCTTTGGTTGCAGCATCAATTCCGTTCAAGTCCTGAGCTTTATGAGCTTCTTTTAACTTGTTAAGAGCAGCCTCGATAGGAGCTTTTTTG
>RRZU011170590.1_pt1 | contig 11021 bp, 5 predicted proteins | sample 2165561 | NCBI WGS metagenome assembly RRZU01 (sample SAMN10456909, study PRJNA506462) | wastewater metagenome | isolation source: wastewater sludge | place: USA: Moscow, Idaho | reverse complement strand
TCTTGCGCGCGGCCTCCTCGTTCCAGCCCTTGTCGCGCATCAGGATTTCCAGCAGCTCGTCCACGGCGTCCGTCCAGCGCTGCTGGGCCATGAGCCAGCGGGCACGGCCAAAGCGCGCCTCGAAGTCGCGCTTGTTGGCCGCAATCTTTGCATCGAATGCGGCCCCAGCGCCCGCCCCATGGGTGCCTACAGTTACAAAATCAAGAGCGCCCATCCAGTCCTTCAGGGCCGTGAAGCGGCGCGATGTCGCGGCCTTGGCGATCACCGGCGCGAAGGCCACCTTGGCGTCGTCCTCGCGGCCGAGCTGCAGCAGCAGCTTGACGTAGTCGAAGCGCGCATCGTCGTTGGCCGGGTCGGTCAGCACGGCCTGCTGCAGCGCCTCCAGGGCGCCGGCAGTGTCGCCTTCGGCCAGGGCCTGCTGGGCCTGGTCTTCCTGCTCCTCGGCCTGCACCTCCTCGGCGCTGGGCAGGTGCTTGTCCAGAAAGGCTCGCAGCTGGCCCTCGGGCTGGGCGCCCATGAAGCCGTCCACAGGCTGGCCGTTCATCATCAGCACGCAGGTGGGGATGCTGCGGATGCCGAACATGGCGGCCAGCTGCTGCTCCTGGTCGGAGTCGATCTTGGCCAGCTTGAAGCGGCCGGCGTATTCGACCTCCAGCTTTTCCAGCACCGGGCCCAGCGTCTTGCACGGGCCGCACCAGGGCGCCCAGAAGTCCACCAGCACGGGCGTGTTCATGGAGGCGGCAACCACCTCGGCTTCAAAGTTCTCTACGGTGACGTCGATCATGTGTTGGCAATCCCGGAAATGCGGCTGCGCGGTGCATGCCGCTGATGGAAAAGGGTCAACCGGGATTCTCGGACATATTCGCCATCTGGCGCGCACATGGGCTCACGCGCGGCTGGCCTGCGGCGCCCTGCACGACACGGGTGATTGAGAAATGGAATCAGGCAGCAGCCAGGAAGTCGCGGCCTATCCCCTCGCCCACGCTGTTGACCCGGCTGAGGAACTGGGTCAGGAAGGCGTGCAGCCCCGTGGCCAGGATCTCGTCGATGCGGCCGTACTGCAGTTCGGCCAGCAGGTGGCCGGCCTGGCGCTCGGTTTCGTGGGACTGGCCATTGCTCACCCGCCCGAGGTTGTGCACCACTTCGCGCATGGAATACAGCAGCGAGCGGGGCATGTCCGGGTGCAGGATCAGCAGGGCCGCGACGCGCTCGGGCGTGATCGCGTCGCGATAGACCTTGCGGTACACCTCGAAGGCCGAGAAGCTGCCCAGCACCGCGCTCCAGTGGTAGAAGTCGAAATCCTGGTCGCGCTCGGCCGAGCTGCCGTGGAACTCCCTGTCCAGCGCATGGAACTTGACATCCAGCAGCCGGGCCGTGTTGTCCGCGCGCTCCAGGAATGTGCCCAGGCTCAGGAAGTGCACGGATTCGTCCTGCAGCATGCTGCCCGTGGTGACGCCCCGGGACATATGCGAACGAAAGCGCACCCATTCGAAGAACTCGCTGGGATCGACCTCGAAGCGGCTGCTGCTCAGCAGGCGCTGGATCTCCAGCCAGGTCTGGTTCTGCATTTCCCAGGCTTCGGTGGTCAGGGAGCCGCGCACTGCCCGGGCGTTTTCCCGTGCGTTGCGGATGCACGACAGGATGGAAGCCGGGTTGTCCTCGTCGCGCACCATGAAGTCCAGCACGCCAGGCAGGGTGACCGCCTCGCCGTATTTGGCGTGGTACGCGGGCGTCAGATCGCTGATGGAGAGCAGGCCCAGCAGGTTGACGTCGGCCTCCTGGGCCGAATGGGACAGCAAGGAGGTTTCATAGGCCACCTTCAGCATGCGTGCGGTGTTCTCGGCGCGCTCCATGTAGCGCGCAGCCCAGAAAAGGTGGTCTGCAGTACGGCACAACATTGCTTTCTCCTCACATTTCTCACATTTTCATGACCCAGGTGTCCTTGGTGCCGCCCCCCTGGGAGGAGTTGACCACCAGGGAGCCTTCCTTGAGCGCCACGCGGGTCAGGCCGCCGGGCACCATCTGCACATCGTTGCCGCACAGCACGAAGGGGCGCAGGTCGATGTGGCGCGGGGCGATGCCGCGCTCCACGAAGGTCGGGCAGGTGGACAGGCTGAGCGTGGGCTGGGCGATGTAGCCCGCCGGGTTGGCCTTGAGCACCTCGGCGAACGCCGCGATCTCGGCCTGGGTGGCCGCCGGCCCGATCAGCATGCCGTAGCCGCCGGCGCCATGCACTTCCTTGACGACCAGCTCGTCCAGGTGGGCCAGCACGTAGGCCAGGTCCTCGGGCTGGCGGCACATCCAGGTGGGCACGTTGTTCAGGATGGGCTTCTCGCCCAGGTAGAACTCGATCATCTGGGGCACGTAGGGGTAGATGGACTTGTCGTCGGCGATGCCCGTGCCCACGGCATTGCAGATGGCGACATGGCCCTGGCGGTAGGCCTCCATCAGTCCGGCGCAGCCCAGCGTGGAGTCGGCACGGAAGACGCGCGGGTCCAGGAAGTCGTCGTCCACGCGCCGGTAGATCACGTCCACCCGGCACGGGCCCCGCGTGGTGCGCATGTATACGAAGCCGTCGCGCACGAACAAGTCCTGCCCCTCGACCAGTTCCACGCCCATCTGCTGGGCCAGGAAGGCGTGCTCGAAGTAGGCGCTGTTGTACATGCCGGGGGTCAGCACCACCACGTTGGGCTCGGCAATGCCCTGGGGGGCGCTGGCACGCAGGGTTTCCAGCAGCAGGTCGGGGTAGTGGGCGACGGGCGCGATCCGGTTCTGGGCGAACAGGTGGGGGAAGAGCCGCATCATCATGCGGCGGTTCTCCAGCATGTAGCTCACGCCGCTGGGCACGCGCAGGTTGTCCTCCAGCACGTAGTACTGGCCGTTGCCCTGGGTGTCGGCGGCGCGCACGATGTCGATGCCGCTGATCTGGGCGTACATGTTGTTGGGCACGTTCACGCCCATCATCTGCGGGCGGAACTGGGCGTTGTTCACCACCTGCTCGCGGGGCACGATGCCGGCGCGCAGAATCTCCTGGTCGTGGTAGACGTCGTGGATGAAGCGGTTCAGCGCGGTCACGCGTTGCACCAGGCCCTTTTGCATCTGGGCCCATTCCTGGCCGGGAATGATGCGGGGGATCAGGTCGAAGGGGATCAGGCGTTCGGTGCCCGCGCCGTCTTCGTCCTTGGCGCCATAGACCGCGAAGGTGATGCCCACGCGGCGGAAGATGACCTCGGCCTCTTCGCAGTGCGAGCGCATCTCCGCCTCGGGCTGGCGTTCCAGCCAGTCGGCGTAGGCCGCGTAACCGGGCCGGACATCGCGGCCGCAGCGCAGAACCCCGGAAGGGACGGTTTCCTCGCCAGGCAGGCTGAGGGTTTGGTACATCTCGTCGTATGGTTGCATGGTCGATTCTCCTGAATCCTGGTCAAGCAAGGAGCGGGCCAGGCTCAGGCCCGGCCCGGCGCGCGCTGGCTCGGGTCTTGCTTGTGCCGGAGTGTCTATGTCCTTTGTGAGCGTTCGCCATGTCGATCCACGTCGCCCTGCACCACGTCACCCACTATCAATACGACCGCCCCATCCAGCTGGGTCCGCAGCGCGTCCGTCTGCGGCCGGCCCCGCATTGCCGCAGCAAGGTGCTGTCCTATGCGCTGCACGTGGAGCCCGCGCAGCACTTCGTCCACTGGCAGCAAGACCCCTTTGCCAACTACGAGGCGCGGTTTGTGTTCCCCGAGCCCACGACGGCCTTCAAGGTGACGGTGGACCTGGTCGTGGAAATGGCGGTGTACAACCCCTTCGACTTCTTCCTGGAGCCCGAGGCCGAGAAAATCCCCTTCGCCTATCGGGACGCCGTGGCCGAGGAACTGGCGCCCTACCTGGCGTGCGATCCCGTGACGCCGCTGCTGCAGGCCTACCTGGACAAGATCGACCGCCGCCCGCGCGCCACCGTGGATTTTCTGGTGGACCTGAACCTGAGGCTGCAGGGCGACATCGACTACCTGATCCGCATGGAGCCCGGGGTACAGACCCCGGAGGAAACCCTGGAAAAAGCCTCCGGCTCCTGCCGCGACAGTGCCTGGCTGATGGTGCAGGTGCTGCGCAACCTGGGGCTGGCGGCCCGTTTTACCTCGGGCTACCTGATCCAGCTCACCCCCGACGTGAAGGCCCTGGACGGCCCCAGCGGCACGGAAGTGGACTTCACCGACCTGCACGCCTGGTGCGAGGTGTACCTGCCCGGCGCGGGCTGGATCGGGCTGGACCCCACGTCCGGCCTGCTGGCGGGCGAGGGGCACATCCCGCTGGCGTGCACGCCCCGGCCCTCGGGTGCGGCGCCGATCGAGGGCGCCCTGGACGATTGCGAGGTGGACTTCCACCACACCATGGAAGTCACCCGCATCCACGAATCTCCCCGCGTGACCAAGCCCTACACCGAGGAGCAATGGGCCGACGTGCTCGCCCTGGGGCAGGGCGTGGATGCCCGCCTGGAAGCCGGGGACGTGCGCCTGACCATGGGCGGCGAACCCACCTTCGTCGCCACCGAGGACCGGGACGCACCGGAGTGGAACACCGATGCGCTCGGCCGCACCAAACGGGGGTTTGCCACCGAATTGGTGCACCGGCTGCGCACCGAATATGGGCAGGGCGGCTTTCTGCACTTCGGGCAGGGCAAGTGGTACCCCGGGGAACCCCTGCCGCGCTGGGCCCTGTCCATCTATTGGCGCACCGACGGCCAGCCGGTCTGGCACAAGCCCGAGCTGTTTGCCGACGAGCGCCAGCCGCAGCGCTACACCGCCCAGGATGCCGAGCGCTTCATGACCACGCTGGCCCGCACACTGGGCGTGTCGAGCACGCGCATCACCGCCGGTTACGAGGACACCTGGTATTACCTGTGGCGCGAGCGCCGCCTGCCGGTGAACGTGGACCCCTTCGACGCCCGGCTGGACGACCCGCTCGAACGCGCCCGGCTGCGCCGGGTGTTCGAGCAGAAGCTCGACCAGCCCGTGGGCTACGTCCTGCCCCTGCAGGTGGACAACAGCCCCGGCCTGGCGGGGCCGCGCTGGCGCACGGGCCCCTGGTTCTTCCGCGACGAGCGCATGTACCTGATCCCGGGGGACTCCCCCATGGGCTACCGCCTGCCGCTGGACTCCCTCCCCTGGGTCCGCCAGGCGGACTACCCCCACCTGATCGAGCAGGACCCCTTCGCGCCGCGCCGCGCCCTGCCCCCTTCGGCCCCGGTGCGCGCGCAGTACGCCCGTGATGCCCATGCCGCCCATACTGCCCATGCCGCGGCACAGTCCACCGCGCAGCCCCCCCTGGACGGCAGCGAAGCCTCCCGGCCAGGCACGGGCCATGCGCTCTATGGCGACGGCGACGGCCTCCCGGCCCCGTTTGAATCCGCCAGCTGGATCGTGCGCACGGCGCTGTGCGTCGAGGCGCGCGCCCCGTCCCGGGCCAACCCTCCCAGCGAGGAGCAGGACGCCAGCACGCCCCCGGAGGGCTGCGCGCTGTACGTGTTCATGCCCCCGCTGCAGCGCCTGGAGGACTACCTGGATCTGCTGGCCGCGGTAGAAGCCACGGCCGAGGTGCTGGGCGTGCAGATCGTGCTGGAAGGCTACCCGCCCCCGCGCGACCCGCGCCTGAAGCTGCTGCAGGTCACCCCCGGCCCCGGCGTGATCGAGGTGAACATCCACCCCGCGAGCCACTTTGGCGAGCTGGTGGAGCGCACCGAATTCCTGTACGAGGCGGCCCACCAGTCGCGCCTGTGCGCCGAGAAATTCATGCTCGACGGCCGCCACACCGGCACCGGCGGCGGCAACCACTTCGTGCTGGGCGGAGCCACCCCGGCGGACAGCCCCTTCCTGCGCCGCCCCGAACTGCTGGCCAGCCTGGTGCTGTACTGGCACAACCATCCGTCCCTGAGCTACCTGTTCAGCGGCCTGTTCATCGGCCCGACCAGCCAGGCCCCGCGGATCGACGAAGCCCGCAACGACCAGTTGTTCGAGCTGGAGATCGCGCTGCGGCAGATCGATGCCAACCGTGCGCAGTACGGGGAGTCCATGCCGCCGTGGCTGGTGGACCGCACCCTGCGCAACATCCTGATCGACGTCACTGGCAACACCCACCGCAGCGAGTTCTGCATCGACAAGCTGTACTCCCCCGACAGCAGCACCGGCCGGCTGGGCCTGCTGGAGCTGCGCGCCTTCGAGATGCCGCCCCATGCCCGCATGAGCATCGTGCAGCAACTGCTGCTGCGCGCCCTGGTGGCCCGCTTCTGGAACCAGCCCTACCGCGCCCCGGTCACGCGCTGGGGCACCGAGCTGCACGACCGATTCCTGCTGCCCACCTTCGTGCAGCTGGACTTCGCGGACGTGCTGGCGGAAATGCGTCTGGCGGGCTTCGCCTTCGACGACGCCTGGTTCGCCCCGCATTTCGAATTCCGCTTCCCGCGCGTCGGGGAAGTGCAGCGCATGGGCATGGCCCTGCACCTGCGCAACGCGCTGGAGCCCTGGCATGTGATGGGCGAGGAAGGTTCGGGCGGCGGCACCGTGCGCTATGTGGACGCCTCGCTGGAACGCCTGGAGCTGCGCGCGACCGGCATGAACCCCAGCCGCTACACCGTCACCTGCAACGGCCAGCCCCTGCCCCTGCAGCCCACCGGCGTGGCCGGCGAATACGTGGCCGGGGTGCGCTACAAGGCCTGGAACCCGCCCTCCAGCCTGCACCCCACCATCGGCGTGCACGCGCCGCTGACCTTCGACACCGTGGACACCTGGATGGAGCGCTCGGTGGGGGGGTGCCAGTACCACGTCATGCACCCGGGGGGGCGCAACTACGAGCGCCTGCCGGTCAACGCCTACGAGGCCGAAAGCCGCCGGCTGGCCCGCTTCTTCGAGATGGGCCACACCGCAGGCAGAATACCGGGCCTCCCCGCCACCGCCGGCTTGCCGGGCAGCCGGGAGTTTCCGTTCACGCTGGACCTGCGCCGGACTCCATGAACCCCATGGCGACCGTGCCAGTGCCGCGACAATAGGAGCCTGCCCCGCGCTTTCCTGTCAGCGTCCATGACCCTTTCGTACTTCCCCGAGAACCACGGCCGTCCGGAGCACTCGGCCGCCAGGCTGGCGGCCGACGTGGCCCTGCCCGCCGCCGCCGGGCATTTCGACGAGCTGCGCGGGCATGCCCTGGGCCCGCAAGGCCCCCGGGAAATCAGCCCGTCCTGGGAAACGTTCTTCAACCAGGCCGGCACCCATGACCTGGAGGACTTCCAGCGCCGCAAGGCCAGCCTGGACTGGCAGATGCGGGACAACGGCGTGAGCTACAACGTCTATGCCGACAAGGACCAGCCCCAGCGGCCCTGGTCGCTAGACCTGTTCCCGCTGATCCTGGAAGCACCGGCCTGGCGCCGGATCGAGGCCGGCGTGCTGCAGCGCGTGCGCCTGCTGGATCGCGTGCTGGCCGATACCTATGGCCCCCAGACCGCCCTGCGGCAGGGCCTGCTGCCCACCGCGCTGGTCCAGGGCAACCCGGGCTACCTGCGCGGCATGCACGGCGTGGCGCCCGCGGGCGGCAACCACCTGCACATTGCCGCCTTCGACCTGGCCCGCGGCCCCGACGGGGAATGGGCCGTGATCGCGCAGCGCACCCAGGCCCCCGCCGGCCTGGGCTATGTGCTGGAGAACCGGCTGTCCATCTCCCGGCTGTTCCCGGGCGCGTTCGAGGCCCTGCAGATCCAGCGCCTGGCCGCCAGCTACCGGGCCTGGATCGATGGCCTGCGGGCCATGGCCCCGGCCGGCCCCGACTCGCACATCGCCCTGCTGACGCCCGGCCCCTACAACGAAACCTATTTCGAGCACGCCTACCTGGCGCGCTACCTGGGCATCACCCTGGTGCAGGGCAGCGACCTGACGGTGCGCGACGAACGGCTGTACCTGCGCACCCTGCGCGGGCTGGAGCCGGTGCATGCCCTGCTCAAGCGCGTGGACGACGCATGGTGCGACCCGCTGGAGCTGCGCGCCGACTCCTCGCTGGGCGTGCCCGGGCTGCTGCAGACGCTGCGCAGCGGCCACCTGCTGATGGCCAACCTGCCCGGCTCGGCCTTCCTGGAGTCGCAGGGGCTGCTGGGCTTTCTGCCCGGGCTGGCCCAGGCCCTGCTGGGCGAAGACCTGGTGCTGCCCTCGGTGCCCACCTGGTGGTGCGGCGAACGCACGGCCCTCGAAGCGGCACAGGCCAGCTTCGGCCAATGCCACCTCATGCCCACCTACCCCGCGTCGGCCTTGCACACGCCCTTTGCGGGCCTGGACTGCAGCAGCCTCAGCAGCGCCGAGAGCGAGGCCTGGCGCGAGCAGCTGGCCACGGCGGGCGACGCCTTCACGCTGCAGCGCCATTGGCCCCAGTCGCAGGCGCCGACCTGGGACGGCCACAACGCCCAGCGGCGCATCGTGCCGCGCGACGTCTTGCTGCGGGTCTTCGCGCTGTCCGACGGGGCCCAGTCCTGGCGCATCCTGCCCGGGGGATTGACCCGCATCGTGCGCCCCAGGGACGGGCAGACCAGCATGCAGCGCGGCGGCAGCAGCGCGGACACCTGGGTGCGCATCGATGCGCAAAGCGGCGACACGGTGGACCGCACCACGCTGCTGGAAAAGACCGTCACCCCCGCCACGCTGAGCCAGCACCGCCGGGTGGTCACCAGCCGGGCGGCGGAGAACCTGTTCTGGATGGGGCGCTACACCGAGCGCAGCGAAAACAGCCTGCGCCTGGCGCGGCTGACGCTGTCCACCCTGGTGAGCTCCGACCAGTCCTGCCTGCCGCTGGTCAGATGGCTGGGAGAAATGGCCCAGAAGTGCGGCCTGGTGGACGCGAACACCCCCTCGCCAAGCCTGTCGCGCCGCATCTTCATGCGGTCCCTGATCTCGGGCCTGGGCCAGCCGGACACCACGCCCAGCGTGGGCTACAACCTGCGCGCCCTGCGCCAGGTGGCCTCGTCGATCCGGGAGCGTTTCTCGCAGGCCCACTGGCAGCTGATCGAGGGCACGGAAGCCGCCTTCCGGCAAGGCTGCGCCGACACCGCGCGCGACAAACATGTCGCGCCCGTGGACGTGCTGCGCCTGCTGGACACCGTCAGCCCCCAGCTGGCCGCGATGACCGGCGAGCAGACCGACCGCATGACCCGCGACGACGGCTGGCGCCTGCTGTCCGTGGGGCGGCAGATCGAGCGGCTGGACTTTCTGGCCACCGCCCTGTCGCGGGCGCTAGACACCGGCGTCGCGCGCGAGCCTGCGGGCTTCGAAGCCCTGCTGGCCCTGTTCGACAGCACCATCACCTTCCACGCCCAATACCAGCACAGCCGCGACCTCACCGCCCTGCTGGACCTGCTGGTGATGAGCCGCGAGAACCCCCGCGCGCTGGGCTGGGTGGCCCAGACCCTGCGCGGGCGGCTGCTCAAGCTGGCGGGCGACGAGAACGATCCGCTGGCCGCCCAGGTTCCCGACCCGAACGCCTGGACCCTGGACATCCTGTGCCAGGACAACCGGCCCCAGGCGGCCCTGGGCCAGTTACTGGACAGCTGCACCGGTGCGGCCTGCCGCGTCTCCGACGGCATCAGCCTGCGCTATTTCACCCACACCCACGAAGCCTCCCGCAGCCTGGGAGCCTGAGCGATGCTCCTGCACATCACCCACGAGACCTGCTACGACTACCGGCCGCCGGTGGAGACGGCGCACCATGTGCTGTGCCTGCGCCCGCGCGCCACCCCCCGGCAGTCCGTGCTGGAGCACCGGATCGACATCGCCCCGGCCCCGCGCCAGCGCAGCGAGCGCACCGACCTCTACGGCAACCACTTCACGCATTTCGCGCTGCAGACGCCGCACGAGCAGCTGTGCGTGACCGCGCGCAGCACCGTGCAGACCCAGGCCCCCGAAGCCCTGGCCAGCGGCCAGCCCTGGGAAGCCGTGCGCGCGCAAATGCGCTACGCCCAGGGCCAGCCCTGCGACCCGGCGGCGGAGTTTTCCCTGCCGTCGCTCCAGGCGCCCCGGCACGCCGAATTCGCGCGCTATGCCCACGAAAGCTTCCCGCCCGGACGGCCCCTGCAGGCCGCCGCGGCAGACCTGATGCGGCGCATCCACCGCGACTTCCGCTACGCCAGCCAAAGCACCGAGGTCAACACCCCCGCGCTGCAGGCCCTGGCCCAGCGCAAGGGCGTGTGCCAGGACTTTGCCCACATCCTGGTGGCCTGCCTGCGCAGCCTGGGCCTGCCGGGGCGCTACGTCAGCGGCTACCTGCTGACCCAACCGCCCCCGGGCCAGCCCCGGCTGATCGGGGCCGACGCCTCGCACGCCTGGGCCCAGGTCTATCTGCCCGAAGTCCACGCCCGGCACCCGGGCCAGGGCTGGTACGACCTCGACCCCACCAACGACCGCGAAGGCTGGGGCACTCCGGGCGAGGACTTCGTCACCGTCGCCCATGGCCGCGACTATGGCGACGTGGCCCCCATGCGCGGCGTGATCCACGGGGGCGCCAGCCACACCCTGCAGGTGGCGGTCACGGTGCAGCCAGCCAGTGAGCTGCTGATTTGAGCCAGCCCGCCTGGGTAAAATTGCCGGTTTCCCCTTGTGGGCGCGACCTGCCCCTACCGCACATGAACTCCATACAGATCGGCGTGGTCATGGGCTCCAGCAGCGACTGGGACACCATGCAGCACGCAGTAGCCATTCTTGAGCAGTTCGGCATCGCGCACGAGGCGCAGGTGGTCTCGGCCCACCGCATGCCCGACGACATGTTCCGCTACGCCGCGAGTGCCGCCAGCCGCGGCCTGCAGGCCATCATCGCCGGCGCGGGCGGCGCGGCGCATCTGCCGGGCATGATCGCCGCCAAGACCGTGGTGCCGGTGCTGGGCGTGCCTGTGGCCAGCCGCCATCTGCAGGGGGTGGATTCGCTGCACTCCATCGTGCAGATGCCCAAGGGCGTGCCCGTGGCCACCTTTGCCATTGGCGCGGCCGGGGCGGCGAATGCGGCGCTGTTTGCCGTGGCCC
>RRZU012128455.1_pt1 | contig 11022 bp, 13 predicted proteins | sample 2165561 | NCBI WGS metagenome assembly RRZU01 (sample SAMN10456909, study PRJNA506462) | wastewater metagenome | isolation source: wastewater sludge | place: USA: Moscow, Idaho | reverse complement strand
AGGTAATTCAACTAATTGAGAAACATCGCCACATGAAACAATTGCATCTGCTTTAGGATCTAATGTTACAAGTGGTTGACTTGCTCCATCTCTACCTGTTGCTTCATTTGTAAGTCCTATAGTTTTAACTCCTACATCTTCAAGAGCAACTATACATTCTATAAAGTCAGCATCTGGATTACCATATCCTTCTTCAGCAACTATTGCAGAATCTACTCCTAATGACTTAGCCATTTGAGAAACTAAGATTCCTGCTCTAACTTTTTGTTCTAATGCAACGTTTAAGTTTGACATTATTATACCAACAAAGTTTATAGTCTTTCCATGCTCTTCATATAATCTTCTAATCATAGGGAAGTTTTGAAAATCATAAGTTGCCCATTTTGATGAACAAGGCATAAAGCTTCCTGATACTAATGCTCCATCTAATACTTCATTTGGATGCATAAATGTTGGTAACATTCTATTCATATCCCATCCATAAACTAAAGTATTATATCCTAATTCTTCCATTTGTGATTGCGGTTGTAATACTAATGCAACTGAAGGAAGTGAATTTGTCTTTTCATCTCTCTTTAAAACTGGTGCTAATTCAAATGTTTCTAATTCTTCTGGTTCTAAACCTTTTACTGCTGTACCAATATACTCTGATAATCTCATACCAGCCCATCTTAATGCTTTATTTTTCTTTTGTTGCTCACGTTTTTCAAATTCTTCATCTGTATCAGCAACTAGTACAATGTTTTTTAATTGAGAATAATAAGTATATTTAGCACCTTCTCCGCTCATATCAATTAAACCATCTTGGAATCCACCCCAATGTTTACCTACAACTATTACACTACAATCTTTTAATGCTAATGTTCTACCATCTCCAGCTTGTTTTAATTCACCTAATGCACCAGGATATAATGTATCTCCATTTACTCTGTGTCTAGGTTCGAAAGCATCTTTAACTGGAATCAATCTAACATTATCGCCAGGTTTAACAATATGAAGATCTGCTTCTGTAATATGTGTATCTTCAAGTACAACCTTTAGTGCTTCCTCTTTGTTAATAGTAAGAATACCATTAGCATAAGAAGTTTTGTCTCCAAACACTATGTCTTTAACATAAAAATTCCCTAACTCTAATTTCATACTCTACACTCCTCTCGGCCTTTATTGATAAAATTTATTCTTTTTTCTTCTTGATTTAAATATATAATATCATAATCATGATTAGTTTGCAATCACGATTAGTATTTTCTTAATATTTAATATGTTCTTTACAATAGATTGTCAATTGTCTAGCTTTAAATAATATGATATGCTTTTAGATATACTTAAAACTTGATAATAAGTCATTTAAAAGTGCTAGGAAAGAAGGTTTTAAAATGAATAGAAAAGAATTACAAAAAAAACGAACTATGATTTATTTTATCGAAGCAGCTGATGAAATATTGAAAAATGAAAGTCTAAAGGATATCACCATTAGAAAAGTTGCCAAAATTGCTGGTTACAATAGTGCTACTCTTTATAATTATTTCGAAAATTTAGATCATTTAATATTATTTACAGCTATGAAATATGTTAAGCCATATGCATTGGCGTTACCCGAATATATAAAAGATAGAACAGAACCTGTAGATAAATTTAGAGCTATCTGGGAATGTTTTTCCTATTATTCTTTTAAAGATCCAGAGATATATTATTCAATATTTTTTGCCAACCTTGATAAAAATTTAGACAGTTATGTTAGAGAATATTATAAGCTTTTCCCTGAAGAACTTGGTGAAGACACCCATGGTTTAAATACAATGCTTTTAAAATCAGATATCTATGAAAGAGGTATGTCATCCCTTGATGATAGTATTCAAGAAGGCCTTCTACCTGTGGAAGATGCTGAAGATTTAAATAGTATTTGTACAATAATTTATAAAGGAATACTTATGGACAGAATGCAAGGAAAATTTTCTCAAGAAGAGGCTTATGATAGGGCAATGAGATATATTAATATAACAATTGGTGCTTTTTTTAAAGACAGATAAAGACTCCTAGGTGATCAGCCTAGGAGTCTTTGATAGTTTCACTATATTATAAATATCATTTAAGGAGAGGGACAACTAATGTTGTACACCTAAATATTTATAAATATTATATTCAGAATATACTAATCATGATTATTTTTCAAGTATTTTTTGAAAATTTATTTTAAAACTTTATTTTTCAAGAAAATAAAAATTATTATTAATTATCAATTGAATAAATATATAAACCATGATATTATCTTTATGTCTTTAAATACTTAGGTGTTTCCTTGGACCCACTATAAAAAACAAGGATGTGATAATATGTTACGATATAATAGGATAATGAATAAAAATCCTAGAGAAATAGTACTTTTAAAATCGCGTCCCTGCCATTGGGGACGTTGTTTTTTTTGTGACTATATTGATGATAATAGTAAAAATGAATTAGAGATTATTAAATTTAACAGTGAAGTTTTGAAAAATATTACTGGTGATTATAAACAACTGGAAATTATTAATTCTGGATCTGTTTTTGAACTTCCAAAGAAATGCCTAAAAGATATTAAAGACATAGTTGATGATAAAAATATAGAGACAATATATTTTGAATCCCATTATAACTATAGGCATAAAATACGTGATTTAGAAGATTATTTTGAAAATCAAAAGTTAATATTTAAAATGGGAATGGAAACTTTTGATGCTGATTTTAGAAATAATTATCTAAAAAAAGGAATAGTCTATGAGAATATTGAAGATGTAAATAAGTATTTTAAATCAATATGTTTGATGGTTGGTATAAAAGGTCAAACAAGAGAAATGATTGATAGGGATATTGAAATTCTGCTAAAGTATTTTGATAGAGGTTGTATAAATGTTTTTGTAGAGAATACTACCCCTGTAAAAAGAGATGATGATTTAATAAATTGGTTTAAAGAAAAGTATTCTCATCTAGAAAAACTAAAAAACATAGAAATTCTATGGAATAATACAGATTTTGGAGTTGGTGAATAATGAATAGTAAAAAAATAACTAGATTCGCAATTGTTGCAGCATTGTATGTTGTATTTACGCTTTTTATACCTTTTATGTCATATGGGGCCATTCAGTTTAGGATATCTGAGATTATCACACTATTGGCTTTTGTTGATCCATTCTATGTTGGACCTTTAACATTGGGATGTGCCATAGCAAATATTGTAAGTCCTTTTGGCATTGTTGATGTAATTTTTGGTACATTTGCTACATTTCTTACAACTAAATGTATGTCTAAAACTAAAAATATATACATAGCAAGTCTTTATCCAGCATTATTTTCAATAATTATTGGTTTGGAGATACTATTTGTTTCAAATGAGCCTATTAATTTATTTTTAGTTACTGGACAGATTATGATTTCAGAGCTTGTTATTGTTGGTTTAGTAGGTGTTCCTATTTTTAAAATTATAATGAAAAATCAATATTTAATTGGAATACTTAAAACCACAAATTTAAATGATAATAGAATACAGTATTGATAAAAGCCCTTATAAATTTATTTATAAGGGCTTTTTTTATATTTATATATTTTTCTACATACTTTTAATATCTAGTCTTATCACAACTGTCAACTAGTTGTCAATTGCCTTTAATATTCTTTCAGAATTCAAAATAAACTTAAATATATATTATTACAAAGGCGAGTTTAATTTTGGATAAAATCTAAATTTATCTTTCAAAGGGCTATTTCATAGCCAAACCTTTCCAAGATTTCATTTTATTTTAAGACCAAAATCGCACAATACTTTTCCATAATATATATTTATTTAGTTGTTTCTTGGTAAAAAGGATATCTATATAGAAAATATATCTATAATACCAGCCTCTCGCTTATGAGTATTTATTTATGAGATTTAATTACAAATAAACGATATGTTTTAAAGATGTTTTATTACAAAGCTTCGACTTAAGAGAGAAAAACTATAAACTGTTCACTATTAAATGAATTTATTTTAATTCATTGTGATATCCAGTACCTATTAAGAAAAATAATAGTATAATTTGCCCTATAATTTTTTCAATCCCTATTCTTTTTTTAAATACTATACTCAATATTGCATTTCCACCAATAAATAATATAGATAGAAATATAATATTTTTAAATATATCTTTATCCTTTGCTCTATATGCTTTTATATATCCTAAAATTGCTTTAAAGCTATAGTATAAAAGAACTATTATAAGAGAAATAGCAAATGTAGTTATTATTATTTTATTTATAATAGCTGGATATTCTTTTTTTGTTATTATTGTTATCCCAATTAAAATTAAATCTATTAAAAAAACTATTACTCCTATTTTCCCTATTCTGTCAAATAACTTTTTCATTATGCCTCCCTATATAATTATTTTTAATTATGTAATCAAATTTTGTAAATAAATTGATATTGATTTAACTGTCAAATGTATATTGGCAACTATAAACTACCTATAATATTCCTTGGGAATTATTAAATTGATTAAAATATATCTATAATAGCTGCCTCTCGCTTATTGATATTTTCATTATAATAACTTTTAATTGTTTTCAACTGTCGTTCTTTTTTGTTGAAGATAAAAATAAAATTTATTCCAAAAATATAATTAAGGCGTTGAGTCAACTATGGATAATATATGAGCTACTAAAGAAAATAAAAAAGGATAATAATTACATAAGGTATCCGCTGTAATAATATTTTCTCCACAAAATTTATTTTTATTTAGGATACTACTGATAGAATATATAACTCCTAAAACCGCCTCTCGCTTTTAAATTTTTAAATATAATACCTTTAAAAAATAAAATATTTTTTGTAAAATGTGGTAAATTAAAAAGCTTCGGCTTAAAAAGAAAAGCTGTCAACTGTTCATTGTAAACTATAAACTGTTTTCAACTCTCAACTTTCAACTGCCCTTCTAATATTCTATCATTAAATAATCATCATATAGTTCAAAGCCTAAGCTTGCATATACTTTTAATGCGGATACATTTGTTTTATCTGTAAATAATGTTGGTATTTTGTTATTTTCTACAATTCTTCTAGATAGTTCTGAAACTATTTCTTTTCCATAGCCATTATTTCTCATTATTGCCTTAGTAAATACTCCACCAATTTGTGATATGGAATCTGTATTTACTTGAATACATGCTGTTGCAACTATTTCATTGTCTATTTTACCGAATATATAATATTCTTCCGCATTTCTTTCTTTTAATATCTTTTCAGCCTGTTCTTCATTGATAATGGTATTAAATCCTTCTCTATTCGATAGTATTAAAAAATCAATAGTTTCTTTTGACACACCTTCCACTATATCTAATTTATTTTGTTGAAAAGGTTTAAATTCTTCATTAATAAGATATATTTCTTCTTTTATAAGCTTTGGTATTTTATATGCCTCTAATGCCTTATATACTGGATCTATTATATTTTTCATTCCTAATAATGTATCAAAATAATAATTTTTCATAATGCCAACAAATTCTTTAATTGCTTCTTCGGCTTCATAGTCTAGAATACAACTTCCCAGATTATAAAATGCAATAACCCCTTTTAATTCATCTTCTTCAAAATATCCAAAATAGTCTCCACATCGTCTAGAAATCTTATCATTTTCTAAACCAAATTCTTTTATATTTCCATATAAAAATGCAACTCTAATTCCATTTTTCTTTAAGTATTTCATAACAATATATAAATCTTCATTATTAAGTAATCTTACCATTATTTCACCGCCTATTATTTTTTAAAAAACATATATTTTTCCCAATCATCTGTATCTATGTTATTCCAAAAGTCTTTTTTAAATAGCATAGAATAAAGTATTATTATAATAAATATTGTTAAATATAGATCTTTTGTATCAAATATAAACCAATTAAATAATTCTACAAAATCAATACTTCCTTTCCATACTAATACATCTATTGTACTACAAATAAAACCAGAAACGAGAAAAACCAAAGTTACTCTTCCAAATCTTCCTAGATTTATTTTTCTATATTTAATATAAGATATTGTTCTTAAAATAACATATGCCGATAATAATCTTGTAAATATATTGAATAAATAATTGGCAAAGACTTTTCCAAAAACTGCTCCTATATAAGAATAACTCGTATTTTGGATTGGATAAAATTTTAATATACCTGGTATAATATTAAATCTTAAATCCATATGGTTTTTATAAATATATAATTTTAATAATTGATCAAATGATACTAAAACTATAAACAGTATAATTGCTTTTTTAGATTTTCCCTTTTCCATATTATTCTCCTATATATAATTCAAATAATAATGCATCATAGTATCTTCCATCAACTTTTATTGAATCTTTTTCTACTCCTAATTCTTTAAATCCATTTTTTAATAAAACTTTTTGTGAAGCCTTATTATCTAATAAAGTTGTTGCTATAAGTCTGTCTAAGCTGTGTATTACTTTTGATTTTTCTATTAATAATCTAACTCCCTCTGTTGCATAGCCTTTACCTTGTGAACTTTCATCCATTCTATATCCAATCTCACCTGTATTGTTAAATCTATCTATATCAACCAAATTAAATCTTCCTATTATTTTATTATTGTCTAATAGAAGATACATATAAAAACTATCTATATCCATATCTTTTAGAAATTCATCATATATTAAGTCAAACTGCTCTCTTATATAGTATATATTTTTTCTACCTAGTGAATTCTTCTTGAAAAATTCCCTATTATCTAATTCAAATTGAAAAAGTCTATCTAAATGTGAAATGTCTAATTTTTCTAACTTTAATTTACTCATAATATCACCTCATATATAAAAAAGTATAATATCAATCAATCCCTTATTATCTTTCCTTCTTCCATTATCATCTCACCATCAACTTCTACACTAGGTTTATGGAAGATTAAATCTAGATGATAATCAGACTCTGTATTTCCTCCAAATCCTAAGCTATCTCCTAATGCAATATGACAAGTCTCTGCACAACCTTCATCTTCAAGCATATTTCCTGATAATTTACAGCTATCATTTAAACCTAGACCTATTTCTCCTACTATATATATTTTTTCATCATTAAATTCCTTTAGTATTTCAGATAGTATATCAGCTTCTTCTTTTCCAATTATATCTTTTAAAATTCCTTTTTCAAAATATAATTCAATAGGGTTTTCTAATAATCCTAATCTAGGATGGGGGATACTTGCATCTATTATAACTTTTCCATCACCAGTTCCTTCTATGGCACAAGTTGCGCATTCAACATCTGGTGGTGAAGAAGTTTCACCGTTCTTAACACTTCTCCCATATTGTGGTGTTGGTGCAATTCCCTTTATAGAGCATCTAAAATCCGTACCATTTGGAGAAGTTAGATGAAGTTTATCTCTGTTTTTTAATTTTTTATCTAGATGTGAACAATCTTCTCTATATGCTATAAAATCGCCATGAAGTCCACCATTCTCTAACATAGACATTGAATAATCTGCCATATTTATAAATCTAGCATTGTTTTTCACTGCATTTTTCCTAGCGTTAGAATGGTATAGTGAAACACTAGTACAACCAAATATTACATCAGATTTAAGCATTGAAATAGCCACTAAATCATTTGGTTCTTCGCCATGCATCTCTCTATCAGTCATTTTTATTAAAGTTTTATTAGGATAATCTTCCATCATCTGCCACATAATATCTGCAATTTCAAAACTGCTATCATCTGTTACTATAAGTATATTTTCATCATTCTTACATTCTGAACAAGTTGTCAACAATACCTCTATTGCTCTTTTAATATTATTCATATGCACACCCCTTATAGACTATATAAAATATATTTTAATAATATATCTTTATTCTATCCCAATAACTAATCCAATTCTTCTTTTTAACTCTTTCGCTATAATTGGCAAACTGCCTTACACTTTCTTTAACACTTGGTGTTGGCCTTACTTCAAAATTTAATATATCTTCAACCCCATATGGTGCTATAAGTTCATATCCATCATCTGTCTTCCTAGCTCCTATTGCAGTACATCTTTCTGGAAATCTTGATAGTGCATCTTCCACATTTATATAAGGCTTAACATTATTATGTAAATGCATATGATATTGATTTCTGACTTCCCAATCGTATTTTGGATGTTTTTCTTTTAATACTTTTTCAATTTTTAAACTTTCCTCGTAGGATATATCTTTATCATAAAATGCTATATCCACATCACCAATATAATTAGATTCTTGTGAAAGCCTATTCCATATATAGTTTCTAATGGTTCCTGCACATAGACATCCTTCATTTAGATTTAAATCATATATAATATCAAGAATTTTCATTATTTCATCATTTTCTTTTAATAATTCTAATACAAAGTCTTTGCTCATATTATCACCTCAATCAATTTAATCTAGATACCATAATATATTTGTATTATCATCACAAATAATACCTTCCCAGTTATTTTCATTCATTATCTTTTCTATATCATTTGTATTTGTAAAAAATAATGTAATAAAAGAATCAAATAGACTCATAAAACCAAATTCCATATTTTCATCAACTATTATTATTTCTCCATATGTAATATTAAATATATCTTCTGCTTTTATATTTTTAGTACATATCCTTCCATCTTCCATTTTAATTGGTGCAGAATAATATAAATACTCTGCCCCTTTTGAAACTAATATTTTTAAAAACTCCTCCATATATAACTCAGATATATCATCTTCACCTATTTGAAACATATCTTCTATATATAGGATTTTATCTCGTAGATCGTCTCTATTATACTCTTTATTTAATGCAAGTATTGATGATTTTAATCCTATTAAAAGCTCCTTATTATCTTTAAATCCATATATTTCTCTAAGCTCACTCCAAGGTACTGCTTTTCCATATTCACTTATCTCTTCTATTTCTGGATATCTATAATGTCCATCTTCACCTATATTTTCACTATCCCAACCTTCTGGCATTTTTATAAATGGATTAAATATAATTGCTGCAGAATTAAAATATTTAGAAACTTGATTTAATATTGAAGATTTATCATTTAACCAAATATATTTCATCATATTATCTACCTTTCACAAAAATATGGACCTAATCCACAATCTTCTTCATGGGTTGTTAAATAAGTCCAAGAAAAATCCTTATCCACTATATAAATATCTGAGTCTATATATCCTATAAGTTTTTGTAATGATTCTGCTTTTAATTCCTCTCCATTTTTTACAATAAATAAATTATCTAAATGCTGGGAAAAAATATATATTTCTCCTTTTTTCAAACTATTAAAGGCTTCTCTTGCCTTATCTAATTCTAGATATTCTCTCTTTTCATAACTAAATAAATGCCATAAAAAATAATCTAAATATATTTCATCACGCTCTTCTTTTGAAAGATGATTTGCAAATATATCTTTCCATTTCTGTCTATAATATACTCCCCAAGCTTCTATTTCTCTATATGATATATTGTTTTTATTTAATATATTAGTTAATTTCATATTCTCCCCCATATTTGTCTATATTTACACTTATTATAATTATACTATTAAAACAAAAAAGTTGGGAAAAATTTCCCAACTTTTAAGCTATTTCTTTATATCTCCAGTATTATTTGAAGAATTTGCTTTTGACCATTCTCTTTCTAATGCTGTCCAATCTCTTACTGGTAATAATCTTATCCAGTTTTCGTATGATTTAACATCTGCTCTTTCATACTCATGTGAGTTTGTTGCCTCTTGTAACTCAGCATAATACCATTTATCTCTATTTTTATTATCTTTAAATTCTTTCATATTTGGTAATAAATTATCTTTGTTTGGTGTTCTTTCTAATATTCTATTCACAAGTTTTGCTGCTTCTGCTCTTGAAATAGGTTCATCTGGTCTAAATGTCTTATCTAGATATCCGCTTATCCAACCTTTATCTGCTACTCTTGCTATTTCTTCTTCTGCCCAATGTCCACTTATATCTGTAAACTTATGGGTTTTAACTCCTCTTTCATCAAAGAAATTAGATAATAATACTGCAAATTCTGCTCTAGTCATATTATCATTTGGTCTAAAGTTTCCATTTGAATCCGCTGATATTATTTTCACTACTCCAATATTGATTTCTTGAGTCTTCAGTTAACATTCTAAAGAAGATTGTTACTGCTTCAGCTCTAGTAATATTTCCATTTGGTTTAAAGTTACCATCTGGATAACCTACCATATAAGCATGATGATCTTCTTTATTTAGTTCAACTTTTACTTTATCTGGTTCTACTGGTTCACTTGGCTCTGATGGTTCTGGATCTACTGGCACATATAGTTCTATATATTTGTTTTTAATGTCAAATCCAGTAATAGTTTTTTTATAATTTGATATATTTAATTCATCTATTGTATATACAATTTTATTTCCATCATAATCATTTATTGGCATTTTTCCAAAATCATATTCCCAATTATCTTTTTCAGTTATATCTACTTTATTTTTTTCAACTCCATTAGCTTTTAAGATTATTGTAACTTTATTTGGTTGTCTTGATATTGGATTACTACCATGATCCCAACTCTTTGTACCTTTTATATCATCTCTTGTCTCTGATTTATATGTGTTTGTTACTGTAAAACCATCTACTTTTGATGTGTAGTCATCTGGTACTGTTGGTTCTTTTACATAGTATTCAAACTCATTACCTTTTTCATCATACTTAGCTAAATTCTTATACTCTTTTGATAAATTATCTTTTGTTGCTATAAAGTCGTCTCCAACTTTTTCATCTATTTGAGTATCATCTTTAGCTGTACCTTTTCTCCACAACTCTATTGTTGCTTCTGGATTTCTTTCTGTTCCACCATCCCATACTTTTGTCACTGTAATATCTCTATTAGTGGCTTTTCCACCTGTATTTGTATTTGTCACTACAAATTTTGGTGTTTTATCTCCTTTTTTCACTGTCAATTTTTCTGGGCTGTAGCCTGGTGTACATCAATGAGTTTCTGTTTCT
>RRZU010702697.1_pt1 | contig 11022 bp, 11 predicted proteins | sample 2165561 | NCBI WGS metagenome assembly RRZU01 (sample SAMN10456909, study PRJNA506462) | wastewater metagenome | isolation source: wastewater sludge | place: USA: Moscow, Idaho | reverse complement strand
CTCCAGACGGCGTCTGGGCAATCGGCAGTTTAACTCGTGGTAGCGTGGCACGCTTACATAGCCATATTTTGCCATGCGTTGATGAAGCGAAGGCATATTTTAGAACATCGGAGCATAGTCAGCAATCCCCATCAATAGCCAAGAATAAGTTACCATAGTTTTTGTCTTTGTGTTCTTAGATGTCTTTATCTGTGCTACTGTATTGGCATTTCAGAGGACAGGTCAAGGGAAGTAGCGATTTTTGTCGTCCAGTAAAATGCAATTTATCTCATATATTCAAGGTATTACCCGGTCATTTTTTCCGCTTTCAGGCCATCCGAATCCACTGGAATCCGTACCCGCTGTTGGTAGACATGTTGGTAGTGTTTTGATACCAACGCCTATAGGAATTGCTTGAAAACAAATGATTATAGAGACACTACCCTTTCAGGGTAGATTTGGGAAGCGGGAAGCTCGCTTTTCAATATAAATATATAGTAACAATATAAAATTATTTAGTTTATGAAAATTTTGTTGGTATAAATATTGAGTGGCAGGATTTTTTACCTCTGGAGTCCCAAAATGAAACTCACGAATACTTTTGTAGATCGCAAGCAGGGCAACGGAAAAGTGCAGAAACACTCTGACGGCGGCGGATTGTTTTTGTACATCACGCCGGAGGGGAAAAAATCCTGGCGCTTGGCGTATCGGTTCATGGGCAAGCAAAAGTTGCTGGTCATCGGCCCCTACCCTGCAATCGGGCTTAAAGAGGCAAGGGAACGCAGGGAATCCGCAAAGAAACTGCTTGTGGACAACATTGACCCCAATGTCGTCAAACAGGCGGCGAAGGCGGCAGCGGCGACCGCCGCCAGAGATTCTTTTGAACCCATTGCGCGAGAATGGGTGGAGCGTAACGCCCCCAGGTGGTCAGAAGCCTATAGGCTGAACATACTTGACCGCATGGAGCGCGATATTTTCGGGGTGCTTGGAAAGCGTCCCATCAAGACCATCACCGCGCCGGAACTTTTGTCCATTTTACGAAAAATAGAAAGCCGGGGAGCGATAGAAACGGCCCACAGAGCTTTGAGCGATTGCGGGCGCGTGTTCAGGTATGCCATTGCTACAGGTCGGGCGGAACGGGACGTTGCGGCTGATTTGCGTGGCGCGTTGGCGCGGGCACCGGAAACGCACTTCGCCACCATGACCGACCCCAAAGACGTGGGCAAGATTTTGCGCGATATTGATACATATAACGGGCTGGTTTCCGTGCGCTATGTCCTCAAGCTGATACCATACTTCTTTGTGCGTTCCGGCGAACTGACCAAAGCGGAGTGGGCGGAATTTGACATGGACAAGGCGGAATGGCGTATTCCCGCTGAAAGGATGAAAATGCGGCAGATACATATCGTTCCTTTAGCCCGCCAGCCTCTGGCAATATTGCGGGAGCTTCATGCCTTTTCCGGTCAGGGGCGTTATCTCTTTCCCGGAAAGGGCAAATTGGCCCCAACCGTGGACGGCAAAAGTCTGGTGTGGGCTTTGCGAAAAAAAATGGGCTACACCAAAGATATGATGAGTATTCACGGGTTTCGCGCAATGGCGTCCACCTATTTGAATGAACAGGGGTACAACCGGGACTGGATAGAGCGCCAGCTTGCCCACAGTGAGCGCAACAGTATCCGAGCCGCCTACAACTACGCCGAGTATTTGCCGGAACGCAGGAAGATGATGCAGGACTATGCAGATTATTTGACCTTACTGAGAGAACAACGGTAGGGTTCAGACAGTATTGTCCCGTCTGGGCGATGCGGATTTTTTTGGTGCACCACTGGACAAGACGGAAATGACGTTTATTTTATAAGCCAGCAGGCCCAGAGCCTCTTTTGCAGAGAACCGAAGCGTTCCTTTGACCACCGTGTCCGAGGAGCGTTTTTTTGTTTTTGTAACTCAAACCCACGCAAAAGGAGCTTGTATGTTCAGCAACATCCCTTCAACCGGATTTCTCCGTCTGCCTCAAATTCTCGCCATCTTTCCTATCAGCAAAAGTTCCTGGTGGGAGGGCTGCCGCACCGGGCGTTATCCCAAGCCCATCAAGCTCGGCCCCCGCACCACGGTCTGGAGGGCCGAAGACATCACCGCGTTCATCAACCGCGTTAACAACCAGCAAATGGAGGCGGGTCATGAGCGATAAACCGACAGTCACTCCCGGCATGTCCTGTGCCGCCCGTGTGGAATACCGCGCCTGCCAGCAAGATGTGGAAGCCATGCTTGCCAAGGGCTACAGCATCCGCATGGTCTACGAACACCTGAAAGAAGAAGGCCGGGTATCGTGCAGCTATTCCGCTTTTTGCGACTATGTGCGGGGGAACGGCACCCGCAAACACTCCAGGCGGAAAAAGCCGCTTCCTCAGGTAAACAGCAGGCCACTGACAGAACGTTCAGCACCGAACATCGCACAAGCCAATTTGGGAGGATTTCCCGATCCGCGCACCATGAGAGTTGAGGATGCCATCTGATGGAGCCGTTATGACACTTTCGTCCAGTTCGCACTACAGATGCCCACGATACCATACTTTAGCACACGTAAGTATCGCAGTAGCATAATTCTACCCATTGCAGACGCACAACAACGCCAGTGGGGAGTCCGCGTCATTGTTATGCTAAAATATGGCAACGTGTGTGCAGTTTCGGAGGCAGGATATGGAAGGTACATGTACCTTCCTCTCCTGCCCTCCGGGGGCAAGTGGTGTGCCCACTTCTGAAAAGGCCGCTTATTCGCACCTGAAGGTGCTCAACGCCAAACACAAAGAGAGGCGGAAAATGCCCTCAAAAAAACTTCGCCTGACCGTGTATCTCTCGCCGGAAGAACACGCCGCCATAACCGCCAGTGCCAGCCGCGCCGGAATTTCCCTTTCCACTTTCGCCAAACGGGTCTGTACCGGAATGGCAGTGCCGAGCCTGGAACACAGGCAGGCCGTCAAGGATATGCACCAAGCCAACGCCGCCCTTGCCCGCCTTGGCGGTTTGTTTAAGCTGGCCCTGTCTGAAAAGCCGGAAGGCCATGACAGGTTCATACTGCAAAAGCTGTTGCGCGATATTGAGGCCAGCCAGCGGGAACTTAAAGCCGCCATTATGAGAGTGCGATGATAAGCAAGCACGTCTCTTGTGAACCGGAGCATGACGACTACGCCCGCCTAGCCGCCTACATCGCCGATGCGGGCCATGACGGGGAAAAGTGCCTGATGAGCTGGCACGTCGGGTGCTGGAGTGAGGACGATTACGCCCTGGCTGTTTTGGAAGCGGAAACCGTGCAGGCCCTGAACACTCGCACCACCAAAGAAAAAACGTATCACCTCCTGGTGAGCTTCCGCCCTGAGGACGAGGCCAAGCTGACACCGGAGGCCTTTAAGGCCATAGAGGAACGCTTTGCCGCTGCCCTTGGTTTTACCGAGCATCAGCGGCATTGCGGCGTCCACAAGAACACCAACAACATCCATCTGCACATCGCTTATAATCGCATCCACCCGGAGCACCTGACCCGGCATGACCCGTATTATGACTACAAAACCCTTTCCAGCACCTGTCGCCAGTTGGAGCAGGAATATGGCCTTATGGTGGACAACGGTTTTGAACGCGCTAACGAAAATAGCTTGAGCCACAAAGCCGCCACCCTGGAGGCCCGCACAGGCCAGGAGTCGTTTGAGGGATACGCCAAGCGGCACAAGTCGGAAATCATGCAGGCCCTGGAACAGGTCAAGGATTGGCAAGGCCTCCATGAAGGGCTGAAAGCCCTCGGCCTGGGCGTCAAACACCACGGCAATGGCCTTGTGTTCCATAATCTGCACAGCAAGGATTCACAACATGCCGTGAAAGCCAGCGCCGTTGACCGGACATTGAGCGCCAAGCGCCTGCAAGAACGGTTTGGAGAATACCGCTCCTATCGGAACTTGCGGCAGATTCAGGAAGTTTCCCGCTATCAGGCCACGCCGCTGCATCTTTCCCCGGAACGCGGCGAGTTGTACGCCAAGTATCAGACAGGCATTGAAACCCGAAGAACCAGACTCCAGAGCGTTAAAGAGCGGGAAGACACCGCCCGTGCCGCCATCCGGCAGCAGTGGGAAGCCAAGCGCCGGGAAATCGAGCAGATGAGCATTGCCAAGCGCAACCGCCGCAACCTGCGGGCCCTGGCCCGCAAGCACGAGGCCGAGGCTCTTGCCAAGGCCAAACTGGAGTTCCAGCCCGAACGCGAAGCCGCGCGCCGGAAGGTGCCGTACACGTCATGGAGCGGCTTCTTGCGGCATGAGGCGGAAAGGGGCAACGAAATCGCCCTGGCTGTGCTGCGTTCCCTCAAGGAAGCTGTGGAGGAGGAGCAGGCCCAGGAGCCTACACAGGGACAGGTCAAAGATACCGCGCCCTCAGTCAAAGACTGGAGTAAGCACGGCCTGGATTATGCCACTACCGCCACCGTCAAAGCGGACTTTGCCACGCAGCAACGCGCCGTACTGGAACGGGAAGACCTTTCCGGCAAAGGCAAAACCCGCCTGCTGGCGGTTCTTCGCATGGAGGAACTTGCGGCGGAAGAGCAGGCCCGGAGCGTCAACACAACGGCCCCGCCTCTCTTCACTGGAGTCCTCCATCGTATCGACAATAAAGGCACGGTGATTTTCACGCTATCCAGCGGCGGCACCGTGCGCGATACGGGCAAGGAAGTGCTGTTTTCCGCGCACGACAAGGCAGCGGGAGATGCGGCGCGGCAGTATGCGGTGAAAAAATGGGGCAAGGGGCTAAGGCTGGAAGGCAACACGTTGCGCCGGGACGTTCTGCCGGAAAGAGATGGAGAACCGGAGCGGGTTCAGGAAAGGGAGCAGCAAAAAAGGCGGGGCATGGAGCGATGAAAAGCGCCTGTCACACCACAGAGTAGTACAGGCGCTCCGGTTTAGGTTACTTGCCTTGCAGGCGGCTTACAGCCAGAAATGCCCGTAGCGCATAGTGCAAGGTCATGGCAGCATCAGCCAGTGCATGCCCAATGGGAGTTTCCAGTCTTGAAAAGGCACAAATGCGCTCCTCACTCATGCTCAGAGCCATATGCATCATTTCCTGGGCCTTGGCTTCAAACTCCTCATTCGTATATGTCTGTTTTTTGGTACGTTTCGCCATTTCCAAACTCCTTGGAGGTTGGAGCAAGTCGCAAATGGCGTGGCATACCACAACAGCAGTCGTCTTTCCTCCTAAAGACGACAGGGGAGATTCGCCCAAAAGGAAACAGACCCATTCCGCCTCCTTGGGACGCTGGTACACAAAGGCATCGGATGCATACGCCTGCGGTATGCTGATGATAATGCCTCGCTGTGCGCAGCAGCTTGGACGAATATGTAAGGGAACTTGACTCTATTCCCGGAATAAGTTGGACTTTAAAAACGTCTGGGCTTTTTTAAGGAAACGCGCAGTTATTTCGTTTGGCAAGGCGCGAGCTTTTTTTGAAGCAGGAGTAAACTCTTTCGTCCTCGACTATTTCAAAAAAGTGAAGCAACGCCGCCAAACGGAATAAATCAGCGTTTCCTTAATTTCCTTCCCTTGGTCTCCTCGCCTGCAACCTTGGTGCTTGGGCTAGTATCGCGATGAATACAAAGCCACAGCTAGGCGGCAGAGAGATCCCTACACGAAGAACGCAGGGCAAGGCTGGAACATTCTTATTTAACAACACTTTCCAAATACCCGTACCCTTGCTTATCCATTTCATCTAACGGTACGAAGCGAATAGCCACGCTATTAATACAGTATCTTAATCCCCCCTTATCCTTGGGGCCATCGTTGAACACATGCCCCAGGTGGGAATCTCCGACCCTACTTCTTACTTCAATACGCTTCATACCAAAGCTGTTATCCTGGTGTTCGATAATGACATCAGGGTCAATGGGCTTTGTGAAGCTAGGCCAGCCGCAGCCGGATTCAAATTTATCTTTGGACGAGAACAAGGGTTCGCCAGTCACTATATCTACATAAATTCCCGTTTCTTTGTGAGCCCAAAGCTTGCCTGAAAAAGCCCTTTCGGTTCCCGCATTCTGGGTGACGTTGTATTCTTCCGGCGATAATATTTTTTTCAATTCCGCCTTGGATGGTTTGACATACTTGGCGGGGTCAACCTTAACTTCACCGCTTTTCTTCACTTGCACATCCTTAAGGCTGTCAAAGCTGATATGGCAATAGCCGCCAGGATTTTTCTTCAAATAATCCTGGTGGTATTCTTCGGCAAGATAGTAACTCTTCAAGGGAACCAGTTCTACGGCAAGCGGTTTGGAATATTTTTTCTGTACTTCGACCATCACGGCCTCAGCGCTCGCTTTATCTGCCTCTCTTGTAAAATAAATACCTGTCCTGTACTGACTGCCTACATCATTTCCCTGCTTGTTCACACTGATCGGGTTAATAATTTTGAAAAACTGTTCTACCAGCACTTTCAAACTGACTACTTCAGGGTTGTACGTAACATGAACAGCTTCTGTATGTCCTGTCTTACCGGAACATACTTGCTGATAGGTCGGATTTTCTGTTTTGCCATTCGCATAACCAACCGTGACATCATACACGCCGGTGATGCGGGAAAAATATTCTTCAACGCCCCAAAAGCAACCACCGGCAAAATATATCTCACTCATGCCTGCCTTATCAATTTCTGACGTGTATTTCGTGCCTGCCGCACTCGTATTTTTTTGATTTTCAGCAGAGCTTACCCTTACTGCAAACGCTGCTGTTGTGATGAAAAATATAGCGACAACAATCGCCAATATGGTTCTCTTTTTCATATGATGTACCCCTTGGAGTATCAATTTTGAATCGATAATGTGGATTGTATCTGGCTGCCAATTTCATCTCCCACGGTCTTTTTGAATACTTTTCCGTCTTTATTGAGATAAACCGCAGAAGGGTAGGCACGGATACCAAACTCTCTTGTCAAAGAGCCTGTTTCATCGAATAAGATGGGAAATGACAGTTGCTGACTTTCAGCCCAAGCAATAAAATCTTCCTTGCCAACTTCGCCGTTCAGCCCTGGGGTGACAACAGATATGATAGCCACATCTTCAGAATCTTTATACTGCTTCTCTAATGCCGCAAATTCTTCTAAGCCCGCTAAACACAATGGGCACCATGTGGTCCAGAACTTAACATAAACAGTCTTCCCCTGGAGTTCGGAGAGGCTGACTTTTGCGCCATGCAGCGTGGAAAGAGAGAGCTTATAAACGCTTGGGGCCACTGCATAAAGTTGGCTGTCAGGAGATGATTGTTTTTCTGCCTGCATGAGCTGTACTTGGTTGTAAATCATCCAACTGCCCATAAAAATAATCAACATGCCGCCCACAATGCGTATTTTGCCAAAATGTGGATAAATGCTCTTAACTCTGTTGAGAATTTGTTGAGAGCCAAGAGCCAAAATCACAAATGGTACACTAAGGCCGAAGGAATAAACCAGCAGGAGCCCTCCCCCTGTGAAGGCGCTGCCTTGCTGCGAAGATATCCCGAGAACTGCGCCCAAAATCGGACCAACACATGGAGTCCAGCCGAATGAAAACAAGAACCCCAGCGCAAATGCTCCAACGAGTCCCTTTTGCGGATTAAACTGAATATCCAGGCTTTTGTGGTTGTTAAGCAGAGGGATACGGATCAGGCCGGACTGGTGAATGCCAAAAATGACGACCAGAGCCCCGCATGCCAGGAAAAAATAGTGACTATTGATAAAGCCCCCTAAGGCCCCCGCGCCAAAACCCAAGAGGAAAAAAGAGGCGGATAAGCCTCCCGTAAAGGCTAATGCTTTAGAAAAACTTATACTTCTTGAGTAGCTATCTGCCACCATACCGCCCGAGAGATACCCTATGTATACGGGGAGAAGGGGGAGCACACATGGGGAAAAGAAAGAAAGCAAACCAGCTCCAAAAACTGCCAGGATGAACCCTGTTGTAACCATTTCCATACGATCTTCTCACTTTGAAGCCCCACAGGGCTGATGTACTACAAAATTATTGTAATGGTTGTCCCTACAGCCCGTTGACTGTCGATACGGAGTTCCCAGCCGTGCTTGTCAATAATAAGCTTTGCGATGTAGAGCCCCACGCCTTTACTGTTCACGGCTTTAAAAGCCTGGCCCGAGCGGTTGATAATATTGCCGATAATTTCAGCAGGCATGCCCTCGCCTGTGTCGCTTATAACCAGTGCGGCAGAATACCCGGAGCGTTTCAGAGAAAGACAAACGTTACCCGCCGCTGTGTATTTTTGCGCGTTGGAAAGCACATTAATAAGCACCTGAGCAAATCGAATCGAGTCGGCCTCTTTGGTAATTAACGGTTCAATGTCGTAGCGAAACTGCAAACCTTTTTGAGCGAAGCTGCCCTCATGCCCAATCGCCACCTTCCGGGTGACTTCAGAAATATTTGTTGATGCAATATTCAAATCAAAGCTGTCATTTTCGTAAATCAGCCGATCTTCAAGCTCACTTAAAAGCTCGCTTGTGCGGGTGATTTCCGCGTGCATTGACTCAAGCCGCGCTCTGTCAGCTTGATAGATTCCATCAAGCATGGCTTCAAGCTGGTTCAGCAAAATTTGTAGGGGAGTTCTCAACTCATGAGACAATTCGACTATAAGCTGTTGCCTGAACTGTTCCTGCTGAAGGAGAGAAGCGCCTAAGGCATTGATAGAATTTGCGATTTCATGCATCTCCGATACATTGCTTTGAATAATTACCCTACTTTGCAAGCGCCCTTGGGATATTTCTTTTGCAGCACTGGCAATGCTGCGGATCGGCTTGGAAAGACGGTAAAAGAAAAGTATTGAGATGAGTGCTCCGCTCAGGCTGATACAGAGTATTGAAAGAATGACAAGCGAAACACCACTCCCCCGAAAGGCATCGGCCTCAGGTGAGGTGATATGGTTTGTAAAATAACCGGCGGTGAGTTCTCCTACAGTTTCGCCTCCAACGGTTATTGGGTACTTAACCTGGGTGTATACGTGGTTCGGGTTGGTACAGCAGCGCTCAACATTTTTTTCGCTCGTATATACTATGTTGCCTTGTTTGTCGGATATTGTGAAATAGTCACCTGAAAGCTTTGCTACCGCGCCTGTTTCCGCTCCATCGTATCCATGCCAGCTGCCATACATCTTGTAGTGCGTAGCTACCTGCATGACGAGCATGTGTTGTGTTTCTTCATGCACTTTGTCCACATAATATGAGAAAAAGCGGTCTATTATACCAAGACCGATGAATATAAACACACCGACAGTAATCGCTGTGATCGCTGTAAAATAAATGGTAAATAATTTGGTAAACGGTCTGTGCTTAGGCATTGCGCTTCACTCCAAGCCTGTAGCCATGCCCGTGGGCCGTTTTAACGACGGCAGGATTTTTAGGGTCATCCTCAATTTTCTGCCGCAAATGCCGGATATGCACATCAATTATGCGGTCAGTAGCATCCGGGGCATTAATATATTCAATCAGCTTGTCCCGGCTGACCACTGCTTTCCAGTTGTTCACCAGACATAGAAGTATCTTATACTCATTGGGGGTTAGCCTGACTTCTTCCCCTTTTTTTGTGACCGCATGACGGTCAAGGTAGAGGGTAATATCATTTTCAAGCTGGATAATATTATCCCGAGGTTTAGACCGTTTAAGAACAGATTTCACTCTGGCGGCCAGTTCACGGGGGCTGAAGGGCTTGGTCAGGTAATCATCAGCGCCACAGGCGAAACCGTGAATTCTGGATTGCTCGCTACGCTTGGATGTCAGCATAATAATGGGCGTGTTATAGAGTTCAACTGCCCGTTCGCATAAGTTTTCACCTTGTCCATCAGGCAACATCAAGTCCAAAACAATGAGGTCTGTTTCTGCGCAGATACTCTCCAAGGCGGCAGCAAGTGTTGTTACATGCTGCACATTATGGCCGTCACGTTTCAGGTACTCCATGACGGTTTCCGCAATTTTAACTTCATCTTCGACTATCAGAATATTATACATGAGAGCACCTTGACCTCGTAGGAACTTTCTGCACTGATTGGATAGAAATGTTTGTATTATATTCGGTTGATGCCAGGGACACAATGGGGAAATCGCGCCCCTGGCTTTCATGAACAGATGTAAGAGTCCGCATTGCACGATTAATGAGCAAAGTGATAATCACGTCGCTTTGCTCCTTAACTTCCTGCTTACATTTTACCCATACCGTTGTCTTTTTTCATGCCATCGTCTTTCATCGTGCCGCCCATTCCGGACTTTTTGCTGTCGTCCTTCATCATGCCGCCATCTTTGCTCATCCCGGCGTCCTGTTTCATACCACTGTCTTTTTTCATGCCATCGTCTTTCATCATCCCGGCGTCCTGTTTCATGCCGCTGCCTTGCATGTCTTTGTTTTTGTCCATTGCAAACGCAGGGGTGAGGGCAAGAGAGCTGAGAACAACTGCCGCTGAGAGAATGGAAAGAAGCTTTTTCATAAGTCCTCCAAAAAATTGTTAACACGGTTAAACAGGCCCAATGCCGGAAACAGGACTGCCTTTCTTCGGAAGCCAGCCTGACTGAGCTTCAGTAGTATAGAAAAATTGTTAAGAAATTATTGAGGAGAACTTTTTTCAAAATATCTATGGAGAATTTTAAGGGTGGCTCTTCTCTCTATAGCTGGGGCCCAAAAGTTTTACCTGAGACATTACGCTAAGAGGACACAGCTAAGATTTGGGTATGGGCGGTATACCGAAAACTTGCGTCATGGGCGTAAAGATGCTTCGTGTGTCCCTCCATAGCTGTGTCGTTTTCTTTCCACCCTATCTTGCACACAACAGCAGCCTCTTGTGCGGTTAGGAGACCACACAAGAGGCTTTAGCGTCCGCTAGCGTCTATCTGGAATCAAAACATTTGTTGGTATTATAGTTGGTAAAAATATTTTATAAATATTTTTTAGTTAATAAAATTATGTTTTTATAGAATAACAGTAAGTCGGACAGGACAAAGGAAGTGGGCCTACCTTTTTAAGGTAGTTCCCTTCCAGTCCTGCCCTTACCCCACGTTGGGGG
>RRZU012646660.1_pt1 | contig 11023 bp, 10 predicted proteins | sample 2165561 | NCBI WGS metagenome assembly RRZU01 (sample SAMN10456909, study PRJNA506462) | wastewater metagenome | isolation source: wastewater sludge | place: USA: Moscow, Idaho | reverse complement strand
CCTGTCCGTATCGAGCCAATTCGTTCTTCCATCATCGCCCCCTGTTCGTCGATTCTATCGGGGCGACAACTATTCTGACGCGGGGGGGACGCTCAACCTCGCTCCCATCTAGCCGGACGCTGCGTTGAATGTCAGCTATCTCGGTTGCGCTACTTCCGCTTTGGGTCGGGTCACGACTGACACCTCTCCGGTTTCATCGCCGGAAAGCTGCCGTTGAAGGTTCGCTTCCCGAAACCTGTCGTTCGCAAGCGAGTCGTTTCGACCCTAAGCTGCCGGATTCGGTATCAGAGGCTCTATGGCCGGTGACCGAGTGGAGCCGCCGTTTCTGACACTCTGCAGCCCCTTTATTAGCCCAGCACGTACCTTGAGAACAACAACGCATCCCGAGCATCCCGGTCCATTTGAGATTCGTCAGCACCTTTACTCAGATCGCGCCATACCTTGATATCAGACCCGACTGTACCCCCCATTTTGACGAAGGGTTCCATGACGATTGTTCCGCTGTAGCTGATATCACGGAGCGCTTCTCCGATTTCGCGCCAAGGTGTCCGACCTTTACCGGGAAGCCGCCGGTTGCATTCGCCAGTGTGCAGGTGTCCAAGTAATGCTCCCGCAGTTCTAATAGCGCCGCCGATGCTATCTTCCTCGATATTCATGTGGAACGTATCGAGCATAACCTTGACGTTACTCTTGCCGACTTCTTGAACGAAGGCCACGCCCTCGGCAGCTGTGTTCAAAACGTGGTTTTCGAACCGATTCAATACTTCAAGACATAGGTTGATGCCCAAGTCGTTCGCGAAATCAGCAATCCCTCTGATGCCTTCGATACCGCGGGCGCGATCCCCCGCTTTGTCTACCGGTTTGGAGTAGTCAATTGGCCAATAGGAATACAGCGCGCCACCGATGAGGTGAATATCAAGGCTAGAAAGATTCACCAAGGTTTCCTTGAAGAAAGCATTCCCTAGCTTCCGGACGGCCTCGTCCGGTGATGAAAGATTCCTGTCAACAGATGGCCCGATCCCCGCAGTAAGGATAACGCCGTTATCTTTCGCGCACTGCCTGATTTCGATCAGTTGGCTTGGGGTATAGCTATTGATCCGGAGAGCTCCAATCTCCAAGACATCGAAGCCTATCTTCGCCGCCTTTTCTATGTAATAGCGGTAATCTGCATTCCACTCGTTTTCCCAAAAGGCGTAGTAGATACCATGCTTCATTCGAAACTCCTCTGCGGTAACTGCAATAAGGTTGCATCAAAGTTCATATTGATTCTCCTGAACTCCACTACAGCGATCCGCGGGTCTGCTCGCGTAGCACTGATCAATCAACTGGGCGATGCGCTTCATGCGGTGCTGTGCGCAGCGGGCTACAACCTACGCAGGTTGCTGCGGGCGATGCTTCGCCTCGGATTGAAAGCCACTGTTTTGAGCCCGGTTTTGCTGGTGTCGACACACTTCGTCTACGGCAACTAGTCACCAGTCAATTCGAGCTATCGAATTTTTCGCTTCGCCAGAATATTTGGGTGAATTTTGCAGGTCCGACTAAATAGAAAAATATAAAACAAAACCGAGATACCAATAAGGATAACCCGTCTTTATAATTTTCTATCTACTTGTATAGCCGCCATCAACAATTACATCACTCCCCGAAGTATATCCAGACGCGCTGCTAGCTAGATAAAGAACTGCCGGAATCAGTTCTTCCGGTTTTCCCATGCGCCGCATGGGAATTAGTGGCATCCACGCGTCTTTTAATTCCTGAGGTGTGTCAACCGACATGGCAGTTGCTATATAACCAGGACTTATGCTGTTAACACGGATATTGTATTCTGCCCATTCCACAGCCAGAGAGCGGGTCATATGTATGACGGCTGCCTTTGATGCATTGTAGGAACATTGCCACTGGGGAACATTTACAATGGAGCCGGACATGGAGGCCATATTTATGATGCTTCCCTGGATGCCCCGCTCAACCATAATTTTCCCGGCAGCCCGGGCGACAATATACTCACCCGTAAGATTTACATCCAAAACCTCGCGAAACTCAGCGATTGTGCCTTCAAAGGCGCTTTGGTGCATGCAGATTCCCGCATTATTAAAGACGATATCAAGAGAACCCGATTGCGTAAGAATTTTTGAAAATGCAGCTTCAACATCTTCTTCTCGGGTAACGTCGGTAGCGATAAAGTAGGCTTTCCCTCCGTCACTTTCAATCATCCGAACAGTGTCGTCTGCCCCTGAGCGATTAAGAATAACTACTTCAGCTCCGGCTTTGGCTAGAGCACAAGCAATAACCTGTCCGATACCCTGCCCACCACCAGTGACGACGGCAACCAGTCCATTGAGACCAAACATTTTTTCCAGATACATAATAGATGCCTCCTATTTTATGAATACGAATTACTTAAATTCTTCTTTAGGGATATATTGATCAATTCCGAGTTTGTTGGCCGGCTCTTTTTTAAATAATCAGTTCATCGTATTCAATCTTATCCGGTGGTGCTGTCGACGTTCTCCGAGTTTTATTCCACACGTCGATCGATCACAAAACAGCCTTTGAAATTGCCAATGGAGACTTTAGGGTCAACACCATGGAATACGCTCTCAAACGGTTCGAAGGACGGGGTCGGAGGGGCTTGCGATTATTTAGTGACTGGTTATCTGACGATGCTCCAACGGGCTCCGGCGGCTAGAGGTCGCAAGTATTTGGAATAATGACGAGATCGCGAATAGTGATATGCCGGGGCCGCGTAAGCATGAACAGCACGGCCGCGGAAATTTCTTCGGGCTGCATCAAACCGCCGGCCGCAATCGCCTCGTCGAGTTTCGCCTTCGGCCAATCGCTGATCAACGCCGTAACAACAGGACCCGGCTGGATCGCGCAAACGCGGACCCCGTGTTTGAAGACCTGCCGCCGAACGGTATGCACGAAAGCCTGCACCGCGTGTTTGGACGCGGTGTAGATTGGCTCCCAGATCACCGGAATCATGCCCGCGACCGAGCTGGTGACGACGATGTCGCCCGTCTGGCGTTCGATCATGTGCGGCAGAACGGCATGAATGGTGCGGAAGGTGGCGTTGATGTTGAGGTTCAACATGCGATCCCAGGCATCCGGATCGCCGTCGACCACCTGGCCGCCGATGTAAGCGCCGGCGTTGGCGTGGAAAATGTCGAGCTGGCCGGCTTGCTCGAGAATCTGCGGCATCATGGTGGCGATGCTCGCTGGACTGGCTAGGTCGATCACCAGCGGGATCGCCTGTGGGCCGAGTTCCGGGCAAATTTTCTTTAGCGCCTGCTCGTCACGGTCGACCAGTACGACGCGGGCGCCAGCGTCCAACATACCTTTCGCACACGCCAGACCGATGCCCGATGCAGCGCCGGTAATCGCTGCAACCTTTCCGGTTAATTCCTGACTCATTTCCTGCCTCCTGTAAATGCGTGGGTTTATGCGCGGCCGTGCGAGACCCGCGACTGGCGTGCCATTGAATCGACAACGACGGCGATGGCGAGCACCGCGCCGGTGATCATGTAGCGCAGCGACGATGACAGGTTGAGCATGGTCAGGCCGCTGGCGATCGATTGGATGACGATGATGCCGAGCAGCGCCGCGTAGGCACTGCCGCGCCCGCCGAACAGACTGGTGCCGCCGATCACCGCCGCTGCGATCGCATTGAGGTTAACGTCGCCGGTTCCTGCCTGTTGCGATGCCGTCGCCAGACGTGCCGCGGCCAATACGCCGCCGGTCGCCGCAAACATTGCGCACGCGACGAACGCGCTGGTGTAGATGAAACGAACGTTTATACCCGCACGCCGCGCCGCCTCGCGGTTGCCGCCGACCGCATTCATCGACCGGCCCCACTTGGTGCGTGTCAACGCGTAGTTCATCACGACGACCAGACCGACGAACATGCCGAACATCCACGGCACGCCGCGCCCGCTGTTCAGGTACCAGACGATCAGTTCGAGCAGAATGGTGATGGCGATCGCTTTCGCGGCCAGGCTGCTGATAGAGTTTGCCGACAGATTGGCGGCGCGGCGACGTGCATGGGTGGCGCGGCCGGTCATGAAGATGACAGCACCAGGGACGGCGGCGAGCACGTGTGAAACAACATCCGACATGACCATCAGTTGCCCGAAATTGACGATCTCCGATCCGTAAGGGAGGTTGATCGACCCGGTTCTGCCAAGCAAATAGAGCTGCAGGCCGAGAAACGCGAGCAGACCTGCCAGTGTCGAGACGAAGCTCGGCATCCCGAAACGGTTATAGAGAAACGAATAGAGCAGCCCGACGAGACCGCCAAAAGCGATGGCCGCAAGAATGGCGAGCGGCGCCGGCCAACCCTGGTTGACCCATAGGACGCCGACAATCGCCGAAGTAACACCACTGACCGAGCCGACCGACAGGTCAATCTCTCCGACCATCAGGACGCAAACGATGCCGAGAGAAATGACGCCAACCGTCGAACAGTCGAAGAGCAGGTTCACCAGATTGTTGGGCGACAGGAAAATCGGATTGAGCGTTCCGAAAACGGTCCAGATGATGACCAACCCGATCACTACTGGGAGCGAGCCGAGATCCCCCGAGCGCACGCGGTCGATCAGCGTGCGGATGGCCCCGCTGATACCGGCTTCGTGCTTGACACGCACGTCGGCGCGATCGAGCATGGGCGTGGCTCGAAGGGCTTGCGCAGATTGTGCATTGTCTTTCGTTTCCTTGCTCATGCCTGCCTCCCTGCCGCCGATCCGGCGTGTTCGCGCAACCGTTCGGCACGGCGCGAGACTGAGTTATCCACCGCGCCGGTAATGGCGCCCACGAGTTCTTCGTTCGATGCATCGGGAAGGAAAATGCCATTGTTACGCCCCAGGCGGAGCACGACGATGCGATCGGCGACTGCCCGTACATCTTCCATGTTGTGGCTGACCATCACCACGCCGAGGCCGCGCGCTCGCACGCGGTCGATCAGGTTGAGCACCTCTGCCGTCTGCGCGACGCCCAGCGCGGCGGTCGGTTCGTCGAGCAGGATCAGTTTCGGTTCGAGCAGCAGCGAGCGCGCGATGGCAACGGTTTGGCGCTGTCCGCCGGAGAGCGAGGCCACTACGTCGCGCACGCTCGGAATGCGCGCCGACAATTCGTTGAGCAACGTCCATGCGCGCACTTCCATGGCAACTTCGTCGAGTCGCGGCGCATTGAGTTCCCGGCCGAGATAGATATTGGCGACTACGTCGAGGTTCTCGCACAGCGCGAGGTCCTGAAACACCGTCGCAATACCGAGATTGAGCGCCATGCTCGGGTCGCTCAGGGTGACTTTTTTGCCGCAAAAAGTGATGGTGCCGGAAGTCGGCTCGTGAACCCCCGCGAGCGCCTTGACCACCGTCGATTTTCCGGCGCCGTTGTCGCCAACCAATGCCACCACCTCGCCCGCATGCACGTCGAGATCAACATCCGTAAGCGCCGAAACAGCGCCGAAGTTTTTCGAGATTCCGCGCAGGCTTAGAACCAGATCGCCTTTCTGCGCTTTCCCGGTTGTCAAATCGGTCATGGATTCGTGGCTCCAGGCTCGTGTGATGGTGCTTGAGAAAACATGATCAAGAAGGAAACATCGATCCCGGCTACGTAGCGCGGCCGGGATCGATGAACCGGATACCTTGACTACATGATGCCCAGCTTCTTGCAGCCTTCCTCATAGCGTCCCGAGCAGAGTTCCTTTGGGGTCTGGATCTTCTTGTCGATGATCTCGGCTTTGAGGTTCTTCGAGGTTACGACTGCCGGGACGAACAACTGCGCCGGTGTATCGTAGAGGGTCGTTTCGGCTTTCGGTGTCTTGCCGGACAACAGATCGATTGCCACGTTCGCGGCAGCGGCAGCAACGATTTCGCTCGGCTTCGAGATGGTGTTGTACTGGTCACCGGCGATTATCAACTGCAGAGCGGCAATCGTCGCATCGTTGCCGGTCACCGGTGGCAGTGGATTTACACCGGACGCCTTGAGTGCAGCGATCGCACCACCGGCTGTTCCATCGTTGGCGGCAACGACGCCGATGATCTGCTTGCCAAAACGAGCGACCTGTCCACCCGCCCACTGTTGTGCCTTCGAGGGAAGCCAGTCCGGCGTGTCATATTCGGCCAGGAGCTTGTAACCGCTGTTATCGTGACCGGTGTGGATACCTTTTTTGATCAGCATGGCGGCAGCGTCTGTCGGCGAACCATTGATCTGCAATATGCCGCCGGCGTCCGTCTTGACGCCTGAAGCCTTAAGGTGCGCGACCAACGACTCGGAAATGGCCTTGCCGATCCCCTCGTTGTCGAACGATACGTAGAAGTCCGCCTTGCCTTGCGGAATCGGGCGGTCATACGCAATCACCTTGACCCCCTGGCTCTGTGCCAGCTTGACCAGCGACGCGGCGGCCGCCGAATCAACCGGATCGAGCACAATTACTTTGGCGCCTTGCGTGATAACCGAGTTGAACTGCTGCTGCTGCTTAGTCATATCGGCGTCGGCGTTTTGGTAAATTACTTTGCACGTCGGGCAGAGTTTTGCCATCTCGGCCTTGAATCCGGGATAGTCGTGCTCTTCATAGCGGGTGGAGCCTTGATCGGGCATCAGGAAGGCGACTGTTGCGTCCTTGACGTCTGCGGCCAGCGCCGGAGTTGCCAGAAGCGAGGCGGCAAGCGTGGCAATACCGGTCAGTTTCATCGAGATTCTGGACATCTTGTTCTCTCCTTTTTGACAGTATGGTGCTGCGAAGGTGGCAATGGATAAAACTTCAGCCGCTGCCGATTTCCTGATTTCCTCAATAGGCCGCGCGTAGCGCGGCCACCTAATTCTTCAACTTGGCCCAATCACGATTCCGTGTCTGCGTTGCTGTTTATTCCCTTCTTTGCAGCCGCGCCGCATCAATGTTCTCGGCCTGCAGCCGTCGGAATTGCGATGGTGGCATACCTTTCTCCGCCAGGAATTGGCGGTTGAAATTCGAAAGATTGTTGAAGCCGACGTCCAGACAAATGTCGGTAATTGATGGACGCTCACTACTCATCAGAATCTGACAAGCTAGATTGATGCGCAGCCGCTTGACGTACTGTACAAGCGACATCCCGGTATGGCGGCGGAACTCTCGCGAAAAGGCAACTGTCGACATTCCGGCGATGGCGGACAGGTCGGCCTCTCCAAAGGGCTTTGTCAGGTTTTCGCGGATATAGTCGAGCGCCCGGTTTATGCCAGTCGACATATAGCCGGAGGGGTCGGGCAGATAGGTGGCACTGGCGAGACACTGCGTATCCTGCGCGCGACTGAGCGCTCCCAAGATCATCGTGAAGAGTTCGATCCGGCGAATGCCTTGCGCGCTCATGATCTTCTTCATCAGCGGGGCTACCTCACTGCTGGTTATTTCACCGAACAGCACGCCGCGCCGCGAAGATGCCAGCAAGTTGTCAAGCACCGCGAATTCGGGGATCAGCCGCATCATCTCGTCGATGAAAACCGCGCCGAATTGCATTACGCGGCAACGCAACGGAACGCTCGTTCCTTCTGGAATGTCGCTGACCCAATTGTGTGGAAGGTTGGGGCCGGTGAGCACCAGATTGCCGGGCTCAAACGCACCGATGAAATCGCCGACGAAGTAATGTCCCGACGTTTCCACGATCAGATGGATTTCGTACTCCGGGTGAAAATGCCAGCGGACCGTACGGTATGGGCAGCCATGCGACAACGCCGCAAATGATTCACCAGGTCGTATTTGCACGACTTCCAAATCCGGTGTCATACCCCCCCCCATTTCTGCGTCGGAGTTCGATCCGCCGTTCTAGTGCAACTCCTAGCGATTCAAGTTTTCAACCGAATTGGAAAAGCACAAATTCATCATAATCAGCGTTGAAACTCACCGCAACCACGAAGCACGACAGGAACTGATACTATTTTAAAGTTCCGCCTCCACGGTAAGGCTAACAGGCCGATGCAAAACGACTTGATTCGTTGGTAGGAGAGGCAGCGATTCGATTTTTCACGACGATTTCTGTCGGGAATCAGCGTTTTCGATGCAATCCGGATAGCCTGCGGGGTGGCAGCGCTTCGCTGGCGGCGTTATCTGACCGGCCAACGTCACGACGCTGCTCCTGCGTCGATTGATCTCGCGATCCGCAGCAGGTTGTAGGCCGCTCCCGAGAGGAAGGCGGCGATCTGCGCTTTTGCCTGACCGATGAAGCGACTCTTGCGCACCCCCCCAACCGTCTTCAGCCAGCCAAAGATCTCTTCGACCCGTTTTCGCTTGCGCTGACTGATTCGGTAGCCCTCGGTGCGCGTCGTACGGCCGTCGAGCCCGGGCGTCCTGCGCCCGGCGATGCGGGCGATGTGCGGACGGATGGCGTGCTTACGCAAGTGAGCGACAAAGTCTTTGACGTGATAGCCCTTGTCCGCACCCAGGGTCTTCGGGTGAATGCGTCGGTGGCGCGCTCGCGTGAGCAGTTGGCGGGCCGCCTGATGCTCAGCCTGCGTGGCATCGGTGACCAGGACATCGATACACAGTCCATGGCGATTTTCCATCAGTACGTGCCCGCCATCGCTCAGTTTGGCGGGCTGGCCGTTGCCCTTGCGCATGAGCCGGGCGTCCGGATCGGTGGTGCTCCGGTGGGTCGAATTCGATCGCTTCTCGCCTTTGAAGTCGGCCATCCCGGTACCGTCACTCCCTTCCTTCGGCGGCTCACCGTCCGTGCGTTTGAAGCTCTTGAAGGACGCTCAGGCCTCGATCAAGGTGCCGTCGACCGTGAAGTGATCCGACGAGAGCAAGTGCTGACGGCGAGCCAGGCGCACTACTTCGTCGAAGAAACGCCGGGCAATGTCGGTGGCGACCAGTCGCTCGCGCAGGCGGCTGAAATTCGATTGGTCGAGCCCTTCGCTCTCGAGGTCCATGTCAAGAAACCAGCGAAAGAGAATGTTGTAGTCAAGCTGCTCGCAGAACTGCCGGTCCGAGCGAATCGAGTAGAGCGCGATCAGCAATTGACCCTTCAACAGGCGTTCCGGTGCAATTGAGGGCCGGCCGGTCTTCGAGTACAGGGCTTCGAACTCGCCCGAGATCGCTTCCAGGGCTCGTTCGGCCAGTTTCTTGACCCGGCGCAGCGGATGGTCGGCCGGCACCCGTGAGTCCGCTGAGAAGTAATGGAACATCGTTACTTGAGGTTCAACTTGGCCGCGCATCACTGGATTCCTTTGAATGACCGGGATCCTTCTATGACGAATACTTTGCCCCCTCGTTCACTGGGTTTTGCATCAACCTGCTAACGACTTCGCCCCGTCATCGACTTCTGGAGCGTCTCTGAGACCATTGATCAGAGCGGCAATAGTGTCAAACGAGATAGGGGAGGGTAACAGGCTCAACTTCTGCTCGCCGGCCCCATTTGGAGCTCCATAAGGCCGAGATGCTGGATTTGATCCAAGGGCAGGTTACGAAGTGCTGCGGTCTCTCGGGTGGCCGCTTGTCGGAAGCCTCGAGCGGCAGCTGATGGCCGCACCCAGACCTTGGGGCTCCGCCCCAACCCCCGCACTCGCCGTGAGGCAGCCGGGGTGGGTTAAGAACCAACCCACCCCAGCGGCCAGGAGCTTGGTCGCTACGTCGGCATCAAGGGCTTTCGCGGCATAAACGGGTACGCTCCCGCTACGCGGGCCCCTCCCATTTATTCCACGACCCTTGACCCCGCCTTCGCTCATTCGACTCACTCGTTCCCGACATCCGGCATGCGGTCCCACTCCGTGTCGATTGGGGTGCCGCCCTGCGCTTTCGCTTCCGCATTGAGCTGGGTGGCTGTGTATTTCGGCTTTGGCGTCCCCTCACCAACGATCTTCCGGATTGCCGTCACATACCCCGGCTTGTAGACCACCCGACCCGCCTCGTTGATCACGCGCCCTTCAGTGTCCGACGTCCAGCCTTCATCCTTGAGCAGCCGATCACTGATGGCGTGGCGTAGGGCATCGATTTCCGAAGGATACAGGCCTGTCGAGGCGGGCAGTATCTGTACCGTCTCAGGGGACTCGGGAAGCCTCGGGCGCATGTCGATGACGCGATTCCCTTCGGCCTTGAGTAGCGTGATTTCACGGCGCATCTGCCGGTTCTCGGCCAGAATGCCGGCCATCATGGAGCGCAGCGCCGGGTTCTCGATCTTGTCGATCAGCGCGGCGTAGGGGTTTTCGCTGACCTGGCGCACCTTGCGGGTGACGCCCCCCGTATGCTCGGCCCAGGCCTTGATCAATCCTTTGTAGTCATCGCCGGTCTTGTTGTGGATCGCACCCTTGCTCGGGCCACCCCGATCCTCCGCGATGCGGGCGATGGTCGCCACGGAGAAATCCCGGCTGCCGCGCTCGTACTGCTCCCGGCAAACCTCGTGGATCAGGTCGAGGGTCTTCTGCTTGCGAGGCGTGGCGGTTTTCTGGAGCTGATCCAGCAGGTCGTCAGGATGCGTCATTGTCGGACTCCTTGCGGGGTGGGGTCAGTGCCCGTTCGGTCTTAGCGTGATCGATCAGAACCTGTGCCTTGACGTGGGCGATCTCGTTCAGGACCTGATCCTTGAGCAGACCGATTTCCTTGAGCCTGAGTCGGCATTCGGCATAGGGCAGCGCCCCCTTGATCGAACCGGTGCGTGCCTGAATCAGGTGCATCACGGCATTGCCGACCAGCAACTGTTCCTCTTGGTCGAGGTACATCAGCACCGGGTCCATGCCGTTGTAGCGCAGCATGGCATCGAGCATCTGCGCGCGCCGAATGGTGGCGAAACCAGCATCGATCTCCGGGTAGATCACCGCGTTCTCGCAGACGACTTCTAGCTGATGCAGTACCGACTGCGACTCGATGAAGCCCACCTTGAGGTCGGCCATGCTGCCCTTGGCGACGAGCTTCACGCCTTCCGTTGTCTTGTCCTCGGTGATCTGGAGCGAGCGCTGGATCAGGTGGTTCGTCGCTTGCAAGTCGTTCATGAACTTGTTGAGGATCAGCGCCTCGGCCTCGACGTACTTGTTGAGCTGATCCAGTTCGCGCACGCGCAGG
>RRZU010670931.1_pt1 | contig 11023 bp, 10 predicted proteins | sample 2165561 | NCBI WGS metagenome assembly RRZU01 (sample SAMN10456909, study PRJNA506462) | wastewater metagenome | isolation source: wastewater sludge | place: USA: Moscow, Idaho | reverse complement strand
GCTTCGCAGAGGGGGAAGAAGTTCCGCATGCAGAGGAAGAGGACTTCTGGAGAAGATTCCTTGAGGAAGACGCACGGTAGATCTGGCGTCAATCAGGATTTTTCCGATATTCCCGAGGAGACTTTCCGTAAACTTTTTTGAACAGGTCCTTAAAATAGTTGCTGTCGTTGAAGCCGTATTCCAGAGCAATATCCGTGATGGAACTGTTGGTGGTAAGAAGCGCCGTCTGGGCGTGTTTGAGCCGTACATAGTTTAAATATTCCTTGAAGCCCATGCCGGTGATCAATTTGAATTTCTTGCTGAAGTAAGTGGGGCTTAAGGAAGCCACGGAGGAGACTTCCTCCAGTGTCAGGGGCTTGCGGAAGTTGTTGTAAATGTATCTTGTGGCAAGCAGGATGTCCGCATCCCGGGAGTTCAGCAGATCCGGTTCCTTCTCATTCATGACGGAATGGCGCATCAGAATGAGCAGAAGCTCTTCCAGATAGCATCGCTCAAAATGCTCAGAGTATTCATCGAACCGGGAATTCTCAGTGAGCATCCGGGTTAGCAGAGAGTGCAGATATTCCCGGTATACCGTAGGAACGCTGCCCATGAAGGAATGCAGCTGCAGCCCCTGCCCGGATATGGAAGTGAGGCTGTCGGCAGACCGGTCCGATAAATGCAGATATTCTTCTTTGAAATAGATCATCACGATCTCGCAGATCTCTCCGGCGGAATACAGAGAGTGATGCAGTTCTCCCGGAGCGATGAAGACCAGATCTCCGGCTTCCATCTGATAGACCGTATCTTTTAACAGGAAACGGCAGCTTCCCGACCAGAGATAAAAAATTTCATAAAAGCTGTGATAATGATCGGGCTGCAGGGGAGAAAAATCACCTCTGCGGCCCTTTTCCACGATAATCCGGTCAATATCTTTTCTGCCACGTCTGCCTTTTTTCGTTGTGATATCCATAGCGTTCCCTCATTTCCGGTGTATCCCAGTGCTGCAGTCAGAATACCACAAAAAAACAGTATTTTCAACCAAAACAAGCTATAAAAACAGCAGTAAATATAAATAAATTACGCTATTATAATAACTGAAAAAGGAACCCGCCTCTTTCAAAAATACTTTTCTCTCTATCCCCCTCGGTACACTCCCCCCTCGCCGAGGGGAATTTTTTGCGCAAAAATCACAGAAAACAGGCAGTCTCGTTACAATGGATTGCGCATTTTCCAAAGGATTGTTACCATAAGGGTACAGATCGGCCGGCATACGGTGCTAAAGCAAAGGTGCTAAAGCAAAGGTGCTAAAGCACCTGAGAGTTTGTAGAGTACAGAAAGGTATAGGGATTAGTATGGATAAAAAGAAAACGGGCAATCTGATCCGGGAAGCCAGACAATGCAAAAATTATACCCAGAGTGAACTGGGAAAGATGTTAGGGGTGACCAACAAAGCGGTATCCCGGTGGGAGAATGGAGAAAGTTTTCCGGATATCGGCGTATTGGAGTCCCTGTCCCATCTGTTGGAACTGCCGATTCAGGACATTGTGACCGGAGAGCGGGCGGGAGACCGGGAGGAGGCTGTGACGGAAGTCGTGAGACTGGCAAAGCTCCAGGAGCAGCGGAAACGTGAAAAGAGGATCCTGTATCTGATCGTGCTGGGGCTTTTGATCTATAACTGTGTCATCGGGATCTGTTTATTTTCCGGAAGAGGGTTGTTTGGGGGAAGAGATATTGCCTGCCAGGTGGCCGGAATCTCCATGGCGGGGACGCTGACGATGCTGGGGCTTGTATACCGGTATTTCGGAAAGGAAGAGGATGTGAAAATGATTCCCTCCAGTCAATTAAGCAGAGGACTTGGAATAGCATCCCTTGCGATGCTATTGTGGAGTGTTGGAATCATGTATTTAAGCTTCGGAATGGTCCGGGCAGGAAGTGTTCCCCTTGGTATGGAACTCAGCTCCCTGGGACCGTTTTTGAACAATCAGCTTTGTGCGGGCTATGCCCTGAATGTAATATTTCTGGCAGTGGAAATGTACCGTCTGCTCATGGAGCGGACGGTACTGCATCCGGGATGTGTGATCTCACCGGCGGTCATCTATCTGGATTTCTTTTACATAGACATCCTGGGCCGGATGGATACCCTGGACAGCGTCTGGAAGGCACTGGACAGAGGGACGGTACTCATTTTGCTAGAGGCAGTGTTGGGAATTGTATTTCTGTTTATACAGTCCCACCGTTCTCGTTCTCACGCATCCGATAGCCCACACCAATCTCAGTGAAGACATACTGGGGCTGGGCAGGATTCTGTTCCAGCTTCCTGCGGATGTTGGCCATGTTGACTCTAAGGATCTGGTTGTTATTGTCCATGTAGGGGCCCCAGATGGCATTCATGATGTAACTGTAGGTCAGGACTCTGCCGGAATTCTCTGCTAAAAGTGTGAGCAGCTGGTACTCAATCTGGGTCAGATGCACCTCTTCACCCCGCAGGCGGATCAGTCGTTTCTCGAAATCAATCTCCAGATCCAGTGCCTTATATACATGACCGGGAGTCTGGGCGTGGCTGTGCCGCAGAGAAGTGCGGATCCTTGCCATGAGCTCGCCGGTGCCGAAAGGTTTTGTGATATAATCATCCGCCCCCAGATCCAGAGCGGAGACCTTCTCCTGCTCCTTGGTGCGGGCAGATATGATGATCACCGGAACATCGCTCCAGGAACGGAGTTTCTGTAATACCTCCAGCCCGTCCATGTCCGGCAGCCCTAAATCTAACAGGATCACATTGGGGCAGAAAGAAGTGCTGAGACTAAGTCCCTCTCTGCCGTTTAAGGCATGCATGATCTTGTAGCCTTCCCGGTCCATGGTAGCGGTGATGAAATTACTGATACTTCTATCGTCTTCGATTAAGAGAACTTTGATCTTATTCATATCTGAGATCCATATCCTTTCCGGTATTTTCAACAGTTCTATCGTATGTGGCTGAGAGTACACTTATTTTTCCGAAGCGAGAGCTTCCGCCTTGGGAAGTGTGAAACAGAATTCCGCGCCATCCGCATGATTCCTGCCACTCAGCGTTCCGTGATGGGCGGTGATGATGGTCTTGCAGATGGACAGACCGATACCCATGCCTTTGCGGGAATCCGAGCTCCGGGAATTGTTGTAGGTACCCGTCTCGAACAGATTCTGTAATTTTTCTTCCGACAATCCTTTTCCGTAGTCTCTCACAATAAAAGAGACATGCTCCGGATGATCTTCCACGATGAAATCAATGGGCAGGATGCTTCCGGAATGAACGATGGCGTTTTCCAGCAGATTGATGGTGACCTGCTCGATCAGCACCGCATCCATGGGGATCATCAGAAATTCCTCAGGGATCTTGACCCGGATGGCGGCATCGGGATAGCGTTTTTTCAGCTTCTCCAAAGCTTCTCCCACCACTTCCTCCACCGGCTCCTCTGTGGTATTGATGCTTAAGCTGTCTCCCTGGATACGGGTGACGGACAGCAGATTTTCCACCATATTCAACAGCCAGTTGGAATCCTCGTAGATATTGGTCATGATCGTACGCTGTTCGGTGGAGCTTAGATCGTTCTGACTTTCCAGAAACAGGGAGCTGTTGCCGATGATGCCGGTGAGCGGCGTGCGCAGATCGTGGGAGATGGCGCGCAGAAGATTCGCACGCATCTTTTCCATTTCGGCCTCTGCCAGCCGCTTTTCCCGCTCTGCGATCATCTCGGACTGGATGGTCATATGGGAGGTCATGGTACACAGGATCAGAGTGATCCCGCTCATCAGCAGGAAGGTGATAGGGTAGCCGGTCAGTGTGAAATTAAGCTTATAATACGGATAGGTGAACAGATAATTGATCGCTATTACGGAAAAAAGGGTGCAGGCAATGCCGTAGCCGTAGCCCACCGTCCATCTGGCGATGATCACCAGTGCCAGAATGTAGAACAGTGCTACATTGGCATGGTTGTCCGGGACAATATGCTGATATAAAAAAGAGGCAAGTGTGGCGCACAGCATGCAGGCAGCACAGATCAGGATACTGATGGCGTGCCTGGTAAAGGGTGGTTTTAAGCGGAAGCTTTTCCGCGGTGATTTTTTATCGGAAAATGATCGGAACACGGTGTGATCCTCCATGAAATATTGTTAGTTGTTTTGTAAATTTATTATAACTATAGTACCATTACTTTGCAATGCAAGGTGTAAAGAAGTAGTTAAGGATATATGACAACCGGTATATTTTCCCCTAAAGCGGAGGCAAAAGGCAGGCAGGTATCCTCCGGAAAAGCTAAGACACAAAAAATAGGAACATATACTTTCGTTAGGTTGACATCAGGAAAAACATTAGATTAAAATGTAGTATGGCGGCGGTCCTGAAAGGGCGGACCGTCTATGTGGACAGGAGAGGAATAGGTTATGTTTCTGACAGGATTGGCACTATTGCCGGCCATCGCACTGGTGGTATGGATCTACAGACAGGATAAGGTGGAGAAGGAGCCGAGGGGATTATTGTGGAAAATATTCCTGTTCGGCGTGTTGTCCGTGATACCGGCCATGATACTGGAAATCATTCTGGATGAAGTATTTCTGGTATTTGTGGATGCAGATACGCTGTGCTACGTGATCCTGGATAATTTTATCGGGGTGGCATTGATCGAGGAACTTTGCAAGATGAAAGCGGCCAAATGGGCGGCATGGAAGCATCCGGCATTTAATTATAAATTCGATGCCATCGTGTACTGCGTGACTTCGGCATTGGGATTTGCAGCCATTGAAAATGTTCTGTATTGTCTGGGCGGTGACATTGGGACGGCAGTGACCAGAGCCCTGTTGTCCGTGCCTTCCCATGCCATCGATGGCGTGATCATGGGATATTTCTTCGGTGTGGCGAAGGAGGCAGAACTTGCAGGCAATAAAAAACGCAGGAAACGCTACCTGAAGCTCAGCGTGTTCATGCCGATGATCGAACACGGTATCTATGATTCCGCATTGTCTCTGGATGCGGACTGGATCTTCGTTTTCTTTTTCCTGTTTGTGATCGTGGTGGATGTCTGGGCCTATAAATTTGTGAAAAAGCAGTCTGGGCAGGACCGGGAGCTGTCTGCATAAAGATTGCGTTAAGACCCCGTGAAAATTTTATAAATTCACGAAAAACGGTAGGATCGGGTCTTTGCTTCATGTTAAGATAAAGAAAACATAAAGAAAGGAAAGACCAATATTGAAGTTATTGAATCCAAAGATCCGGCAAAAATTTGCAGAATCCTTGAAGGCGGTCCTGCCGGTAGTAGGGATCGTGATCGTATTAAGCTTTACCATAGCTCCAATTACCTCCAGTATCCTGCTGTGCTTTCTGGTGGGAGCGGTGATGGTCATGGCCGGTATGATGTTTTTCACCCTGGGTGCGGAGATGTCCATGACCCCCATGGGAGAAAAAGTGGGTGCCAGAATGACCCAGAGTAAAAACATTCTGCTGATCGTAGTGTTATCTTTTCTGTTGGGAGTGGTGATCACCATTTCCGAGCCTGACTTGCAGGTGCTGGCGACACAGGTGCCTTCGGTGCCGAACATGACGCTGATCCTGGCAGTGGCAGTGGGCGTGGGAATCTTCCTGGTCATTGCCCTTCTGCGTATGCTGATCGGTGTGGCACTGCCGCCGTTGTTAACTTTTTTCTACATAGCAGTGTTCGTTCTTGCATTTCTCGTACCGGAGAACTTTCGGGCAGTGGCGTTTGATTCCGGAGGTGTGACCACGGGACCCATGACCGTTCCTTTTATCATGGCACTTGGTGTCGGTATTGCGTCCATCCGTAATGACCATCATGCGGCAGACGACAGCTTCGGTCTGGTAGCACTGTGCTCCATCGGCCCGATCCTGGCGGTCATGGTGCTGGGGCTGATCTATAAGCCGACCAATGCGGATTACCAGCCGGTGGCAATCCCGGAGATCGCTGATTCCGTGGAACTGGCGCAGCTTTTTGCTCATGGGATTCCGGATTATATGAAAGAGATCGCACTCTCATTACTTCCCATTGTATTGTTTTTCGGTCTGTTCCAGATATTTGCCCTGCGGCTGTCGGGGAAGACACTGGCGAAGATTCTGATCGGTCTGATCTATACTTATATTGGTCTGGTACTGTTTCTGACAGGGGCAAATGTGGGCTTTATGCCTGCCGGTAATTACCTCGGTCAGGTCATGGCAGCCAGATCCTACAGGTGGGTACTGGTGCCGGTGGGAGCACTGATCGGTTACTTTATCGTAAAAGCGGAGCCCGCGGTCTATGTACTGAATCATCAGGTAGAGGAGCTGACGGACGGTGCCATCTCTGCCAGATCCATGGGGGTTTCTCTGTCCGTGGGCGTATCCTTATCCGTAGCACTGGCGATGATCCGCGTGCTGACGGGGATCCCGATTCTATGGTTTTTGATCCCGGGCTACGGTGTGGCGATAGGACTATCCTTTTTTGTACCGAAGATATTCACAGCGATCGCCTTCGACTCCGGCGGTGTGGCAAGCGGTCCCATGACAGCTACCTTTTTACTGCCGTTAGCGCAGGGTGCCTGTGTGGCGGTGGGCGGCAATTTAGTCGCAGATGCTTTCGGTGTGGTAGCAATGGTAGCCATGACACCGCTGATCACGATCCAGATATTGGGAATGGTATATCAGTTAAAGCAGCAGAAGAGCGGTGCAGGCGTATTTGCCGGTGCGGCGGATGCATTTGGTGCTTTGGATGAGAATGCCATCATTGAACTGTAGGAGGTGTGCCCATGAGTGAATTATATATGATGGTCACCATCACCAATCGTCAGCTGACGAGGAAATTCGTGGAATGCTATAAAGAAAACGGCGCACAGGTCGGCAGTGTTACCGTCGGCATGGGAACCGCGGCGAATGAGATCTTAGATTATTTTGGACTGGACGGCATGGAGAAGAGCGTATTGTTCCATCTTGTCACAGATGCTGCCTGGCGGCAGATCAAGCCTGCTCTGCGTAAGAAAATGCAGATCGATCTCCCGGGAATGGGAATCGCATTTATCATTCCCGTGAGCAGTGTCGGCGGCAAGAAAGCATTGAATTACCTGACCTGCGGGCAGAAATTCGTAAAAGGAGAGGAGTCCACATTGAAAGAGACGAAGAATGAGCTTCTGGTAGTGATAGCCAATCATGGATATACGGAGCTGGTCATGGATGCAGCGAGAGAAGTACATGCGGCAGGCGGCACAGTCATCCATGCCAAGGGCACCGGAACAGAGAATGCACAGCAGTTTCTGGGCGTGACACTGGTGCCGGAAAAAGAAATGTTGTTCATTGTGGTAAAAAGTGAGCAGAAAAATTCCATCATGCGTGCTATAATGGAAAAAGCAGGACTGGAGAGTAAAGCACAAAGCATAGTATTCTCCCTTCCTGTGACAGATACTGCAGGCATGCGCCTGATGGAGGAGATGGGAGAGACATGACAAACGGCTTATCCGGACCCAGGAAGCAGTTCCTGGACGTGCTCCGGGTACTGGCAACCTGTGCAGTGGTGCTGATGCATGTACTGACAGGTGCGACAGATGTGACAGATGCGTCGATAATGCCGGAATACCGGTCATTATTGCTGTCAGTTATGGATCTGGTGACCTGGTGTGTTCCTATATTTTTATTGATCTCGGGATATTTGTTCCTGAATCCGGAACGTACATTGACTTATCCGGTCATGATTAAAAAATATTGCAGGAGGATTGCGCTGGCGATCCTCCTATTCGGCGTTCCGTATGCAGCTTCCGAGTTGGTAGTGGCGGAGCGGACCTTCCGGATCAGGATGATCCCGGAGGCACTGAAGATGACTCTGACGGGACATACCTGGTCCCATATGTGGTATCTGTATCTGATCTTGTTTTTATATCTGATCACGCCGCTTCTGAAAAAAGTGCTGCGTGTGCTGCCGGTGTGGGGTGTTGCGGCAGTGATGGCAGTGATCTTCTTAGGAAGCAGTGTGGCACCGTTTCTGAATAAGGTACTGGATGTCAACAGTATTCCGGTATTGCCGGATGGCGGTGTGTATTTCCTGTATTATCTGTGTGGATATTTCTTCGCGGTGAGAGAAGTATGTGTGGACAAGGGAAGGAATGTATGGCTGACAGCTGCAGTAGCGGTTCTGGCTCTGGGAATGATCCTGAGCAGAACACTTGCGGGATTCTCCATTCAGATGGCATACAATTATCCGTTTACAGTACTGCTTGCAGTGCTTCTGTTCGCTGCAGGATGGAATGGGGGAGGAGATGGCGCGGCTTTGGCTGCCCGGGAGAAGGACAGAATACACCGGATCCCCTGGCAGGAGGCGGGAGCCTTGAGCTTCGCCGTATACCTGGTACATCCGGTGTATGTGAACCTGTTGTATAAATTCGTGAAGATCACACCCTTTACGGTGTTGGAACAATGCGGTGTGCAGTCTGTAGCCGCCGGGCAAGCGGTATTGATTTTGCTGCTGGCTGCATTCTGCCTGGTAGTGCTGGCACTGGCAACGGCTACCGCGTGGGTGCTTCGGAAGATTCCGGTGTTAAGAAAATTCGTGTTGTGATCAGAAGTGAAAGATAGGTGACAAATCTGGTTTTGCATTACAAATATTTGATAATAGCATACCCCTTGCCAGCAGAAGACTTCTATGCTAGAATGTGCACAAAGCATAGAAGTTTTCTATTTCTACAGATATCTTGTGAAGTTCTGAATAGCGAGTCGGAAAGTCCATGCTTTTATTCCAAATTTACAACATTCTAAAATAACAGCGGGGTTTTGACCGCGATATACGTACTTTGTATGGGACATAGGTATGTCTGCTTTTGTTACTATAATCTCATAAACATGGAATGTCTGATCCTGCGGTTATAACAAACACAGGAAGGAATTCTATGGGAAAGGCATTCCAAACATAATGGCAAGGTACGGTATCGGGATATCGTGTAAATGTTATAGGGAGAATTTATGATAGAAATTAAACCAGAAGCGAAAAAGACGGATGGTATTACAAATGATTTAGTTGAAATCACTCGACCGTCGATTGAAAAAATGATTTATGTTATTAGAGATAAGCAAGTCATGTTGGATAGTGATCTTGCCATTCTTTACCAAGTAGAGACAGGGGCATTGAATAGAGCAGTAAAAAGAAATATTAGTAGATTTCCAGAAGATTTTCGTTTTCAGCTCACGAAAGAGGAGTATCAGAACTTGAGATGCCAAACTGGCATTTCAAGTTTTGCGCAGGACGAAAATAATTATGGTGGTCGTAGGACTCTTCCTTATGTATTTACAGAACAGGGAATCTCTATGTTGGCTAGTGTTCTACATAGCGAAGTGGCAATTAAGGTAAGTATTGGTATTATGCGCGCATTCGTGGAAATGAGGCGATTTATTGCTAATAACGCCTTGCTTTTTGAGCGTATCAGTAATGTGGAGTTAAAACAACTGGAATATCAAAAGCAAACGGATGAAAAATTGGATCAGATATTTGATGCTTTTAGCCTAATTGTTAGCCTGATTCAAAAAGCGGAAAAGGAAATCGTTTTAATTGATGGCTATGTGGATATAGGAACGCTGAATCTTCTCACAAAAAAGAATGAAAATGTGACTGTTGTGATGTATACATTGAAAAGAACCAAGTTATCTCAAGAAGATGTTAATAATTTCAACAGCCAGTATCCTTTACTGGAAGTGCGGTACACGAAAGTATTTCATGATCGCTTTTTAATCTTGGATAAGAAAAATGTTTATCATATAGGAGCCTCCTTAAAAGATGCAGGAAAAAAGTGTTTTGGAATTTCTCTGATTGAGGATGCTGGTATTGTGAGAGACATTCTTCAGAGATTGGAGATTGAAACAGAGGAGTAAAAACGCACCATATTTGGAATTCAATCATCAAGCAATAGTTGCTGACTTTGGCTGTGATCAAGAAGGAGCCTTGACCAGAGGCTCCTTTTTGATTAGGCTTATGATGCTAGTCAGATCACTTCCGCTGCCAGCGCCCGGAAGCGCCGCAGGGCAGTACCAGCCCACTCTCGGTGACGGGGAGGCCGATCTCTTCGGCTTCCACATGACCGCCGAACTTTTTCGTCAGGGTGGAATTCATCATATAGGACAGCACGGCGGGCTGCAATCCTGTAGTGTACGAATTGATCAGGAAGAACAGCGCATCATCGGATAAAAGCTGTGCGGTCAGTCCTACGAAATCCCAGATATTATCTTCTATTTTCCAGATCTCGCCCTTGGGACCTCTGCCGTAGGAAGGAGGATCCATGATGATGCCGTCGTATTTGTTGCCCCGGCGGATCTCACGCTCTACGAACTTCATGCAGTCGTCCACCAGCCAGCGGATAGGAGCATCGGCAAGCCCGCTGGCAGCAGCATTCTCCTTTGCCCAGCCGACCATACCCTTGGACGCATCCACATGGGTCACAGCAGCTCCCGCAGCTGCGGCGGATACAGTGGCACCGCCGGTGTAAGCGAAGAGGTTCAGTACCTTCACGGGTCTGCCTGCCTCATGGATCAGACCGGAGAACCAGTCCCAGTTCACCGCCTGCTCCGGGAACAGACCGGTATGCTTGAAGCTGAAGGGCTTCAGATGGAAGGTCAGAGGATCAGCCTTACCGGAGGCTTCCTTCTGAAAAGGCAGGGTGTAATGAATCGCCCATTCATCCGGCAGATGGAAGAACTCCCATTCTCCGCCGCCCTTGGCACTTCTGTGGTAATGACCGTTTTTCTGCTTCCAACCCTTATGATCGTGGGGTGTCTTCCAGATGACCTGGGGATCCGGACGCACCAGAATATAATCTCCCCAACGCTCTAACTTTTCTCCGCTGGACGTATCCAGCACTTCGTAATCTTTCCAATGATCTGCAATCCACATATAGAAACCTTTCTGTGTGTATACTTTGTAACTGATTTTTATAGGACATAATAATAGAATATAATACCGGAAAGACTTTTTCAAGGAATACTTGCAGAGAGTGGTTATATGGTTGAAGAACTGAACGACTTAAAAGGTGGAATGACGGAAAACTATCAAAT
>RRZU012066905.1_pt1 | contig 11024 bp, 12 predicted proteins | sample 2165561 | NCBI WGS metagenome assembly RRZU01 (sample SAMN10456909, study PRJNA506462) | wastewater metagenome | isolation source: wastewater sludge | place: USA: Moscow, Idaho | reverse complement strand
GTCCACCACGCTGTTCACTGCCACGCGCACATTCTCAGTCCCAAATACGTCTGCCAGCGCCTGGAGGATATTGGCCCTCACCTGGTTGTTGGTCTGCTCCTCCAGCTTCAGCTTCAGCGCGCTGCCGTCGCTTATGCTCGAGAAGCCATCCGTTCCCGCATAGCGGTTGCCCAGGTTATCGGTGATGGACACGTCGTCGATGGCCAGCCCCTGCACACTGCGGGAGACCATGGTGCGGATGGCGTCGGCCTGCTGGGCACTCAGCTTGACGCCCGCCCCCAGAGTAATCACCACCGAGGCCGAGGCGTTGACCTTGCTCTTGTCGTCCAGCACATAGGTCTGGTCCTTCCCCGGGGCAATGTTGACGCTGGCCTCCTTCACGCCGTCAAAGCAGCGGATGACGGCCTCCAGCCGCTCCTGGAGGGCAATACGGAAGGCGGTGTCCCGCTCTGAATTGGTGGACATTCCGCTCACGTTATTAAAGTAGCTCTCGTAGAGATAACCCGACTTCGGGTAGCCCGACATAACGAGCTCTGCCTTAAGCTGATTCTCCTGGTCCTCCGGGACCAGAATGGAGTCCCCATTGATCTGGTAGTCGCTGACGCCATTTTCCTCCAGGTAGCTCACAATGGAGCTGGCCTCACTGTCCGATAGGCCCGTGAAGAGCACCTGATAGGGGCGGCTCCCTGCCCAGATGAAATAAGCCGCCGTACCAAGCACCGCAAGTGCCAGCACGACACCCAGGAGGATTTTTACTTTTTTATTGATCTTAGCAAACAGTCCCTTGACTGCCTCCCAGGCTTTCTTCAACTGTTCATCCAATCCCGAACCCCTCCGGCCCCTTGTCTATATTTCGGGCGCACCCGTTTATACTAGAATTCATGAAAAAACTTCCGTTTTTTATAGCGCGAAGCGCGTTGAATTCTGCATGAGACATGCCGACGCACGCTTGTGCGGCGGCTTCGATTAAATCATTTAATCGAAAATTAGTATTAGATGCTCATCCGCATGAGCTCGTTATAGGACTCCAGCGACCGGTTGCGCAGCTCCACCAGCAGCTCCACAGCGATGGACGCCTTGCTACTGGCAATGGTCAGCTCAGCCGGATTGTCCAGCTCCCCAGTGGACAGCAGGTACTCCAGCTTGGTCTTTTCGTCGTCGGTGGCTCTCACGTTCTCCACGGCGGATTGGAAAATATCAGCAAAGGGCACCTGGTCCGCACCCTTCTTTTCCTGTACCTTTCCGGTGGGAAACGAGTCCCACAGGGGTTGAATCGATTGAACGAACGGCTTCTCCATACCGCTTTCCTCCCAAGTGCGAAATTTCTCCCATAGATGCCCAATTCAAGCGCTCAAATGAAACCAGACCGACGGGGCCCCGTGGTCCGCGCCAGTCTGGCATTTTTTATCTGCCAATCTCCAGCCCCTTGGCAATCACCGTCTTCAGCGTGTTGAACGCCGTGACATTGGCGGCATATGCCTGGCTGGCCGCCATTGCGTCGGTCATTTCCTTCACAAGGTCTACGTTTGGCAGCTCCACATACCCCTCCTCGTTGGCGTCAGGATCGGTGGGATCGTATTTCAACTTAAAGTCAGAGGGGTCCTCGCCAATCTCCGTCACCCGGACACCGGCAGCTCCCCCGTACCCGGCGTTGGAAACCAGCCCGCCCTTGGCCCGGGCCATTGCCGCTCGGAAGTCGTTGCGACCACTCTCCGCCTGGAATACGGTGGTCTTCCTGCGGTAGGGCCCCCCCCCCTCGGTGCGGGTGGTATTGATATTGGTGACGTTCTCCGAAATCACGTCCAGGCGCAGCTGCTGCGCCGCAATGCCCGAGCCGATGATGTTGATGGAGCTGAGAAATGCCATGTCCATTCTCCGTTCATAAAATCGAATGCTCTGTCCTAGGACCAATCTGCGCCCCTCAGAACCGGGGGTGGTCAAGTGCTCCCTTACCGCCCGCGGATGGCGGTGCGCAGCAGGGCCAAATCCGTGTTGATGGCATTCATCGTGTACTGCATCTGGTAGGCGTTGCGCACCAGCTCCATCTGCTCCTGGGCCACGTTGACGCTGTTTCCGTCCATTCTGGTACTCTCGTCCTCGGCGGTGCGCACCACGGGGGTGGAGCGCTCCAGCGCCGCACCCATGGAGGCGACCGGCCGCGCAGCGCCCGCCGCGGTCTGAAGGCTGCCCCGGAGTGTCTCCTCAAAGGTGACATATTTTGCCTTGTAATTGGGTGTCTCGGCATTGGCAACATTGCCCAGAATCACCCGCTGCTTGGTCCACTGGAAGCCCATGGCCCGCTCCAGCATCCGCATGGAATTGGAAAACTGTAGTTCTGCCATCCGCAAGCCCTCTCTTTTGGTCGATATTTGTCAGCTCTGTGACCGTCTTGGAAAATAGTAGAAAAAGTTACAAAAAACCTTATTCTATCCGTAATTTAAATGGAAATGTAATGTAACAGTTTGGTATATTATAGAACGTCTTATCTCCTAAATCAAGGGTCTGAACTAATTTTGTAGGAAATCATCGAATTCATACCTCTTTTTAGTTTCTTCTCACATTCCCCCTCATTCCCGTAGATTGGGAACACCGCAAAAAAAAGCAGACTCCGTCCATAAAGAACAGAGCCTGCCAGCTTTCGTAAGGCGAGGAACGATCAATATTCGGCAACCCGGCGACCTTAGTAATATGGCGCAACCTTAGGCCCGTGGCTTTGCGTCCCAGCCTTTCGGCTGGTTTGCTATTATCGCTTTAATCCCTGTGATGCACCATTATAACTTGGGTTTCCCCATAATGCAATGCTAAATTCCATCAAACCCAAATTTTATCTCATATTTTAGTCGGGGCGGCCCTTCAGCAGGTCCAGCAGGGCCAGGGGCGAGGACTGCTCCTGGGCCGCCTCCTGGTTGGTGGCAGCGGCAGTCTTCAGCTCGCCCCGGAGAACGGGCACCTCTCTGGGGGCCCGGATGGCCAAGCGGACCCTACCCCCGTCCACCGAGACATTTGTGACCTCCACATCCTCTCCGTCGAAAAGGGTCTCCCCCTCCTTGCGCTGCAAAAGCAGCATGGCCCACCCTCCCTTGGTCTAAATTCCGCCAAAGGGTGGTGCATCTCATACCCTCCGCTCTCCAGAATGACCTGGGTCGCCCGGCGGGTCCTGTCGTTGATGACCACGGGGCAGCGCAGATTCACCGTACTCTCCCCCACCGGCTCCCGCACCACGCAAAAGGCATAAAAGCACAATTCCTCGCTGCGCTCCACCTCCATGGCTCTCAGCTCCCCCGCCGTAAGTACGGGGGCATAGTCCGGCTTGAGGGAGAAGGGGTCCATGGCCACAAAGGCCAGGCCCGGGGTGGCCACACTTTGAAGACAGAGCAGGCCTCCGTCCCCCCCCTCGAAGGGGAGAAGGAAAAATTCCCGTTCCTCCTCAAACCCGTAGAGTCCCTCCGGAAACTGGAGCATATCCTCTTCCTCGCACTGGATGGACCCAAAATACTTCGTTTTTAGCAGCACCGTCTTCTCCTCCCGTCAGGCTTTGAGATCCAAGGGCTCGTAGCTGGGATCGGCGGAGGGGGGCACATAGATGGCTCCGCCGATGTATTTGACTATTACGTCAGGTCTTTGGGTGACAGTGAACTCAATGTCTCCGGGGGTAAACTCAAAGTCCTGGTCACCGAATTTCCAGTCAAAGGCCAGCTTGTCCATCTCATATCGGATGCTCACCTCGCCCGGATCCCAGTCGAGCTGTGCCCCCGTCTCCGGGATAAAGCGGATGCCCACGTTGGTCTTCACATCCTTCATCATAGCCTCCTGGGCAAATTGGGTCACCAGCTCCTCTCCCACCCGGGTCTTCAGAAGAAGCTGACCCTGGCGGGCATATGCGGCGGTGGCCTCGTAGGCCGCCTGATGACCGGCCCTGGCGTTCTTCCTGAGCTGGCTGGCCAGGGTGGGGCGTGTGGAGTCCTGTGCCTCATAGGTGTCAATCTTCACCTGGATGGGGCGGCTCTTAATGCTCAGCCCCCCCTTGCCCCGGGAGATTTCCAGCTCCGCGGTACCCTGGGTGTAGTCCAGCCGGGCGTTGGAGCTCTTCATCTCAATTCGAATGGGGACGGAGGTAATCTCAAGCAGCGGTTTCATCATACGGTATGCGCTCCTCTCTGCTGAAATTGATTTGGTTTTTAATTCATATAGTCGATGAGAGACTGGCTTAACAGTTGATTTCCAACCTTCAGTGCGGCGTTATAGCAGTATTGGTCCCAGGAAAAAGAGGTGATGGCCTCAGCCAGATCCACCTGCTCCAACTCCAAAATCTGCTCGCCGATGTTGTTCTTCGTGTCGGTCAGTTGGGTGGCATTGGCCTCCAGGTACTTGCTCTTGGTGTCCAGCTCCACGTACTGGCTGGTGACACCGCTCTGGGCCGTCTTTAGCTTGCCCAAAAGCCGCTCGGCCTCCTGCTGTTCCTCCGGTGGGGTGTAGGCCCCGCTCTCGTTGTTGCAGTGGCTGAAGATGCTGCCCAGGCGCATCATGATGGAGGCCAGGTTTTTGGGGTCCCCGTCGGCGTCCACGCCATAGCCCAAAATCTTGATCCCGGAGAGGGCGCTGTCGAAGGCGCTGCCGTTGATGAGCTTGCCCGTGGCATCCTCCGACATGCCCATGCCCAGGTCCACATTGAGCTCCTCGGACGCCATGGCGTCCAGCTTGGTCATCTCACCGGCTGCGTTCACATCCACCCCCCGGTAGAGGAGCTTATCCCCGTCCCAGCTGAAGGGGACGTTGAGCCCGTCGTTCCCTGCGAAGATGAACTGGTCCCCATAGGGCACGTTCATGCCCTGTATCACCGACTGAGCGGTCGACATCAGCACCTGGCCCAGGGCGGTGCGGCTCTCGCCCGCAGTGCCGGTGACACCCAGCGCGGCAGAGGCCCGTGCCGTTTTGTCCGACAGGTCAGTCACTACGGTGCCGATCGTGCCCCAGGCGGTCTTAAACTTCTGCGTCACGGCGTCGTTGCTGGCAATATGGCTGTCATTTTGATAGAGGGAGCGGCGCAGGCGGAAGGACTGGGTGGCCGCAGCGGGATCCTCGGCAAAGCTGCTGAATTTCCGCTGGGTGAGCACCTTATCCCGGGAGCTGCTGAGCTTGTTGTTGGTCTCCATCAGGTTATAGCGGTAGGTGCTCATCATCATATTGGTGGTAATCCGAAAGCCCATGATTCTTCCTCCTTATACTAGAATTCATTATTACAGCGCGGTTGCGTTGATCAGCTTGTCCAGCATCTCGTCCACCGTGGTCAGCAATCGGCAGGCGGCCGAATAGGTCTTTTGAAACTGCATCATATTGGTGGCTTCCTCGTTCAGGTCCACCCCGGAGACGCTGGAGCGCTCGTTATCCAACGAGAGGGCGGAAAAGCTGAAATTATTGTAGAGTGCGGTGGTGGACTCGATATCGGTGGCCAGGGTGCCGCCAATGCTGGTGAGCATCTCCTGGAAGGTACCGTTGAAGTACCGCCCTGCGGCGGCGCCCGGGTTGATGTCCGTGGCCGAGTAGTCCAGCTTGGTGCCCATCAGCACGGTCATGTGGTTGATATTGTCGTTCGCGGTGGAGTTGGAGAGCCCGTCCGCCATGGGCTTCTTCGTGTTGAGTACCCGCACATCCTCCATGGCCCAGCTCTTGGACACCGAGATATTGCCCGCCGTAATGTTGGTGGTGTCATCCCCGTCGCCCTTGTTGCTGAAGAGGACGCCGCCCATATAGTTTGCATACTCCGGCTTCCGAACTCCGCCGGCGTCGTTCAACTCGCTCGAATCAATCTGGTTGGCCCCGTTGAAGGTTTCGGCAAATTTCCGGGCCAGGGAGTCTAAGACGTTTTGGTAGTAGGGGACCCCCCGCTTCACGTTGGCGTTTTTGTCGTTGGCCAGGTCGGCAGCGGTGGAGAACTCCCCCTTCCGGGTCAAAAACTCCCGGATGGACTGGAGCTTGCCGTAAGTGTCTGTCTCCTTCAGTGTGACGCTGGCATTCAGGGGCGTGCCGCTCTTCTCGTCAATCCGGTAGCGGCCCTTGCTGTCGGTGAGGGGGGCCAGCACCATCTGGTAGTCCTCGTTGTAGACCTGGTTGGCCTCGCTCTCATTGCTGGTGGTGGTGCCGTCGTACTTGAGGTATTTGCCCCCTGTGGAGGGGTCCGCCGGGTCATGGGCTGGGTTGAGCTGGGCGTGCTTAACGCTCACCTGGGTGGTGTAAATCCCGTCCACCAGATGGATGGGGGGATTGCTGTCAGACAGGGTGATGACCAGCTTTTCGATTTCGGTGTTCTCGTCGATCCGCTCGTTGCCGTAGGTCACGTCCACCTTCATGCTGGCGGACAGCTCGTCAATGAGCCGGTTGCGGCGGTCCCGCAGCTCCAGCGCGCCATCGCCGTGGATGCTGGCCGTACGAATCTCCTCGTTCAGACCACGGATGCTGTCAAGGGTGCTGTTGACCTTGCTCACATTCTGCTCCAGCGCGGCCTGCTGAGTGGTCTCTATGGTACCCAGCTCCTTGCTGTAGGAGTTGAGCAGCTGGGTTAGAACGGTGGCCGAGGAGCGCACCAGGGTGTCAAACTCCCGGGAGCCCACGCTTCCGCTCAGCTTGGAGAGCTTGTCGCGGAAGTCGTTGAGCTGATTTTCCAGCACACCGAAGCCCTCTTCTCCCTTCCCCACCTCGTCCAAAATGGCCTGGAGCCCGTTGAGACCCTCCAGCTTTGCCTCATTGGCACCCAGGCTGGCCTGCTCATTGCGGAAGCGGATGTCGAGATAGGGGTCCCGGAGCTGACTCACCCCCTTGGCCATGACGCCGTAGCCAATGTTAACCCCAAAGCCGGTGGAGTAGCGGTCGCTCCCCCCGGAGTGGAGGGACACCAAATCCAGCTGCTGGCGGGTGTACCCCGTGGTGTTGATATTTGCAATATTGTTACCCGTCACATTCAGCGCAGCCTGGGAGGTGTAAATGCCCATGCGCGCGGCGGTGAAGGACCCAAACGTACCGATGACTGCCATACTGCTCTCCCTTTCTCTCTAAACCCGAAAATCGGCCCGGCTGGCGGAGCTGGGGCCCTCGGGGTGTTCCTCCCCCTCAGCCTGGAGCCGCTCAATGGCCCGCAGGTTGCATTCTAAGGTATTGCGCGCCACCTGGGATGCAGCCTGGAAGAGGGTATATTTGCGCTGCAGCGTCTCCACCGCAGCCTTGGTCTCCAGCTCCTGCTCGGCAGGGGCATGCTCGGCCAGGCGGCTGAGGGGCTGCCCCGCCAGGCCCAGTTGGACGAGGAATTCCTCCCGCTTCCTGTCCAGGCTGCGCAGGGACAGGCTAATCGCCTGCTCCCGCTTCATGCAGTCCTCCACGGTCATCCTGTCCCCCATGCCGGCCGCCTGGGTCTTGCGCTGCTCCACGCCCGTCAGCTCCTCCAGCGTATTTCCCAGCTTGCTCAGCAGCGCCAGGTACTCGCTCCAGGGGGCGCTCATTCACCGGTCTCCATCTGGAGCATCCGGTGTGCAAGCTCGCGGGGGGAAACCTGGTACTCCCCCGTCTGAACCTGGTGGCGCAGCTCCTGGATTTTACCCGTGGTGTTGGTGGTGCGCACCTGGCGGGCCAGGTCGGCCGCCAGGGCGCGGAAGCTCTGGTTTTCATGGGCGGGCGCGCTCAGGGTAAACTGGTCATAACACCCCTCGGCGGCCTTCGTCTTTTCCGAAGCCCCGGCTCCCCCCTGGCGGGAGGTGGTGGGCTGAATGGGCGAAAAGCCCTCTGTTCTTGAAATATGCATGGTGTTCCTCCTCAGGCCGCACCCTGGCAAGCCCGCAAATCCCGTAAAAGTGATTCTATCATTCTATTTATCGGACCGATGCGGTAAAAAGATAACCGCAGTGGCGAAAAATTTATTGTGGCAATTTTATTTACAAGGGCCAATCACTTCGTGTATACTCTATGATAGTTTACAGTTTTGCCAAAAAACGTGGGGAGTGATGCTTGGACATGAAGCTGTTTCAATACTGCCGCAAGGCTGAAATCTATGACGGCGCGGGAGACCTCCTCTGCGTGGCCGACGTGACCTACGAGCCGAAGAGCGGACTTCTGGTCACCGTCCCCCGGTCCTTCAAGCATTTGAGCCAGCCCTCCTTTGCACTCGTCTTTTACGACCCCGTCCAGGGGCTCGTCACCTGTAACTGCGTTTTTTCCGCCCCCCTCATTCTGCCCGGCGGCTGGCGCTCCCTCCGCTGCCAGGTGCAGGAACAGCTCTACCGCCGCCAGCGGCGGTTGGACTTGAAAATTCCCCTGGAGTGCACGGTCATGGTCCGCCTCCTCCCCGGCTCCGAGGACGACCCTCCCCCCCCCGAGGCCCCCTGCCCCGCCACCGTCCACAACCTCAGCGCAGGCGGAGTCTACCTGACCACCCGGCTCAACGCCGCCGTGGGCCGCCGCCTGGCCTTCTCCTTCCACGAGACGGGGGTCCCCATCCCCCTGGTGGCCTCCATCCTCCGGGTGGAGCGGGACCTCAGCGAGCGCGACCCCGCCCTGGCGGGATACGGCTGCCGTTTCACCGACATGGCCGCCCGGGAGGAGTCCCTTCTGCGGGGCTACATCTTCCAGCGGGAGCGCGAGATGCACAAATAAAAGCTCCGCCCGGAACGGCGCCCCTCGCCCCTAAAAAATGCAAAAAGAAGCCCGGCGGATAAACCGCCGGGCTTCTTTTTTCATTTTTTAGGATTACTGGAGGAGCTGGAGCACGCCCTGGGGCGCCTGGTTGGCCTGGGCCAGCATGGCCTGGGCGGACTGCACCAGGATGTTGTTCTTGGTGTAAGCCATCATCTCGTCGGCCACGTCGGTGTCGCGGATGGTAGCCTCGGCGTCCTGGATGTTCTCGTGCATCACGGACAGGTTGTTGATGGTGTGGTCCAGACGGTTCTGGAGTGCGCCCAGATCGCCGCGGGTGGAGGAGACACTGTTGATGGCGTTCTTGATGCTATCCATGGCGGCGCTGGCACCGGGCTGGGTGCTGATGTCCACGTCATCAATTTTCAGAGCACTTGCGTGCATATCGGACACAATAACATCCATCTTGTTGTGCTTCTCAGCGGTATCACCGATCTGGAGAGAGAGCCCCTTGGCAGCTCCAATACCGGTCGTAGTTACTGCTGTGGCATCATTATACAAACCAGTGGCGGCGATAGCCTTATCCACAGTGACACTGGCCGTCATACCCTCATAGAAGTCCAAGTCTCTTGCCAACGCAGTAGTACTGGTGCGGTCAACGACCGCTTTAAAGGTAATCGTGCCTCCATTGCCCCCGGAAAGCGCATTGGACCCAACTGCCTGCCAGGTAACACCGGTAGCAGGGCCAGCCAAAGAAACCACGCCAGCAGTAGTTACAGATGCGGCAAAGTTAGCTGCCGTGTGTGGCTGTACAGTGCCACCGCCGGTTATCTCAACACTCGTTACTCCATTTGCAACAGCTGCGCTTTGTGTGACTGCACGGGAGCCCAAAGAGCCGTCCATCAGCTTGATGCCGTTGAAATTGGTAGAGTCGGCGATGCGGTTGATTTCGGACTTGAGAGAGTCAACTTCCTTCTGGAGGTTGGCGCGGTCCACGGCGTTATCATAGGTGCCGTTGGCGGACTGGCCGGCCAGGTCGACCATGCGGTTGAGCATGGAGTGGACCTCGGTCAGGGCGCCCTCAGCGGTCTTGACCAGGGAGATGCCGTCCTTGGCGTTCTTGGAAGCGGTCTTCAGGCCGGTGACCTGGGCGCGCATCTTCTCGGACACGGCCAGACCGGCGGCGTCGTCGCCGGCGTTGTTGATGCGGTAGCCGGAAGAGAGCTTCTCCAGATTCTTGGAGACGGCCTTGGTGTTGTTGGTGAAATTGCGGTAAGAGTTCATGGCCATAATGTTGTGTTGAATACGCATGAAAATTTCCTCCTTGATTTTGTTTCAGGGGGATTCCTTTCCCCCCTACGCCAGTATTGTGCGGCCGTCCGCCCCTGCCACGGGGGGCCCTCCCAGAGGTGAGCGCGGAAGCCTTTGCTCCGAGGGCCGCCGGGTGCCCCGGCTGGCCTTCTATAAGCTATCTCGACCCTTTCTCAGAAAACTTAACAGCTTTTTAAAATATTTTACCCGTCCCACCAGGATTGTCCTCCTCATTGTTTTTTCAGTTCCTTTTTGTTATAATAGGAAACTAGAAAACTCAAATGAATTTGAAGGAGGAATCACCATGAAACTCAGCGCAAGAAACCAGCTCAAGGGCACCGTAACCGAAATACAGCCGGGTGCCGTCAACGGCATTGTAAAGCTGGACATCGGCGGAGGCAACACCGTCACCTCCACCATTTCCATGGCCTCCATCCAGGAACTAAACCTAAAGGTGGGCTCCACCGCCTACGCCGTCATCAAAGCCACCTCCGTCATGCTGGGCGTGGACGACTGACACAAGTCTGAGGAGATGGTGGCTGTAGAGCAGGCCCTCAACGAGGAGATTGTGGGCGAGGGCGTGATTCTCCTGAAGAACGAGGAGAATCTGATGCCTTTTGCACAGGATACCACCTTCAGCTTTTTCGGCCGCTCCTCCACCAAGCTGATGGGAAACGGCTGGTATGACCTGATGGTTCAGATGGGATATCCCGCCGACCCGGGCACCACGCTCCAATCCACCTTCCAGGCCAAGGGCTTTGGCGTAAACGAGACTCTTTGGAACTTTTATCACTCCGGCAATGGCAGCAAATATGGTCTGGGCGTCGGCTCGATAAGCTACGGTGATGCGGAGGACTTCTCCATCAACGAGTGCCCCCTGGACACCATCCAGGCCGAGGCCGGCCTCTTGGAGTCCGCCAAGGGCACTGTCCCCGTGTTTGTCTGGGGCCGCAAGGTGGGCGAGGGCCGCGATATGCCCCGCTCCATGTACAACCACACCGACATTGCCCAGGATCAAACCAAGAGCTATCTGGAGCCCGACAGCGTGGAATTGGAGCTCTTGACCTATCTCAACGACAATTTTGAGGACGTAGTGC
>RRZU011459427.1_pt1 | contig 11026 bp, 6 predicted proteins | sample 2165561 | NCBI WGS metagenome assembly RRZU01 (sample SAMN10456909, study PRJNA506462) | wastewater metagenome | isolation source: wastewater sludge | place: USA: Moscow, Idaho | reverse complement strand
TTAGTATTACGCCCAAAAGCCCAATTACAGTATTAGTAACCTGACCACTCCAATATTGAGGATTTAACCTTACCTTCATCAAACGGCCTCCTGTTTTGATTTTAAGCTTTGCATTAGTGCTATGACCTGTAGTTTACATGAATAATTGCTAATACCTACCTTTGGACAAACTTCCCATTATTGCTATGACCTGTCATTCAATGATCTGCACATTCTTTCCATTACCACCCCGTTCAAAATAGCCACCAAGTGATGTCTCCTAGCACGACCTAAACTAGGTATGCTATGGCCGTACAGCCTTTTTTCGTGTAATTATACCAGTTCATTACATCTGTTGCAACAAAGAGATATCTCCTGCTCACATTTAGTTGATTAGTCTGCGTCGCACCTCTGCACCCACCCTCCCCCCTGTAGCAAATGAAACGCCCCCCCAGAACGCGAGTTGAACTCGTTCTAGGAGGGCGTAAGCGTCATGGATCCATATCACAGGATGAACGCTCAAAACTCTTATCTACTTTCCCATATTCCCTTGGATCATACACAGCGACTTGCGCTCCCCCCCGCCCCTTTGCGCGATAAAGGGCGGCGTCGGCCTGCTGAAACAGGCTCTCGTAAGGAGTCGGCTCTTTTAATTCCGCAATGCCAACGCTGATCCCAACCGGAACTCCTTCTCCTGACTCCTTGATGCTATGCGCCAACTGCTGACATTTGACTCGGACAAAATCCACAGATGGGATATCATGCAGATAGACACAGAACTCATCTCCGCCAATACGCCCGATAATATCACTCTGCCGGAAGGTAAGCCTTAGGCCCCTGCTGATATTTTTGAGTGCCGTATTTCCCATTAAGTGCCCATGGGTATCGTTGATTTCCTTAAAGCTGTCACAATCAATGATCAAAAGGGCATCTGTCTTTTCCGCCCCCTTGGCCCCGATACTTTTTATGATGGCCTCTTTTGTCGTAACCGCATTGTATAGTCCGGTGAGTCCATCCAACTGTGATTTGACGATCCATTGCTCCTTTTCTCTCTCTTCTTCACTGATGTCCACCAATTTACCCAGGATGGAGTGGGTTTTTCCGCTCCCGTCCCTCAGGCGAGAGAACAGCACCCGAAACGTAGCGTCTCCCCCGCTGTTGCATGGCAATTTTATGGTGCAAGAATTATTCTCATCCATTTCGTTGTCGGGCTCTTGGAGCGATTGCTTGAGCAGGCCCTTTATTTCCTCTTCGTGATGCTCAAGATCGATCACCCTATGTAGCTTGTCCGCCATCTCCAGCACATCGGTTTTTACTTGGTATTCAAATAGATACTCATTTGATAATTTGGATAATAGGCGATACCTTCTGTTCTCCATCTTATATTGGTTTTTTGTGCGTGTACTGGAAACCGCGGAATACCCCAACAGCAGCATAACAAAGGCAATCAGGGCGACTATCTCTTTCCCGTAAGCGTCCATGATGCGTGAAAGGGTGACCTTTCTGTCCACCTGAGACGCCACGTCCAAAATCAGAGCGTCCATTCTTTTGGGGTCAATTGCCGCAAGGGATTTATTGATGATGGAGAGCAAGAGCTTGTTTTCCTCATGTACGCCTATGCAGTATTCTCTGTCTTCTTTTCCATTTGGGATGGTGAAAAGATTGGAATATCCGTTTTGCAATGTATAAAAGGCCACGGAATACGCATTCCCAAAGCCGTAATCGGCCTTTCCCGCATTCACAGCATTCATGGACTCTTCCCGGGTGTCATAATAAACCGTTAGCCCTTCCGAGATGCCCTCAGGCAAAATGCCGCCCTTGATGCCGGCATAAATCTTATCCTCCAATTGGTTCGGGTTAAGCGCTTTGTTGTAATACAGCACGGTCTTAGACTCTAGATAGGGCGTTGACAATACCAGGTCCTGCACAGCATATGCAGTGGAAGCCCCGAGGAAAAGATCAAATTCCTGGATGGGTATCTCATATGCGGATTCATACAACTGATATTCAAATGTGAGCCCTGTGATTTCAGATATTTCCTGGAGTAACTGGATGGCGATCCCCTTGATTTCCCCCTTGGAGTCCTTGTAATGGAGCGGTGCCACCCCGTCGACAGAAGCAGCCCTTAAAACCTTCGTTTCGGCCAAGTACTCCTTCTCCTCCTGGGTAAACAGAACTTCCTCCGCCCTCACCGGGGTGACAAAGCCCACAAAAAGGAAGACCATGAAAAGGAGCATGCACACGCTCCTGCCATTTGCTGTTCTTATCGTAGTCACAACGCTTTTTACTTCCTCCTTGTGGTCGATTGTAAAATAAAATTGGACCCTTAGAAAAAAACCATAGTAATTCCCCTCATGGTAGAATGGACCCCTCACACAACAGCCTTCCAACGGCATGCAATCACTGTGAACTGCCAAGATTATATCACAATCAAGGCGAAACGCAAAGGTGGACAGCATCTCGTTACAGAAAAGCGCAGTGCAAGGCCCCCCTCATCAAGCAGGGCTTCGAAACGGCGGTCCGCAAAAATTCTATTGCTCCCCCCGTGACCAGTCTTTCCTATTATAATGCATGCGAAACAAATCCAAATGACCTTACAAGCTTGGGCTTTCAAGGCTTTTGGATTTATCCCGTATGCAAAGTATTGGGCCGCAGATGGCTATAACCGCTTTCGCGAAAGGTAGCGCCGCAAAATAGCGGCGCTACCTCTTTTGCTTCCAAATCCCATCTAATGCTTCCCACTAGACCCCCCCTACCGCTCCTGGAAGCGGTAGATCGTTCTCTGGTGATAAATTTCGCCCGGGCGCAGGATGGAATTGGGCGCGTCGGAGTGGTTCACCGCGTCGGGCCAGTTCTGTGTCTCCAGGCAGAGCCCGCTGCGGGCAGTGTGAGTCCGTCCGTCCTTGTCCGCTTCACTGTGGAGGAAGTTACCGGTATACAGCTGGAGGCCGGGCTGGGTGGTGAGGCAGGTCATCCGCAGACCCCCGGCCTCCACCGTAGCGGCGGGACGGAGAACTCCGTCCATCTGGCTTTTGAGAATAAAGTTGTGGTCATACCCCCCCGCCAGACTGAGCTGGGGATGCCCCTGGGCAAGGCCGTCGGCCAGAGCCCTGGGCTCCCGCAGGTCGAAGGGGGTACCCCCCACGGCTAGGAGCTTGCCCGTGGGAAGACCATCACCGTCGTTCTCGCTAACATAGTCGGCTGCGATCTCCACCACATGGTCCTCCACCGTGCCCTCCCCCTTCAGGTTGAAGTAGCTGTGGTTGGTCAGGCTCACGGGGGTGGGTGCGTCGGTCTCGGCCCGGAAGTCGATGGAGAGGGCGCCGTCCTCCCCCAGGGTATAGGTCACCCGCACGGCCAGGGTGCCGGGGAAGTCCTCCTCCCCGGCGGGGCTGGTGTAGGTGAGGACCAGAGCGCCCCCCTCCTCCTGCCCCTCCCAGAGCTTCCGGTCAAAGCCCCGGAGGCCGCCGTGGAGGCAGTTGGGCCCGCTGTTGGCGGCCAGGCGGCACTCCTCCCCGTCCAGGGTGAAGTGGGCGCGGCCGATGCGGTTGGCCACCCGGCCCACCAGGGCACCCAGGTAGCTCTCCCCCCGCTCGTAGCCCGCCACGTCGTCATAGCCCAGGACCAGGTCCCTCAGGGCCCCGTCCACCGGCATACGGAGGGCCCGGAGGGTCCCCCCATAGGTCAGCACCTCCGCCTCCATCCCCGCGTCGGTGCGCAGGGTGTACCGGAACACCTGCTCCCCTCGGTTGGTATGTCCGAATAGGTCTTTTTGAATTGCTGTCATCTATCTCACCTGTTCTATAAACTGCAGGAAGGCAGCCCTTCCCTCATCGGTGCGGGAGTATACCCCCGCGTGCTCCAGCACCTTGGCGAAGACGCGCCCCGTCTCAGCCAGGACAATCTCCATGGCGTTCTCCGCCGTGATGGTATAGCTTGCCCGAAAACCCTCGGCCCAATGCGCATGCTTGGCGGTGCGCTCGTCGCCGTGCAAATCTCCTCCCTCGACCAGAAGCTGGGCCACAGCGGTGAGCTCCTCCTTCAGTCGGGCGGGAAGGACGGCCAGCCCCATCACCTCGATGAGGCCGATATTCTCCTTCTTGATGTGGTGGAGCTCGGCGTGGGGATGGTAGAGGCCCAGGGGGTGCTCCGCCGTAGTCAGGTTGTTGCGCAGCACCAGGTCCAGCTCGAACTGCCCCTCCCGCATCCGGGCAATGGGGGTGATGGTGTTGTGGGGCTCGCCCTCGGTCTCGGCAAAAATGGTGGCCTTCTCGTCGGTGTATCCGCGCCAGGAGCGGAGAATGCGCTCGGCCAGCTCCTCCAGCTCCTCCCGGTTCTCCGACGTAATGCGGATCACCGACATGGGCCATTTAACAATGCCCGCGCGCACATTCTCAAAGCCGGAGAAGGAGACCTCCTGCTCAATGGGTGCCTTCTCCATGGCGAAGGAGTACCGCCCTCCCTGGAAGTGGTCGTGGGATAGGATGGACCCTCCCACAATGGGCAGGTCGGCATTGGATCCGACAAAATAGTGGGGGAATTGGGCCACAAAGTCCAGGAGCTTGGCGAAGCAGGCCCGGTCAATTTTCATGGGGGTGTGCTCGGCATTGAGGCAGATGCAGTGCTCGTTATAGTACACATAGGGGGAGTACTGCAAAAACCAGGGGGAGCCGTTGATGGTGAGGGGAATCATGCGGTGGTTGCCTCGGGCCGGGTGGTCCAGACGGCCCGCATACCCCTCGTTCTCGGCGCAGAGCAGGCAGTGGGGATAGCCCGAGGGGGGCAGGCTCCGGGCGGCGGCAATGGCCTTGGGGTCCTTCTCCGGCTTGGAGAGGTTGATGGTGATGTCCATCTCCCCGTATTCGGTGGGGGTCACCCACTTCATGTCCTTGGCAATGCGGTCAGCCCGGATATAGTTGGTGTCCTGGGAGAAGCGGTAGTACCAGTCGGTGGCCGTCTGGGGGGAGCGGGCGTACCGGGCGGCAAACTCCCGCCCCACCTGGGCCGGGCGGGGGGTCAGGCGGCCCATGAGCATGGTGTCAAAGCTGTCCCGGTAGGCCACCGAATCCTGGGGCAGGACCCCCCGGGCGTGGGCGTCGTCCATCAGCTCCTCCAGCACGGCGGCCAGGTCCACCTCCCCGACCTCCTCGTCTGGTTCGGTGTAGGAGGACAGGCCCAGACCCTCCAGGAGGGTATTCACGGCCCAGATCTGGTCCACCGGCTCAATGAGTCCGGCGGATAGTGCATGGGTGATGAGCTTATGAATTGCAGAATCTACCACTTACTCCACCTCATATCCGTTGGGATGATTTTTATGCCAGGCCCAGGCTGTGGAAAGGATGGTCTCCAGGTCCCCATACCGGGGCTGCCAGCCCAGCACCTCCCTGGCCCGGTCGGAGGAGGCCACCAGTTGGGCCGGGTCACCGCCGCGCCGGGGGGAGAAGACGGCGGGGATGGGGTGTCCGGTGACGGTACGGGCCACCTCCAGCACCTCCTTCACTGTGAAGCCTACGCCGCTGCCCAGGTTGAAGACATTGTTCCCTCCCCCCTTGAGGAGGTAGTCCATGGCCAGCACATGGGCCGCCGCCAGGTCACAGACATGGACATAGTCCCGGACGCAGGTTCCGTCCTTCGTGGGGTAGTCGTCCCCGAAAACGCTAATGCTCTCCCGCTTGCCCCCCGGCACCTGGAGGATGACGGGTACCAGGTGAGTCTCGGGGTTGTGGGCCTCGCCGATGACCCCGGAGGGGTGTGCGCCGCAGGCGTTAAAGTACCGCAGTGCCACATAGCGCAGCCCGTGGGCCCGGGAAACCCAACCCATCATCCGCTCCATCGCCAGCTTGGTCTCCCCATAGCAGTTGGTGGGCTCGGTGGGATCCCCCTCCTGGATGGGTACCCGTTGGGGCTCCCCATAGGTGGCGGCGGTGGAGGAAAAGACAATCCGGTCCACCCCGTGGGCCACCATGGACTGGAGGAGCACGGCAGTGCCGTGGAGGTTGTTGTCATAATACTTGAGAGGATCGGTCATGCTCTCCCCCACTTGGATGCTGGCGGCAAAGTGTATGACCCCCTCGATGTACTCCTTCTCGAAGATACGGTCCATGGCCGCCCGGTCCCGGATATCTGCTTTGTAGAATTTTGCCTGGGGATGGACGGCCTCTCGGAAGCCGGCAGACAGATTGTCGGCCACCACCACCTCGCGCCCGGCTGCAATAAGCTCATAAACTGTGTGGGAACCGATGTACCCGGCCCCGCCCAACACTAAAATTGCCATTTCTTCTCCTCCTTAATCCACCAGTACGCAGCCGCCCTCGGGGCGGACGGCCAGCACATGACACATATTCTCTCCCAGCAGCGCCTCCATGCCCGCCTTGAACTTGGGCAGGAGGTCCACAGGGACAAAGGCCTGGATGGTCCCGGCAAAGCCCCCGCCGTGAACCCGGACCGCGCCCCGTCCCTCCAGCAGCTCCTCCGCGGCGGACAGTGCCAGGGGCACAGCCTGTTGCCGGGGATTGGTGGGGGCCCAGGTGTTTTGGAGCTGGAGAGCGGAGGACAGCCCCGAGGCCCGGGCCAGTGCCAAAAAGCCCTCAAAATCCCCCTGCTCCAGGCACTGGGCCTCCTCCCCCGCACGGCGGTTCTCCGCGAAGAAGTGGATGGCCCGGAGGATGGCCCGGTCGCCCAGTGTGCTTCGCAGCGCAGGGATACGGGCGCGAAACGCGTTCTCGTCCACATCCCGGAGGACGGTCCTTCCAAAGGCGGCAGACACGTTGCCCATCTCCCGGGTGATGGCGGCGTACTCGTCGGTCAGGTCGGCGTGGTCGGCCCCCGAGTCAATGATGCACAGGGCATACCCCACCGCCGCCAGGTCCACGTCCACCCGGCGGACCAGGGGGGTGGCCGGGTCGGCGAAGTCAATGGCCACCGCGCCGCCCACGGCACAGGCCATCTGGTCCATGAGACCGCAGGGCTTGCCGAAGAACTTGTTCTCCGCCCCTTGGCCCACCTGTGCCAGCTCCACCGAGCTCAGCGCCCCGTTACAGAAGAAGTGGTTGAGCATGACCCCCATCAGCACCTCATAGGCCGCTGAGGAGGACAGGCCCGAGCCTGCGGGTACCGCCGATGTAATGTAGGCGTTGAAGCCCCCCATTTGGTGTCCCCGCTGGGTCAAGAGGGCGGCCACGCCCCGAATGAGGGAGGTGGAGGTCCCCTCCTCCCCCGGCTGGGGCTCCAGGACGGACAGGTCCACCTTCAGGGGGGGATAGCCCTCGCTACAGACCCGGGCAATTGAGGTGCCGTTGGGGGCTGCCACGGCCAGCATATCCAGGTTTACGCTGGCACAGAGCACCCTGCCGTGCTGGTGGTCGGTATGGTTGCCCCCCAGTTCGGTGCGGCCGGGGCCGCTGAACAGCGCCACCGGACTGTCCTTGGGGAGGGAGAAGGTGCTCAGATACCCCTCCACCGCCCGCCTTACCCGCTCCCGGTGGGCGGGAAGTGCCTCCCCTGCGCAGCGGTAGACCTGGGAGAGCCGCCCGTCATACTGCCCGGCGGCCAGGGCCTCCAGAAGAGTCTTGCCAGAGATCATTTCACATACTTCCTTTCCTGTCCGGTGGCGGGGCAGTGCTCCCCCGCATCACCAGTGTGGCGGGGACAATCCCCTTTTGGGGAAGAGATCGGTCCGGGTCCTTCCCATGGATGGGTACCCGCTGGGCCAGCAGGCGTACGGCGGTGGCCGCCATCTCTGCCACATGGGTGGCCACCGAGGTGAGGGGTGGCTCTATGAGCTGGGAGAGAGGGGTGTCGTTGAAGGAGATGAGGGAGATCTCCTCCGGAATGCGCAGCCCCCCCTCCCCCAGGGCCCTGGCCGCGCCGATAGCGTTCTCTTCATTGGCACAGAGGAGGGCGGTGGGCCGGGGCGCTCCCCCGACCAAAAACTGCCCCACCGCCTCGGCGGTATCCCTGGCGTCCATGGGTGCCTCAATCAGGGTGGGGTGCTCCGTGCCCTCGCGCTCCATCCGCTCTAAAAAAAGGCGGCGGCGCTCCTCCGGGGCGGGGCGTTTCCAGTCGTCCAGCTTCCACGCGGGCCCCACGAAGCCGATGTGGGTGTGCCCCAGCTCCAGCAGGCAGTCCACCGCCTGGGTGATGCCCAGTCGGTAGTTGACCACCACCGAGTCGCTCCCCCCCTCGTCGGGGGAGGAGTCCAGAAAAACCAGATAGGGGGAAATTGCCCGCAGGGAGGCAATTTCCGTCTCGCTGAAAATACCGATGGCCACCAGTCCGTCCACCTCCTCCGCGGGAGGGCGGAAGCCCTCCTCCCCTCGCTCCAGGGGGACGGTGGCAAAGCGGCGCAGGGTGCAGGCCCGCTCCACCTCCTCCTTGAGGTAGAGGTAGTACGGGTCGTCCAGCCGCTGAGCCGGGGTGAGCATCTCGGCCACCCCCAGCCGCAAAAGGCTCTTGGACGCGCGGCCCCGGCGACTCTTGGTGGCCGCGTAATTCAGCCGTCCGGCCTCCTCCAGCACCCGCTGGCGTGCCTCCGGCGTGACCGACAGGGCCGGGTCCCCGGTGAGAATACGGGAAATGGTGGCCGGGGAATACCCCGTCCGGTCCGACAGCTCCTTCAGTGTAGCCATGTTCTCCCCCTTTCTCCATTTAATTTTTAGTAAAAATAATATATCCCATGTCTCTCCCATTTGCAAGAGAAATTTGAACGGAAAAAGAAAAAAAATCAGCCCCCGCCGTTCTCGGGCGGGGGCTGCGTCTGTCAAAGAACCATGGCGGGCCTGGCAGAGGTTCCGCCGCAGGCGGAAATCAAATAAAATGAAGTCCGTACCAGGACATGCGCCTGGGGAGGACACCTTTGCCTGCGGCCGTGGCGGCCGCAGGCGCTTGCACCGTGCGCAAGCGAGGGGGTATCAAAATTGGCAAAGCCAATTTTGTATCTAGGGGGGACCAAAGTCCCCCCTAGAGGGGTTTGATCTCCCATATCTCCTCCGCATACTCCCGGATGGCCCGGTCAGAGGAGAATTTGCCGCAGGCGGCCACATTGCGCCAGCCCTTACGGGCAAAGCCCAGGGTGTCACGGTAGTCCCGGTTGATCTGGATTTTCTTGTCGAGATAGCGGCCGAAGTCCAGCAGAAGATAATACTGGTCCGGCCTGTGCCAGGAGGCGCCCTTTAAAATAGAGTCGTAGAGCTCCTGGAACATCCCCGTCCCGCCGTCGTCCAAGGTACCGTCCACCATAGCGTCCATCACACGGCGGATGCGCCCGTCCGATTGGTAGAGGGCCGTGGGGTCATACTGCTGGGCACGGTCTCTGATCTCCTCCACGTGGGCACCGAAGAGATAGGTGCAGTCCTCCCCGGCCTCCTCCACGATCTCCACATTGGCCCCGTCCAGGGTGCCCAGGGTGACCGCCCCGTTGGCCATCAGCTTCATGTTGCCCGTGCCGCTGGCCTCGGTCCCGGCGGTGGAAATCTGCTCGGACACATCGGCCGCCGCCATGAGGTACTCGGCCTGGGACACATTGTAGTTGGGCAGGAAGGCTACCTTAATATAGGGTGCCACCTCTGCGTCTGCGGCAATCAGGTCGCTCACCGCGCCAATGAGCTTGATGACCCCCTTGGCCCGGCGGTAGCCGGGGGCCGACTTCCCCGCAAAGAGGAAGGTGGTGGGGGTGAATTCCTGCAGGGCGCCCTCCTTCATCTCAAAGTAGAGCTCCAAAATAGCCAGGATATTGAGCAGCTGCCGCTTATACTCGTGGAGGCGCTTGCACTGCACGTCGAAGATGGTGTCCGGGTCCAGGGTGATGCCGTACTGCTTCCCTGCAAAACGGGCCAGCTCCCTCCGCCGCAGGGCTTTGATGGCCCGGAACCGGCGCAGAACCTCCTCGTCGCCGGAGTACCGCTCCAGCCCCCGCAGGGCGGAGAGGTCGGTCATCCAGCTGCTGCTCCCCAGCAGCTCGGTGATGAGTGCGGAGAGCTGGGGGTTGGCCAGGGCCAGCCAGCGCCGCTGGGTAATGCCGTTGGTCTTGTTCTGGAAGCGCTGGGGCCAGAGGGCATACCAGTCCTTGAGCACGTCCCGCTTCAAAATCTCGGTGTGGATGCGGGCCACACCGTTGACGTACCGGCCGGCGTACACCGCCAGATAGGCCATGTGGGCCTGCTCCTTCTGGACGATGGCCATGCGCTCAGCCGTCTCCTCCTCCACCCCCAGGGCCTTCAGCTCGGCCCCCAGGCAACCGTCGATTTTCTCGATGATGGCGAACATGCCGGGGACGGCCTTTTCCATCAGAGTCTTGGGCCAGGTCTCCAGGGCCTCTGCCATGATGGTGTGGTTGGTGTAGGAGAACAGACCCCGGGCCAGGTCCAGGGCTGCATCAAAGCCCATGCCCCGTTCGGACAGAAGACGAATCAGCTCGGGGATGGCCAGGACGGGGTGGGTGTCGTTCAGCTGAAGGGCATTTTGCTCGGCAAAGCGGGCAAGCTCCCTCCCCTCCCCCTCATATTTGCGCAAAATATCCTGGAGGGAGGCGCTGGTGAAGAAATACTCCTGCTTGAGCCGGAGAATCTTACCCGCCTCGTCGCTGTCGTCGGGGTAGAGCACGCGGGAGATGGCCTGTTCCCCCTCCCCCTCGGCCTGCCAGAGACGGAGTGTGCCGATGTTCCGGGTGCCGTAGCCCAGGATGGGCATATCGTAGGGCACTGCCCGCACCTCGCCGTCCCCGAAGGTGACGGTGACAGCCTCCTCCTCGGCCCGGATACTCCAGGGGTCGCCGCAGTGGGCCCAGTCGTCGGGGTACTCTGTTTGGAAGTCCTGCTCGATCGTCTGGCGGAAGAGCCCGTACCGATAGCGAATCCCGTACCCGTCCAGGGGCAGGTCCAGTGTGGCGGCGCTGTCCAGGAAACAGGCGGCCAGCCGACCCAGTCCGCCGTTACCAAGGGCGGCGTCCTCAATCTCCTCCAGGTCGCCCAGGTCGGCCCCCTTCTCCCGCAGGAGATTGCCCACCTCCTCGGTCAATCCCAGGCAGAGAAGGTTATTGTACACCGCCCGG
>RRZU010870847.1_pt1 | contig 11027 bp, 11 predicted proteins | sample 2165561 | NCBI WGS metagenome assembly RRZU01 (sample SAMN10456909, study PRJNA506462) | wastewater metagenome | isolation source: wastewater sludge | place: USA: Moscow, Idaho | reverse complement strand
GGTTTCTCCGTGTCGAGGAGCTTCACCAGCATGGATAAGAAGCCGTACACCGCGTTGGTGTGCTGCCCGCCAGCCGCGGTAAAGGACTCCGCGGGTAGGGCGAAGAAGGCGCGGAACGCCATTGAGTGGCCGTCGATGACAAGAAGTTTTTCGCTCACTCCCCCAGCCTAAGGCCGCACTAGAGTAAGTTCCATGGCTGAAGAAGACAATGGGCCCGATAGAGCCGAACACGCCGAAGCAATGCAGACGTCCGCGTTGCCACCCGAAGAGGAACCACGCTCGGTGGCTAACGCCCTCGCACAAAAGCTGGGGATTGCCGCGGTGTGGGTGTCTCCTGAGAAGGCGGTTTTCACCATGCCGGTTCGCGGCAACACCCAGGTTGTCGGCTTCCTCCACGGTGGCGCGACAGCAGCGCTCTGTGAAAATGCGGCCTCAGCAGCCGCTAACGCCCACGCGTGGAAGCAGGGCAAAGTTGCGGTCGGAACCGACATCTCTGTAAGCCACCTCCGGCCGACCTCCAAAGGTAGCGTCACCGCCACCGCGGAAGCCAGCCTGCTGGGTCGTCGCCGCACAGTTCACAAAGTGGCCGTTCATGATGAACGAGGACGGTTGATCGCAACCGCCCTCGTTTCCAACATGATTGTTGAAGCTACCTATTAGCTAGTCGTAACTAGTCGCCAGCCACCTGGTCTATGACCGCGTCCGCAACCTCACGCATCGACAGGCGACGATCCATTGAAGTCTTCTGAATCCAGCGGAAAGCCTCTGGCTCCGTCATATCCATCCGGTCAATCAGCAGACCCTTCGCACGGTCAACGCGCTTGCGGGTCTCAAACCGTTCGGTTAGGTCAGCGACATCGGCTTCGAGTGCATCGATCTGCGCCTTGCGGGACAGCGCGATCTCCACGGCAGGAATCAAGTCGGAGGGGCCGAAAGGCTTCGTAACATAGGCCATCGCACCGACCTCGGCCGCGCGTTGCACCAGTTCCTTCTGCGAGAAAGCAGTCAGCATGACAATGGCGGTGGGAATCTCCTTGAGGATCTCCTCGGCAGCCGTAATGCCCTCTACCTTAGGCATCTTCACGTCGAGGACGCAGACGTCAGGCTCCAGCTCCACAGCAAGGTCGATCGCCTCTTGGCCATCAGCCGCCTCACCGACGACGTCATACCCTGCTGCTGTCAGCGTCTCAACAATGTCAAGGCGAATCAGCGTCTCATCTTCTGCGACAAGAACGCGCTTTGCAGCGGACTCAGTTTTGCTCATGGATGTCTTCCCTCTAGTTCGTTTGGCCTAATCCTACAGTCCGCGACGCCGGGGTTGGCCATAACTAGCAAGGCACAGTGCTAAATGGGAGAGCCGGTTACTCATGCGACCGTATCCCCGCTCGGTTCGGCGCGACAGGCCGCGTGTTTGTCGGAACTCGGGAGGCATGATTCCCCCGCTCGACATTTGACCTAGCGGTCGCGTGGTGCTCACGGGACTTCCCTCCACGGTGACCGATGCGGACGCGGTTGCTGGCCAAGTGTCCGCCTGTTTCAAGGTGCCAGCGCTTGGCCTCCGCACGCAGCTCAACTATGAACTCAAGTCACTCGGACACACTGAAGTACCATGAGCGTGCATGCGCGACTCCAACCGATCGGGACAATATGGGTAAAGAACCAGCAATGCGACCCACAGATACTCCCCTTGAGGATGTGCTCAACCGCTCCACCGGTCCACGACGCGCCGAGGTCCAGGATCTGCTTGATCTGTTCCGCGAGGTGAGCGGTGAGGAACCTGTGGTTTGGGCGGGCCGAATCATCGGTTTTGGCGAGTACCTGTACACCTACCCCAGTGGTCACTCGGGAGTTGCACCCCGATTTGCCTTTGCTCCGGGACCGTCTAACCACACCGTGTACTTGGCGCAGGACTTCGAGACACGATGGCCTGATCTAGCTATGAGGCTTGGCAAACACCGGTCCAGCAAGGTTTGCCTGTATCTGACCCGGTTGTCGTCTGTAGACATGGATGCACTAAGGCAACTGATCGTGCTCTCGGATCCCGCCCCTCAGTAGGCGGTCTGTAGAGCTCGCTGCGGCCTTGGCGGCTCCTCGCAAGAGGGGTTGTAGCTGGTTGTCTCACGTCTGCAACAAGACCGACTAAAACTTGACAGAACACGCCAGTCGCAAGGTCGCCGTTGTCTGCATGGGTCGCCGATAATCCGCCCCAACAACAGCGACCCACGTTGACTTCGGCGACCTCCCTCACTAGCGGGTATAGCCTTTTCCCGGGAGATTCGCCTGGGACAAATAGGCCGCTGCTCGGCGCAGGACCTCATTTTCTTGCTCAAGTAAGCGATTACGCTTACGAAGCTCCCGAAGCTCCGCTACCTCGGCTTTAGTAGCCCCCGGTTTTTCCCCAGACTCCACTCTCTCCTCACGCAACCACTTATCCAGTGTCCCCACATGGATCCCGAAATCCTTCGCGATCATCTTGATCGTCACTCCGGGCTCTCGGGCCGCAACCACTCGCAGCACATCATCACGGAATTCTTTTGGATACGCAGTAGGCATAACAACATCCTTCCAGGCCAGTAGTGAAACTAGCCAGATCAGATGTCACCCAAACGTGCAGCAGACCCAACCGTTGCTTGACCAGTGATCACTACCTGGTCAATATCAAGGCGGAATGCAGACTCTAGACACGGCACACTAAACTGATACACAGACCCTCCGGGCAGCAGATGCAGATTTTGAACACCTACATTCTGCCAGCCAGAGGGTCACCACCATCTACAGCCCCTATTGCGAAGAGCCCCTTTACAAGGCTCGGCTAATCCACGCCCGTCCCGCCTGGGCATTAGCCCACGCATAACAAGCAGAACAACACCCAGGCCGAGTCGATCCTCCAGCCCACCGGGCCCAAACCTGAACCGAGTCGTGGCTAGACGCGAAGTGCGTCGTGTGGTTCTATTCGGGCGGCACGACCAGTGGCTATGAGCCCGCCCAATAGTCCAACCAAAATACCGCCGAGTACCCCTGTCGGGATTGCAAGCGGACTGATTACAGGTTGCCACGACTGCACAATCGTCACCGCCAGTATCACCAGAAGGCTGAGATAAGCACCCAGTAGCCCGCCTGCTGCCCCGATGAACAAGGCTTCTGTTAGAACAAGGCTGCGTATATGTATGCGGCGGGCACCAATGGCTCGACGAAGTCCGAACTCACCTGTTCTCTGGAGCACTGCAGTCGTCATCGCGTTCGTCAGTGATAGAACTGCGGCTAGAAGCGCCACCCCGGTGAGAACGGCGAGCATGGTCCCCATGTTGGTCTCGATTACTTCACGCATGGTGCTTGGGTCTGGCGGCGCATCAACAGTAACCAACTCTGGGGCAGATGGTATCCATGCCAACGGACCTTGTTCTGCGACTTGCTTCGCTGCCCCTGGCAGAACCCGCACTTCTGCGTTGGCGTAGCTGGGACGAGAGATTTGGGCGGCGTCCTCTTCACTTGTGATTAAGGCTTCCAGTAGACCCACCTGCAATCCAGAGTCAGTGAGAATGCCAACCACTCGTCGTGGGTGTCCGTCGACCCAAACGGTGGGTGACGCCAGCAGGGGGCCGATTTCCAAGGAAGATGCAAGTTGTGATCCGAGGACGACATCACCCGAACCTACGGCAACTAGTCTAGACAATTCTGAGTCCATCTGTGTGGATTGGGCTTCACTCTGCCCGTCACCGGATCCCGTGTCGACTCCCGCGGCGAAGAGCTCACCGCCGACAACACCAACTATGGGCGAGCCGCGCACTAGCTCCAGAGATACCCCTGGCCGTGACGTCACGGGCTTCTCATCGTGCATGACGTACACCTGCGCGGATTCAACTCCGCGCAGGTCTCTCAGACGTTGTAAGGACACCTCTGCCGTGGCTTCCGCATCAACAAACGTCCCTGGCTCTAGTTCTGGGGAAGATAGTGCCACGCGTTGGTTCCGTTGTGCGTCGAAAAGGTCTGATACTTGAAAACGCGCTGTTTGTGAGAGTCCCAGGGTAGTCAGTCCTAATCCCACACCCAATGCGACGGCCATGATTAGTGCCACGGTCTTTCTCGGGAATGCCCACATCCCTCTCCAGGCGTCCAAGATCGCGTCGATGAAGCGAATCCGCGAATCACGCCCTCGTGTCATCGGGGATGTTTGCAACTTTTGCGGTGGCAGCTGAGATGCCGCAGAACCCACGTCGACTTCGGTTACTTTGCCATCTTGAACCCACAAACGCCGCTTGGCCCGGGCGGCAACCTCCTTATCGTGGGTAACGACGACCAGGGTGGATCCGCCCTCGTTGAGACGCTCTAAGGTTTCCATGACCTGCCGACCGCTGACCGTATCCAGGTTCCCGGTGGGTTCATCGGCCACTATCACCGGGGTCCCCGAGGCAATCGCCCTCGCAATTGCGACCCTCTGCCGCTCCCCACCCGACAGATTTTCGGTGCGCTTGTCCAACTTCTCACCAAGTCCCACGAACTGGAGTGCCTCGACCGCAGCATCTTCACGCTGGGACATCCGCAGGCCCCGATAGAGGCTTCCCAACGCAACGTTTTCTAAAACGGTCCTGCCTGCTAGGAGGTGGAATGACTGGAAGATAAAGGCAAACTGCGCCGAACGTACTTCTGCCCGGAAGTTATCACTCCTGCCAGCCATGTCAGTCCCACGAATCTGGTAACTACCCGTTGTTGGAATATCAAGCAATGTGATTTGATTTAAGAGAGTTGACTTACCGGACCCAGACGGACCTTCAATCGCAATGTAGTCACCTTGCTTAATGTCAAGGTCAACGGACCTTAAGGCATGCACAGGAACGTCTCCGGGATAGGATTTGGACACGCCCCGAAGTGACAAGGCAACCATTAGCGATCAACCCGGACTAAAGAGCCCTCTTCCAATCCTGCCCCTTCAATCGCGCACATTCCCTGAGTGCAACCCAGTTCCTCAACAGCAACCTGCTCGAACCCTCCACCACTTGTTTGAACCAAGACAGAGGTACGTCCATCAGAGCCAGCCGCGACTGCTCGTTGAGGAACCAACAAGGTATCTGTAATTGGCTCAGATAAGTTGAGTGTCACCAAAACTTGTTGCCCCGCCCACGCTTCAGGCAGCTGTCCACCCACCGGCTCAAACACAACGACAACGCTTGGCGCTTGGCTTGCCTGGGTCGAGTCCGCGTCTAAGGAATCCTCACCAGTTACAGGGTTGATCGCCAAGATTCTCACGGGAAAGACTTCGCCCTCACCGGTCGCCTCCGCCGTCATTCCGACGGACAAACCAGATGCGACTGATCCGGGAACCTCAGCCTCCAAGGAAATCCCTAACCCGGCCACATCAACCTTCGCGTTCTCAGGTGACAACTTAGTGCCAATCGGAGGCACCGAAACGACCTGCTTCGGGAGAGAAGGAAAAACCAGGAAGTCCGCACTTCGGATTTGAATCTCTTGCTTTGGCGGGATAGGCTGCACCAGATCAGCAGCACCCGCGACGCTAGCCGAAGCCTCCGGGGCCGTCTCCACCGTCCTCATCGACGGTTCGGAAGCAACGTTTCGATAGAGGCTGGTCACACACGCAGCCGTTGCACCACCAAATGAGCCATCCACTGCAATGTCGCACCCAAGCCCGTTAAGCGCCTCCTGCAACATCTCCATATCAGGGCCCGAGTCCCCAAGCACCAGGTTGCGGTACAGAGGAAAAGCGCCAACAATCGCGAAAATAGGCCTACCGTTGACCCATGTCACCACTGCCCCAGGGGCCAAAGAGTCACCAATCCTAGTGCCTAGGCCGGTCACAATCTCCGTTTCCGCCCCCAAGGGGATGGCGATAGCTGCGGCCTCTTCCTTCACGGCCCGCGCCATTGTCGTTGTGTTCTCTAGCAAATCCCCACGTTTGACAGCAACCACCACTGGCCCCGGCGGTGGCGGTTCCGCAGAGGCCTCCCGCTGGGCGGGTGACTGGAAGTACTGCGCCACAAACCAAGTGCCGGCGACTAGGGCGATCGCAGCTACAGCGCAGATCAGTCCGATAACGATTCGGGACGTACTTTGCGACTTAGCAGTCATGTTGGTCAAAGACTAACCTTCCCCGTTTGCAACGCCGCGGATTGTTGCCAAGAATACCTCCTGCTGCGCCTGATTGTGCGTTCGTTGTGCCTCCAGGTCCCGGTAGTTCTTGGTCAGGTAGTCCAGCTCTGCATTCCATTCTGCCTGGTACCGCGCCTCGGTCCAGCCCGAAGACGTGCGGCACTGCGCGTCGTGGGTCGCAACCGCTATCTCAGCGGCGCTTGGGTCCCCTATTTCCCAGGGCGGAACGTCCGCGTTCAACCCCCAGTCTGCAAACAGGTGAGTCACCGCGACACCCATCTCAGGTGTCGCGTCTGGAGGCAGATCCACAATACCCAGGGGTGCCATGCACTCGCGCCACAGCCCAGCGGCCTCAACTACAGCAGGGTCACTATCAGCAGCATCCACAGGAAACCCGTACTGCCTTAGTGTCGACTTAGGGTCTCCACCCAACTCAGTGATTGCCGTATCTTGACAGCCAATCCACTGCTCATACACGGCGTGGTCTCCAAGCAGAGACTGGTCTTCATCAGCAAGCCTGCGTCCCTCCCAATCCACGCGGGGATCCAAGTCCTCTCGATAGCCAAACTTCGACGCTATATCTTCGTTGAACAACCTCCTCGAGGCACCATTCGAAGTTGCGGGAAGCGGGCCAGCTGGATCAAACCGGGGAACCCGGTATGTGACACCGAGTTCCTCCACACAATCTCGTGCTTTCAAATCAACCGCATACGATTCCAGGCGAACATTCGGCGGCGCGTAAGCATCAGAAGGCAACGCCCACGACGCTATGTCCTGCTCAACCAAAACATCGACCTGACCGGGCGCAGCAGCGCCATTGGAACAGCCCGCTACGGCGGCCGCCGCCAAGCAAATAACAATCGCTACCGAGCGACGACCGCCACGAGACTTGGAAAAGTTCACAGTATTCCTAAACAAATCGTCCTGATGAAATAACATCGTTGAACCCGATGGGGCTCACAGAGGTTGCGAGATTGTTCCTACCAGAGCCTCGGGTCATGCACGTCTGCGAACCACTGTAGTTTGCTAGCTTGTACCAGCACGCGGTGCTTGTAACACCTTGATTAAAAATAGAGGTTGCCGAGTTATCAGCTGAGTACGAGCCCGTGTGAGCGAACCCATTGTAGTACCAGCCGCTGTAGTTGACGATGCTGTACTGAAACGCAACCCATCCGTTTCCGCTACCAGAAGTAGAGTAGTCCTTGTCTTTCCAAATGCACGCATAAGCAGTTGGGCAGTGGCTGGAGGCTGCATGGCTCTCGGGGGCCTGTGTCACCGATCCAAGCCCTGCCAGTAGGAAACCTGTAGCCAACACTCCGAGCATCCTGTCATTTTTTCTCACGCTGAGTCTCCTTCATATTCTTTGTGATCACGTTATGACAGTCATCGATCGGTTCGAGGATATCAGTATCCAGTGTCTTGTGTACCTACATTTGTTGGTATCCGACGCTCTATTTGCAGGAAATTCGCATGCCGTGAAATATAGAGTAATATTGATCGCCGATGTTATGCTTGACCGAGGGATCAACTTAGGCGTGTGCGTTGGATACTCCGTGAGGGAGCAAAGAGAATCGTGAACAAGAGTATTAGGGGTCTTGTTGCATTAGCTCTCTTCCTGATGGCAAACCAGAGTAGTTTTGAGCCAGCAGACCCACAACCCAACCATTCGCTCATATCTGAATCAATGGCGCCACTTGCATGGCCTTGGCACTGCGTTCTCTTCCCCAACTTGGGCGAGCGCAAGAGGTAGAGGCAACTGTGAGATCGGGATCTGAGGCACGAAGACCACCGAAAGGCGCCTGCAATGGCAAATCCAGCTGGTTCCGTTGAACCACAACGCCCCAGGACCTCTCTTGCCCAAGCGGCCATTTACGCTTCAATCGGCTTAGTTCTCTTCGCAGGCGAGTTCTCATCCTGGAGCAATGCAACCGGTGAGCGTGCTTCTATAACAACTCTCGCATGCTCTGCTGCAATGTGTGCTGCCGTGTTATTAACTGGTTGGTTCCCCTTTTCGGGGGGGCTTTTCTTTGTCACTATCAGCACCGCCATTTATCTAGTTGGGGTTCCTGTAGCCTTTCCAACACTTGGGTTATATGCGGTGGTAGCACTCTGGATATCCAAAGGTTGGCTGGCGGCCAGTGTGGTCGCCTTAGTGCTAACGGGCGCGACCGAAATCATCTTTTCGGGCACCCCAGCAGCATCAGCGGTAGCCGTCGCCACGGGTACTGCATTCGCCGTGCCGGTGGGTTTCTTACTGCGGCACTCAGCTACACGAATAATGCGCGAACGTCAGCGTTCTGAACGATATCGTGCGCAAGCAGAAGTTACTCTCGAGACCGTTTCCAAGGAACTTGCGGTCTACCTTCACAACTCCGTGATGAGAGACTTGGTGGGAATTGCGCTTCTCAGCCGCGCGGCAAATGAAGGCTCCGATGAGTACCCGAGATTTTCGCGAATCCAGGATCTCTCCTTAGACGCCATGAGTAAGGTTCGTGAGCTTGGTGACTCATTCCCCACTAGCAGAGTTGGTGATGGCAAGACACTCACTCATGTACTTGAAGAGTGCCAAGCACTTCTCGCGTCGAGACGAATCAGGCTGCATGTCGACATAGCTGCTCTCAAGCGTGCAAAACTCAGCAACGCCGCCCAGTCAACTCTAAACGTGGCACTACTAGAAGCAACCACGAACATCCTCAAGTTCGCTCCCCAAGGAACTACAGCAACTATTTTGTCGAGTATGGAGGACGGCTTGGTATCAGTTGTCATCTCAAATGACCTGGGTGATTCCACAGTTAACCCCGGCCCGCTTTCGGGAGGTCTAGGTTTGACGAGCCTCTCTGCTGAACTGTCAAGATTGGGTGGCGATCTGTACTACTGGGTTGCTGGAAAGCGTTGGGTTCTCACACTCTATCTTCCGTTGGCTGCGGACGGAGCGGACATCTTATGACCACGTCCAACGAGGGACCCAAGCCAGCTCCTGAGCGTTTGCGGCTGCTTCTGGTCGATGATGACGAGGTCGTACTAGAAGCCCTTGCAGAACTGTTCGAGGGACATCCTGATTTCTCTCTAGTGAAAGCAGTTGACTCAGGAGTCGGTGCGTTGCAGGCACTCACTGACGTACAAGTCGACATGGCGCTAATAGACGTGGACATGCCGGGGCTCGATGGCATCGAAACAACCAGGCGAATCAGGAAGCTCCTCCCAGAAGTGACAGTCGTTATTTACACGAACTTCGAACATGAAGGATCGCTCGATAGAGCAATATCTGTTGGTGCCAGAGGTTTTCTCACCAAAGACATGCCTTTCGACGCCTTGACATATGGTCTGAAGCAAATTCATGCAGGCACCTTTGTCATGGGCACTCGCCCGATGGAGATCCTGGTTGACTTCTTCAGTAATCACCCAGGCAAAGCCGAGCTGGATTTCAGGCAAGGACTTGACCAACTCCCAGAACATCTGATGAACGTCCTCGACGAGCTAATTAAGGGGCATCCCAACAAGGTCATCGCAGACAGACTTGGACTTGCTGACATCACAGTAAGAGGCTATGTTTCCAATCTCTTGAGCCGCACTGGATGCAAAAACCGAGCGGAACTGGCCTCCCGCGCTGCGCGTGCGGTGTACAGACGCTAGCCCCTAACCGGCGTCAACGCCACAGAAGAGCCCTGGCTCTAACCAGATTCCCCTTCGGCAAGCACGAAACATCTCAAATACTCACCACCAACCACTCAAAATCGCGCCCTAGGAAATCAACCAACCCACCGGGCCCAAACCTGAACCACGTCCTGGTAGAACCAAAGGGAGGCCGCTTCGCAGGGCGTGTTTCTCAAGGCTCTACTTGTGGAACAAGCAGCCAAACCTTCACACCTTCGTGAATTGGGGCTTCAACCTTAGAACACACCTTAGACCCTCCTTGGACTCTCTGTGCCAAAGGCGCGAAACCCCCTGACCTGTATACGCGGGTCAGGGGGTGTTTGGAGTACCCCGAGTGGGATTCGAACCCACAACAAGCCGGGTTTGAGCCGACCGCCTCTGCCAGTTGGGCTATCGGGGCGTTGCGTTAGCGCGACTACAAGGATAGCGCATCCCTGAGGGCCATCACGACCCTAAGGCCGTGATGCATAACTCGCTTCTAACGCTCAGCAGAATATCTGCGGCGGCTACCTACTGGGTGTAAACATCCAAGTGGTTGCCCACTGTGCCGCGATCGTAGATCTTTCCGGGCCACCCGAATGGTGTTGAGTAGACCGTGCCCATTGGTGCGGAACCTGCAAGGACGATGTAGCCGTCACCATCGGAAACGAAACCACCCGCATTGACGTGACGACCTGGGATGCTGAGGCCACCGCCGGGAAGAACGCTCTGGCTGTAGTAGGTGAACATATACCCACCCCAGTTGATAACGCCTTGGAACATGAGGTCACTCAAGGAGTACTGGCCAGACGTTGACAGTGTCGGCGCAACTTCGGCGGCTCCACTGCTCTCGCTGCTTCGCTCTGATGAGCGATCTGCCGTCTCCGCTACAGGCTCGGGCTCGGGCTCGGGCGCCGGCTCCGTCGCCACAGGTACTTCAATCGCTGTGCCGCGGTGAATCACGCGGTCCACGGGCTGCTGAACCACAATGCTGCGGTGCACCGCGACCTCTGTGTCCGAGTAACCGGGGGTCGTGTAAACATGTTTTACGCCGAGTGTTCCTTCTTCAGTCACGACCTCGACATCAAGTGGGAGTTCGGGATCATCTACCACCACGGTGGAGAACGGGACCGACGTGATTAGAGAAAGTCTCGGGTACGACGACGAAGACTGACTACGATCCTGATCGGTGATCGTTGCTGCGTTTGCAACCAGTGCCAACGAGGGCGTTGCGAGTAACGACAGTGCGACTGCACCTGCGGTCATGCGACGTTTCACGGCATGCGTGGATT
>RRZU010206342.1_pt1 | contig 11027 bp, 7 predicted proteins | sample 2165561 | NCBI WGS metagenome assembly RRZU01 (sample SAMN10456909, study PRJNA506462) | wastewater metagenome | isolation source: wastewater sludge | place: USA: Moscow, Idaho | reverse complement strand
TGTACCACAATACAGATGAATATATGTCGCTCGAATGCGGATGTGTGCGTACACACACTATTGATACGGTACTGACTACCAATCATATCATCGAAAAAATTCAACTATCCAAACCAATCATCAACACTACTTATGTCGAAAACATTAAAATATTTATTGCTAAGTAGTCTATTGGTTTTCAGTGCGATAGCCACAGCCCAACAATCAACGACAAACGCGACAAAATCAAAAACGTACATTCAGGAGAAGAAAGATACGTTAAGTGTACCTCTCTGGCAGGGTTTTATGGTGGAGTTCGACGTTGAACCTCTGATAGAAAATGTCATTCTGAATAATTCAACCTATACAGCCTACACCTATCAGGGAAATATACAGGGAAACCTGAAAAACGCTTATTTTCCGGTAGTGGAACTTGGTTTGGGAGGTGCTTCCAAATCTTTGGCAAATAACCACAGCTATCAGGGCGATGGAATGTATGGAAAATTAGGAGTCGATTTCAATTTACTAAAGCCAAAACCGGGAACCAAAATCAATAAAAACTACTTTCTGGCTGGTGTAAGACTTGGTGCATCTCACTTAAACTACACGATCGACAACCTGACTATCACCAACGATTACTGGGGAGGAACCGAAGATATAAATTATTCCAGGGCAACTACCAAAGTCTGGTTCGAAGTAGTTGCCGGAGTGCGGGTTAGTTTCTTCAAAAACATATATCTGGGCTGGAACGTACGCAATAAACACCTGCTAAATCAGGGAAAATACGGCTCCCCAAAACCCTGGTATATACCTGGTTACGGCATTGGCAACTCATCGGCGTGGGGCTTTAGCTACGTGGTGGGATATCATTTTTAATAAATTCATTACATTAAACCTATAGTTATTATGCACACAACACAAGATTTGAATCGCGCTGCGGATAATATTCGCATTCTGGCAGCTGCCACAGTCGAAAAAGCTAAATCGGGACATCCCGGCGGTGCAATGGGTGGAGCTGATTTTATCAACGTATTGTATTCCGAATTTCTGGAGTACGATCCCGAAAATCCTTACTGGGAAGGTCGTGACCGCTTCTTTCTGGATCCGGGACACATGTCGGCCATGCTTTATTCCGTATTGGCACTCACCGGCAAATTCAGTTTGGAAGACCTGCAACAATTTCGTCAATGGGGAAGTGTCACACCCGGGCATCCGGAATATGACCTCTCCCGCGGTATAGAAAACACCTCAGGTCCGCTGGGCCAGGGACATACATACGCAGTAGGCGCAGCCATTGCAGCCAAATTTCTCAAAGCACGTTTTGGTGAAGTGATGAACCAAACCATTTATGCATACATTTCGGATGGAGCTGTTCAGGAGGAAATCTCACAGGGTGCAGGACGTATTGCCGGTCACCTGGGACTGAACAACCTCATTATGTTTTATGATTCAAACAATGTTCAGTTGTCCACTTACACCGATTCGGTAACAAGCGAAAATGTAGCCCTTAAATATCAGGCCTGGGGATGGAAAGTGATAGAAATTAACGGCAACGATGCCACTGAAATCAAAGTGGCACTGCGTGAAGCTAAAAATGAGAAGGAAAAACCGACCATTATTATTGGTAAAACCATCATGGGCAAAGGAGCTGTTGCTGCCGATGGTAATTCATTCGAAAATGAAATTGAAACACACGGTCAGCCGCTGGGAGCCAGTGGTGCATCCTTTGCCGACACCGTAAAAAATCTGGGTGGCAACCCCGATAATCCTTTTGTAATTTTCGAAGAAACAAAAGCTATCTACGCAATCCGTGAGGCACAGTTGAAAGAATTGATGGCTGAAAAAAAGCAGGCTAAAAAAGAATGGGAAACCAAAAATCCCGAATTAGCCGAAAAACTGATTCAGTTCTTTTCGGGTAAAACTCCTGAAGTAAACTGGGATGCCATCGAACAAAAACCAAATCAGGCTACCCGTGCAGCCTCAGCAACCGTTCTCACCTATCTGGCTCAGCATGTGGAAAATATGATCGTTTCGAGTGCCGACCTGAGCAACTCAGATAAAACAGACGGATTTCTTAAAAAAACCACTGCATTTACGAAAAATGATTTTTCAGGAAAATTTCTGCAAGCCGGTGTATCGGAGCTGACCATGGCCTGCATCTGTAACGGTATGGCACTTCATGGTGGTGTAATTCCCGCCTGCGCCACTTTCTTCGTATTCTCCGACTACATGAAACCTGCCGTTCGTATGGCTGCACTGATGCAATTGCCGGTGAAATACATATGGTCTCACGATGCATTCAGGGTTGGTGAGGACGGTCCAACACACGAACCTGTAGAACAGGAAGCTCAGCTCCGACTGATGGAAAAATTGAAAAATCATCATGGACAAAATTCTATGCTTGTTTTGCGTCCGGCAGATGTAGAGGAAACTACTGTATCGTGGAAAATGGCGCTGGAAAATACCAAAACACCTACGGCACTGATCCTTTCGCGTCAGAATATCACCGATCTGCCTGCCGCTAACCGCAAAGAAGAAGCAAAAAAAGCCGAAATGGGTGCTTATGTGGTAGAAAGTGATGAAAATCCCGATGTAATTTTACTTGCATCCGGTTCAGAAGTTGCTACACTTGCCGAAAGTGCTGCATTACTTCGTGCCGACGGCATTAAGATTTGTCTGGTTTCTGTACCTTCAGAGGGTCTTTTCCGTTCACAATCAGCCGAATATCAGGAAGCTGTATTACCCAAAGCCATTAAGAAATTTGGACTTACGGCGGGACTTCCTGTTAATTTGCTTGGGTTGGTAGGTGAAAATGGAAAAATCTGGGGATTGGAATCGTTTGGATACTCTGCACCTTATAAGGTTCTCGACGAAAAACTTGGTTTCACCGCTGAGAACATTTACAATCAGGTAAAATCATTATTTTAATTCAATAAAAAACAAAATATGCTGATGATGTCAATCCAGGATTGGCTCATTGGCATATTTTTAATTAAATACAAATGGATTTTATTTCAATACTGATCATCAGCATCGGGCTGGCAATGGATTGTTTTGCGGTCTCAATCAGCAAAGGAATTTGTACCGGCAGGTTTTCGTTTGTTAATACGTTGAAAATGGCATTATTGTTCGGTTTCTTTCAGGGACTGATGCCATTGATTGGATTTTTTGCCGGAAAAACTTTTATTCACGAACTGAGCACTTACGATCACTGGGTGGCGTTTGCACTATTGGGTATCATTGGTGGAAAAATGTTGGTTGAAGGTTTGAAACCGGTGGATCCAACGTGTGAAACAACTACCAATCCTTTCAAATTCAGCACATTAATTTCACTTGCATTTGCCACCAGTATCGACGCACTTGCTACAGGTATTGTATTTGTTCCGTTCCCCGAAAAAATTTATTATGCCGTCAGCATCATTGGTGTAGTGAGTTTTCTGTTCAGCTTTCTGGGAATGGCTATTGGTATTCACTTCGGAAGGCGTTTCAAATTTAATGTGGAAATACTGGGTGGAATTATTCTGATTGGTATTGGTACAAAAATACTGATTGAACACCTGTTTTTAAATTAATTATACGATATCTCTTACTCCCATCAACCAGCTATGAATTATAAAAAATCACTTTATTTATTACTTCTTTGTGTTATTTTTTCTTCATTTTCGGGTAGTATAGCTGCTCAAAGCACTCCAAAATACGAACTTTACGGTTTTATAAGAAATGATTTTTATTTCAATTCCAGACAAAATGTGGAAGTTATTGACGGAATTTTCCATATGTTCCCCAAACCGAATGTTCCAGATGCCAATGGAAAAGACATTAATAATGTTGCTCAGGCCGAAATGATAAGTGTGGCCAGCCGTCTGGGATTAAATGTCAATGGTCCGGATCTCTTCAATGCAAAATCAACAGCCAAAATTGAATTTGATTTTTGCGGCACAGGCTCGACTTATTTTTTAATACGGTTACGACAGGCATATATGAAATTGAACTGGAAAAAAACCGAATTACTTGCAGGTCAAACCTGGCATCCGCTCTATGGAAATGTTGCCCCTACAATTGTTTCGTTAAACTCCGGCTCTCCTTTTCAACCATTCAATCGCAGTCCACAATTGAGAGTTAAACAAAACCTAACTTCAAACCTATCCATTACGCTTGCCGGTATTTATCAGATGCAATATACATCCTACGGTCCTGAAGGCAAATCGAACATATATATGAAAAAAGCGTTGCTGCCGGATTTGTATTTTGGCCTGGAGAATGCCTGTAAACATCTGACCGGAGGAATTGGGCTTGATGTGAAAACGATTAAAGCAGATAGCAGACTTTTATCGAAAAGTGTAATGATTTATGGAAATTACACCAATAAAATGTTTCAGTTAAAAGCAAAATCAGTGCTTGGTCAAAATTTGAGTGATTTACAAATGCCCATGGGATATGGCATAAGTGGATATGATGCTGATAATAAGAGGGCTACCTATACCAATTTCAACCAATCGGGCAGCTGGATCAATCTCGTGTATGGAAAAACCTGGCAAGTAGGTATTTTTGGAGGTTACCTCCGAAATCTTGGTACCGACAAGAATTTACTGCCATCATCCACCGGTGATTTTACAGTCTATAGTTCTGGATATTTTTCTGGTAACCAGCATCTTAATCAATTATTCCGGGTAGCACCGCACTTTTCATATAATTTTAAAAACATCCGGCTTGGTCTGGAATATGATCTAACGAATGCCGAATATGGAAAACTTAACGCTGAGGGTAAAGTAACAAACCCCTACTCCATCAATAATCATCGAATAGTGGGTGCTGTGGTTTATAATTTTTGAGAAAAATATAAATTACTAAAAACGACGAAATCCAATTTGAATTTCGTCGTTTTTTTAATTCGCTAAGAATAAGAAAGTCTTATGATTTATTTTTAATCCATTCATCCATGGCTTTGGCAGCGCGTCGTCCGTCGCCCATAGCCAGAATAACCGTAGCGCCACCGCGAACTATATCACCACCGGCAAAAATAACAGGCAGTGAAACCGATTGCATGGTATCCTGATTAACTACCAGTGTACCCCATTTGGTGGTTTCGAGTTCCGGAACCGATTGTTTGATCAACGGATTGGGTGATACACCCACGCTCACAATCACTTCATCCACATCCACAATCCGGGTTTTTCCGGGAATTTCTACCGGTGAGCGGCGTCCCGAAGCATCGGGTTCACCAAGTTCCATTAACTGCAATACCATCTGAGTTACTCGTCCTGTTTCATTCCCGATATATTCTATCGGATTGTGAAGAGTGAGAAATTCGATGCCTTCTTCTTTGGCATGTTTTACTTCTTCCAGTCGTGCAGGCATTTCCTCTTCAGACCGACGATACACAATAATGGCTTTTTCAGCTCCCAGCCTTCGGGCAGTGCGAACAGAATCCATTGCCGTATTACCACCGCCGATTACTGCCACTTTCTTGCCTTTATACACCGGAGTATCCGATTCCGGATTGGCAGCATCCATCAGGTTTACACGGGTGAGGTATTCGTTGGATGACATGACGCCCACCAGATTTTCGCCTTTGATATTCATAAATCGGGGAAGACCGGCTCCACTGGCAACAAATATGCCCTTATAACCATTTTCTTCAAGTTCCTGAATGGCTATTGTTTTACCAATGATACAGTTGTTGATAAATGTCACACCCATCGCTTTCAGGTTGTCTATTTCCACATCCACTATTTTATTTGGCAGGCGAAATTCCGGAATTCCATACTTTAATACTCCGCCTATTTCGTGCAATGCTTCAAAAACCACCACCTCATAACCAAGTTTTGCCATATCGCCGGCAAAAGCCAGACCAGCAGGTCCGGAACCAACCACTGCAATTTTAATACCATTGGCAGGGGCAGTTGCGGGTACGGAAATCTGACCGCTTTCCCGTTCGTAATCAGCTGCAAATCGTTCCAGATGTCCGATAGCAACAGATTCTTTCTTCATCTTCACATGTATACATTTTTCCTCACACTGACGTTCCTGCGGACAAACCCGTCCGCATACAGCAGGTAGCGCCGAAGTCATTTTCAGCACTTTTGCAGCTTCCAGAAACTCACCCGTTTCAATAAACTTGATAAAATCAGGTATTTTAATACTCACCGGGCAACCTTCCATACAGGTAGGATTAACACAGTCCAGACAGCGCTGAGCTTCGGCCATAGCCTGAGCTGGTGTCAGACCCAGATTAACCTCTTCATTGCGAATATGACTGCGGTATTCAGCATCCAGTTCCGGCATTTGAACACGTGTCAGATTAGTTCTATCCTTAGCTTTGATTTTTGCCCGTAAATCTACGCGCCATTGTTCATCTCTTGTATTCATTGATTTTATTTAGTATGCAAAATTTTACGTTCCATTTCTTCTTTTTCCTGATCTTTGTAACCACCCAGTCGCATCAGCATTTCGTCAAAATCTACCTGATGAGCATCAAATTCAGGTCCATCCACACAAACAAACTTTGTTTTTCCACCGATGGTTACCCGGCAGGCTCCACACATTCCGGTTCCATCCACCATGATTGTATTCAGGGAAGCAACTGTTGGAATATCATATTTCTTAGTGAGTAAACTCACAAATTTCATCATGATGGCCGGACCAATAGTCACACACAAGTCCACTTTTTCGCGTTGAATTACAGCTTCTACCCCGTTGGTTACCAATCCTTTATTACCATAAGAGCCATCATCGGTCATAACGATCACTTCATCGGAATTTTCACGCATTTGCTCTTCGAGTATTACCAGGTCTTTGGTACGAGCAGCAATAACGGTGATTACTTTGTTTCCGGCTTTTTTGAGGGCAGCCACTATAGGCATCATGGGAGCTGTTCCCACACCACCACAGGCACACACTACGGTACCGAAATTTTCGATATGAGTGGCTTTTCCCAGTGGTCCCACCAGATCGGTAATATAATCACCGGCTTCCAGGGCACAAAGTTTGGTGGAAGATACTCCCATACGTTGAACCACCAGGGTGATGGTTCCTTTACTGATATCGGCATCAGCTATGGTGAGTGGAATGCGTTCACCCTTCTCACCTACCCTTACTATAACAAAGTGACCTGCCCGCCGTGCTTTGGCTATAAGTGGCGCATCGACGGTAAATTTTACCACATTGGCCGAAAAATACTCTTTACTGATTATTTTATTCATCTGTTTAATTATTTCATAAAACAGCTAACCGGTCAACATCCGATTAGCAAATTTGTAATATATTTTTGATTATCAGGGTAATACGGGAGCTGGCTTTTCTGTTTCAGTTCCCACGTTCAGATCCGGTACGGGCAACGACTCAATTGGTTCCACATCGATGCTGTCTTCAGCCACTGTATCGGTTCTGTAGTAGCTTTGGCATTTGTAGTCCCGGGTAATAGTCTGTTTCGGTTCTGCAGGAAATTTTGCCCGATATTGTGCTAAATCATTATCCGATAACACTTTTTCCATAAATAAGGCAAATACCGGCAACGCCGTACGACTTCCCTGCCCCATGCTTCCACTACGGAAGTGAACGCTCCGGTGTTCGGCACCAACCCACGACCCGGCAACCAGTTTGGGTGTGATGCCTATATACCACGCATCCGAATAGTTGGATGATGTTCCGGTTTTTCCGCCAAATTCGGTGTCCCATCTCATCAGGTCGTAGTTCCAGAGAGCGCGTGAGGTTCCGCCGGGTTCAGTTATACCTCCTTTGAGTAATTCTGTCATCAGGAAAGCGTTTTCATATGAAATAACGCGTTTGGTTTTAATTTTTTCTTCGTAAATGACATAACCGTCCTTATCCACTATTTTGGTAACAATTATGGGAGAATGATACATCCCTTCTCCGGCAATGGTGCTGTATGAATTGACCATTTCGAGCAACGTCACATCGGAAGCGCCAAGGCTTAAGGTGGGCACTTCTTCGAGTTTGGATTTTATACCCAGCAGATGTGCACATTTGGCCACATTTGCAATCCCTACTTCTTTGGCTAATTGTGCGGCTACCGTATTTACCGATTTTGCAAATGCTCTTTTGAGCGATAAATCGGCATAGGAATATCCTCCATTTGCATTTTTCGGACGCCAGGCATATTTACCCGTGCCCCAGACAAATGGTTTGTCCTCTACTTTGTCGCAGGGAGATTTTCCGGCAATCAGTGCTGCTGTATAAACGAAAAGTTTGAAAGTAGATCCCGGCTGACGTTTGCTTTGTGCTACCTTATCGTATTGCCAGTAATCGTAATTTACATCGCCCACCCAGGCTTTTACATATTTCGTATCGGGTTCCATAGCCAGAAATCCGCAATGCAGGAAGTGATTCATATACCGAATGGAGTCCATAGGGCTCATGGTGACTGTCTTTTCCCCTTTATCGTAATCAAAAACCTTCATTTTTCGGGGAATGTTCATGTATTTGTTTATTGAATCGGAATTATTAGCGTATTTAGTAGCCAGTTGACGATAAACCTTTGTGCGTTTGGCTATTTCGGGAATGAAATTTTTCAGTTCGTTTCCATTTTCATCGCGCCATGGATTTTGCCCCGACCAGTGTTCAAAAAAATTGCGCTGCAACTGTCGCATCTGTTTTCTGACTGCTTCTTCGGCATATTTTTGCATACGCGAATCGATAGTTACATATATTTTCAATCCATCGGCATAAATATCATATCCGTTGTTTTCTCCCCATTTTTCAAGAAACCGGGTCAGATTTGCCCTGAAATAGGGAGCAATTCCTTCGTTGGGCTTTTCGATGTTGTAATTGAGGCGAAGAGGAATTTTCTTTAACGAATCGGCCACCTGGGGAGTGATGTATTTATTGCCGGCAAGCTGGCTGAGTACTACGTTTCGCCGGTTAATGGAGTTTTCGGGATTGAGGTAAGGGTTATACTTGGTGATAGCTTTAAGCAACCCTACCAGCACGGCCGATTGTTCATAACTGAGTTTGTCCGGAGTGGTATTGAAATATGTTTTGGAAGCTGTAAATATCCCGTAAGCATTGCTCCCGAAGCTCACTGTATTGAGATACATTTCCAGAATATCTTTTTTGGAATAAAAAAGTTCGAGTTTCAGGGCAGCAGTCCATTCTTTTGTCTTTTCAATTGGCAGTCGCAAGCCCGGCATAGAGCCAAGCAAACCGCGGGAATACTGACTACGGGTTTTGTACATATTCTTGACCAACTGCTGGGTAATGGTACTTGCACCGCGCGGATTGCCCTGCACCATATCTTTCATGGCGCCAAAAAGTCCGTGAATATCAACGCCAAAATGCTTGTAAAACCGACGATCTTCGGTACTGACCAGCGTATTGATCAGGGCCGGTGAAATATCTTCAAACTTAACCAACTTGCGGTTTTCATTGAAATATTTTCCAATTAACTGGTTATCAGCACTTATTATTTCGGAGGATAAGGATTGCGGAGGATTGCTGATAGCTCTCAGAGAGGGTGACTTACCAAAAAGCCACAAAAAATTAATATCTACTATTAAAAGGTAAAACAGGAACAGACAGAAAAAAGTAAGAATGATATTGGCTGTCTTCTTCCATTTGGGTAAACCGTAAAAACGAACGATTCGACGTTCACGCCAATCTATAAACTGAAACAACCATTTTTTGAGTGTTTCATACATTTGGATAATATAATTGCGAATTTCGTCCCGGTTCATATTGGTAGGAATTTTCACGCAAAAGTAATGGAAATGTTTGAAATATCAGGTGTAATCTCCGATATTGTAATCTAAAAAAATGAAATAATATCAAGTTCAATAAATTCTGTTTTCGGTATATTTTCACATAAAAAAAAAAGAGCTTCGTAATGTTGAAGCTCTTTCGTTTTTTTCAGAGAAAATATTATAAACCAAATTCCTTTTTAATTTCATTGACCATATCCAGTTTTTCCCAGGTAAACAAATCTACTGTTTGCTTAAATATATTACCGTTGCCGTCCTTAAATATTTTTTCTTTTGTAACCGGAGTGCGGCCTACATGACCGTATGAGGCCGTTTCTTCGTACATCGGGGTGCGCAATTTAAGCCGCTCTTCAATGGCTTTGGGACGCATATCAAACAGTTTCTCTACTTTTTTTTTTTTTTTTGCATCGGAAAGACTAACTTTCGATTTGCCGTATGTATTAATATAGATATTCATCGGCTTGGCAACTCCAATAGCGTAAGCCACCTGCACCAGCACTTCGTCGGAAACACCTGCTGCCACTAAGTTTTTGGCAATATGGCGGGTTGCATAGGCAGCCGAACGATCCACTTTCGATGGGTCTTTGCCTGAAAATGCACCACCGCCGTGTGCGCCTTTACCTCCGTAGGTATCCACTATAATTTTTCGGCCTGTCAGTCCGGTATCGCCATGAGGTCCACCGATTACAAACTTGCCGGTAGGATTAACATACAGCACGAAATCATCCTTGATCAATTGATCAAACTGAATAACTTTGGCTTTCACACGGGGAATAAGGATATTTTTCACATCGTTGTAAATGATAGCAAGCATTTCCTCCTCTGCCTGCTCCTGTGATTTGGTATCAGTGGGATTAATAAATTCGTCGTGCTGGGTGGAAACCACAATGGTGTGAACTTTTTCAGGCTGATTGTCATCATTGTACTCAATGGTAACCTGCGACTTGGCATCGGGACGAAGATAGGTCATCACTTTGCCTTCGCGACGAATATAAGCCAGCTCTTTGACCAGTGCATGTGATAAATCAAGCGCAACAGGCAGGTAATTCACCGTTTCGTTGCATGCATAGCCGAACATCATTCCCTGGTCACCGGCGCCCTGGTTCATCGGGTCCTGGCGCTCCACACCGCGGTTGATATCAGCAGATTGCTCATGAATGGCCGAAAAAATGCCGCATGAATTTCCATCAAACATATAATCACTTTTGGTATATCCAATGCGATTGATCACGCCACGTGCCACCGACTGCACATCTACGTACGACTGTGAGCGCACTTCGCCCGCCACCACTACCTGACCTGTGGTAACCAGCGTTTCGCAGGCCACTTTGG
>RRZU013482846.1_pt1 | contig 11028 bp, 11 predicted proteins | sample 2165561 | NCBI WGS metagenome assembly RRZU01 (sample SAMN10456909, study PRJNA506462) | wastewater metagenome | isolation source: wastewater sludge | place: USA: Moscow, Idaho | reverse complement strand
TAGCTTAAAATTGTTCACTGAAATTTAACAATTATTTTTACTCTTGTTTGGCAAATTCATCTAGCATTTTATCTATGCGCTTATCCTTATCTTGCCAAACTTTATCCAACCAAGCAAACAGCCCTGCTTTAACCGCTTCGTCTTGGTCGTACTTGCCCTGCTGTAGATTGGTAAACAGCTCATCAGGCATCGCTACAGGGCGAATGTCCACCGCCAAACGGGTAAGCTTGCCCTGCCATAGGTCACCATATTCAGGAACGCCGTCAGGATAAACCACCGTCATGTCCAAAATACCGTCAATCTTATCACCAAGACTACTGATCGCCAGTGCCAGCCCGCCCGCCTTGGGCTTTAGTAGGTGCTGATAGGGGGAGTTTTGTTCGGCATGTTTTTGGGCGGTGTGGCGTGTGCCTTCTAGGTAATTAAGTAAAACAAAAGGCTTATCTTCTAGCAGTTGACAGGCGCGACGAGCTTCGTCTAGGTCACGATTTGCCAGCGTGGGGTTTTTGGCGATTTGAGCTTTACTGTGGCGTTTCATCATCGGAAAATCTAAGAGATAAAACGCTTGCCCAACAATGGGAATATAAAGCAGTTCATGCTTGGCAAAAAAACGAGTCAAGGGCAACTTGCCAAAACTTGCATACTGAATGATGCTGGTATCCACCCACGACTGATGATTACAAATCAGCAAATACTTGCCGTCCGCCTTTAGGTCGCTTGGCATACTAATCCGCCAATCTCTGTCAGGGAGCACCCGTTCTATCAGCTCGTTATTAACGTGTATCCAGTGATGAGCAATATCAATCACCGCTTTATCGGCACGTTTTGATTTACCAAATACCTTACCTGCCCCACAAGCAAATAAGGGCACACCAATCGCCAAAGAGTTTGCCGCAATGGTAAGACTACTGGTAGCCAAAGAAAGTTTTTGGGCAAGTTTGGGGGATTTTTGGTGTAATTTTTTAAAAAAAGTCATGACACGCCCTACAAAAAAAGTAATTGCTCTATTTTAGCAAAAATTCCCTTTGTTTTAACAAAACACAACCAAATCACAACACAGTAACAAAAATCAATCCGTGAAACAAGAAGTTATGGACAAAATGAATTATTTTTAGCACGAAAACCCATAAAGCTACACCGAACATACACATCAGCAACAAAAAAATAAGTTTTTTGGAGTATGATATTGGCAGTATCCCATAATACCTATCATTTGTGATATTTCTTTTCGTCTATTTTGGAGCTTTTTATGAAAAAATTACTTGCTGTTAGCGCCGTTAGTTTAAGCATGATTCTTACTGGTTGTGCCAGCACAGGTGCCACCAATTCAAACGCTGCCAACACCGCTAAAAAAGCAGGCATCGGCGCACTAGCTGGTGCAGTACTGGGTGCAGGCATCTCAAAAGCCACTGGGGGCGAACATACCGAACGTGACGCTGCCATCGGTGCGGTGCTAGGTGCAGGCGTTGGCGCTTATATGAGCCGTCAAGCCAAGCAAATCGAACAACAAATGGAAGGTACAGGCGTACAAGTTACCCAAGATCCAACCACAGGTAACATCAACCTAATCATGCCTGGTAACGTAACTTTTGCTTATAACGACACCACCATCAACCCATCGTTCTACCAAAGCCTAAACCAACTGGCTGCCACCATGAACCAATACAACGAAACCAGCATCGTGGTTGTGGGTCATACTGACAGTGACGGTTCAGACAGCTACAACCTAGACCTATCTCAGCGTCGTGCGGCAGCGGTCAAAAATTACCTAGTTGCTCAAGGCGTGCAAGGTTATCGCATCCAAACCATGGGCTATGGTGAAAGCCGTCCTGTTGCCAATAACGCAACCGCTGAAGGGCGCGCCCAAAACCGTCGTGTGGAGTTAACCATTAACGCCCCACAATCGCTAAGTAACTAATTTTGCTTAAGTAAGAAAAACGGACTTGTATTAAGTCCGTTTTTTTGTGGGTGAATTTTAGATTTATTGCAAATCTGCCAACATCTCTTTAGCTTCGGCATTACCCTTATCAGCGGATTTGGTTAGCCAAGATTTAGCTTTTTCAAGGTCTTTGGTGCCATATTGCTCATCAGAATAAATCGCCCCAAGATACATCATCGCCACAGCACTTTCACTGCCTGATGATGCTGACGCTTTTTCTAGCCAAAGCAGTGCCTTATCTATATCGTATTTACCATTTTCTTTATAAAATTCATCAGAGGCATAAAAAGATCCAAGTGCCAGTTGGGCGGGGGCAAAGTCTTGATCAACCGCCTTTTGGTACCACTGCTCTGCTACCAATAAATCCTGCGTACCACATTTACCAAAATCATAAATCGATCCCATCTTCACTTGAGATATTGGGTCGCCATTATACGCCCCTGTTTTGATGTCGTCTTTGGGTTTGTCGCCATCACAGTATTTTTCGTCATATTGGGGGTTTGGGGTGCTGGCGGTTTGGGTGGTTTGGTCTTGTGGTTTGTCTTGACAGCCTAGCAGTAGGATTGTAAGACATAAGGCAGCGGTGAGTTTATTCATAAAAATTTCTCTTAATTTAATTTGGGGCTGGATTGTACGTGAATTTGTTTTAAAAATCAATCATATCCCCTAAAATACATTATCATATGGATTGTTATTTTATTGGTTAGGGCGTGTTGAACTTTCGCTTTTGTTGGCAAAAATGAGAAAAATCGCAAATTTTCAAGGAAATGAATGTAAGCAATACTGGAGTATTGTCAAATTCATTGACACAGAAAATTAAGATTTAGCCATTTTTGGCACAAAAACAAAAGTAATTTTACCAGTTTATTCAATTTTTAGGGCTGTGTAGTGAATGTTCAACACGCCCTAATATTAAGATAAACAATATTTCTAACAATACTCATTATAAAAAACCAAAATTTAAAATTTTTGTCTTGGGTTAATTCCTCTTTCAAACCATAAAAATGCCATGACAAAAACCACAAAACAAATCATGATAACAATTGGTAGCCTTTTTCTTTCTTGGTGCATTTTACTAATTCTATGATGATAGCTAAGACCTTCAATATGTTTACCGTCTATCGTTAAAGATACAATCTGCGGATAAGGGTTTTTGATGCCAAAAAATGGTTTTTGGATATACCAACCAGCCACACCTATTTTATTATGCACATTCTTTGTTAGCTCTTGAGAGCTTGTATAATAATTACAATCACTATACTGAGAATAATGGTACGGTGCATAACTACAGCTTAAATGCAAGTATTTACCATCTTTGGTTTTGATTTCAATATGATCCACTGTTCCCTTTTTTGATTTGTGAATTTTTATGACCTTAACAACACCTTCATCATAATGTATTTCTTCGGGACTTGGAATATGCCAACCTGCTGTAGTGGTTATAATAAATGATGATAAAAATAAAAACATTGTAATCATCATAAATAAAGAGAATTTTGTATTTTCATTAAGTTTTTTACAGCTAAAAAACCCACTCGCTTTTTTATCATCTGTCGTCATTTTTAATTGCCATCAATTTACCATACAATAGTTTCTGGCATATGTTTATATAAAAACCCATTCTGCAAACTATTACTCATTAAACAACTCTTATAAAAAAATCAAAACCATTCATGATTTCAGCTTAACTTTTACCACAAGGATTTATTTATCATCTTTAATCCTAAACAACCACCTTAAAAATTTTCTGATTTGCACAGGATAAATTATGGTCCACGGATAAAGACAACTAAAGAACAAATACACAATCATAAAAGTATTTAAAATAACATTAAAAATAATGTCCCCTTTTCTTTTCTTTTTAATTATGGTTTTGCTTTCTTCATAGCTTAATAGTGATTGACCTTCAACGTCTAAAGTCACCATTTGTGGATAAGGATTGTTATACCATAAAAAGGGCTTGGATACATACCAACCAATTTTCGCAGGTTTATTGGCGTTATCTAGCAATTCTTTATGTTTAGGGCAAAAAGATGAATTGGGCGAATGCTTTGCATCATAATTGCAATAATAAATATAGCTAAATGGTTTTTTGGTTGATTTTTGACCTGATAAACTGACCAATAAAATCTCACGACTGCTATTCTTACCCTTAGCAAGCCTTACATAACGAGCCCTAAGCAAACCTTCGCTGTATTGTAGTTCGTGTTCTTTGGGAAAGTCCCCACCTCGAATACTTGCAAGATTATCGCCAACTAAATACACACCAAGCGATATGGTAAAGATACTTATCGCTATGACCAAGGCATAAGTAAAAAATCTAACTTCTTTCTCATCATCTATCATTATCAATACCCCAATAAAAAAGGCTTTAAAATTAAAGCCTTTTTATACTTTTAAGTTAAGCCTTTTTATTTTTCGCTTGCCAATACCCGATGAAAGATTTCACTTAATATCTTAACATCATTAACCCGTGCATAATTTAAGCGGGTAACAAATGCCAAACGTCTGTGCGGCCCTTGTTCGGCAATCGGTACAGCCACGATATTATCGCTATGAATTTGCTCCAGTGCCATTTTAGGCACTAAGGTTGTTCCAAGCCCCGCCAATGCCATTTGGACAATGGTGTGTAAACTGGCATCACTGAAGCCTGATTTAAAGTCGGCTTTATTCATCGCACACACCGACAGGATTTGATCGGTTAGGCAATGCCCCTCGCCCAGCAATAGCAAATTCTTTTTGGAGAGCTCGCTACTGGTGATGTGGTCTAGCGTGGCGGATTGGTCGCCTTTGGGGAAAATGGCAAAAAAATCTTCCGCCCAAAACTCAAAGGTATGCAGACCTTCCACAGAATACGGCAAGGCAATAATGGCGGTGTCAATATGCCCATAACGCACCTGATCCAAGAGACGCTCGCTCTTTTGTTCGATGACGGTCAGCTCAAACTTGGGATAGGCATGGGTCAAAACAGGCAGGACTTTGGGGAGCAAATACGGGGCAATGGTGGGAATGATGCCTATGGTCATCGGATAGGCTAAGGGAGCTTGGTGGGAATGAGCCAGTGCGTTTAAATCATTAATGTCGCTAAATATTTTTTGTGATCGCTCCAAGATTTCCTTGCCAATGGGCGTGATCAGCACTTGTTTATTATTACGCTCAAAAATCTGCGTGTCTAGCTGTTTTTCTAGTTCAGCAATGCCAAGGCTTAGGGCGGATTGGGAGATATTGCACTCTTCGGCGGCACGTTTGAAATGTTTGTGTTTGGCAACGGCTAGGGCAAATTCTAGTTGGCGTAAGGTAATCATCATCAATTCCTAAAAGATATATCATATCTGTATTTTACACCCAAGATTGATAAAACAAAACAGGACATTTAAAAGTTTTAACTACAACAGCGGTATAATTTTGTTATGATAATAATAAGCAAGCAAATTTGTACAGTTTTTAAGCGACAAATTTACTGGCGTTTGGTAAATCCCATGTTTAACCCCCTTTATTAGGTGTAATTATGACCGCTATCATCAATCAGCACATTCCTGAATTTTCTACCCAAGCCTTCGTCAATGGCGAATTTAAAACCATTTCTACCGCTGACGTTAAAGGCAAGTGGGCTATCTTTATGTTCTACCCACACGACTTTACCTTTGTTTGCCCAACCGAACTTGAAGACATGGCAGAACATTATGCCGAGCTACAAGGTCTTGGCGTAGAAGTATATGCCGTTTCTACCGACACCCATTTTGTGCACAAAGCATGGCATGATGCTTCTCCTGCCATTGGCAAAGTAAAATACCCCATGCTAGGCGACGGCACTGGTGCTATCACTCGTGGCTTTAACGTGATGATCGAAGGTCAACACGCTGCTCTTCGTGGTACTTTCCTAGTTGACCCAGACGGACTAATTAAAGTTGCCGAAATCCACGACCTAGGCATCGGTCGCTCTGCCAAAGACATGATCCGTAAAGTTAAAGCCGCCCAATACGTGCGTGACAATGACGGCGAAGTATGCCCTGCCGCTTGGGAGCAAGGTCAAGAAACCCTAAAACCAAGCCTTGATTTGGTTGGTAAAATCTAATCGTAAAGATTGATTAAAAATCGCCCTGCCGTTATGGTTGGGCGATTTTTTATGACACATTCGATACAAAAAAACGCAAGCGGTTAAACTTGCGTTTTATGTAGCTTAAACAGCTAAAAAAATTAAGCTTTAGATAAAAGATACTGATACAGTTCGTCTTTTAGTGCTAATTTTCTGCGTTTCATTTGATCGATTTCTTCTTCACGGCTGGCAGCAGCAACAGGATCTTTTTCAAGTTTATCAATCTCGGTGTCAAGCTCGTTATGCTCATCAAACAGCTTAGTAAAGTGCAAATCGCCTGCGGTTTTTAGTTCAGTGATCAAGTCACGGTATTCTGGGAACATGGTTCTCTCCAAGTAAAGGGTCAAAACTGACCGCCTAAATATAGTGTTATATTAACAAGATTACGCCATTTTAGCAAGTTTTCTACCCGAATTAACTTTAATGATGACAGCGTTTTAAAATCTAAAATTGGCAAGGTGTATCACAATTTGTATAATGGCTGTACAAGCTGATGATAAATTTATTTAATCATTCATCAACAATCAATTTATTTTTAATAATAAGAGAGACCACCCATGCTAGATCAAAGCCTACTTGACGCTGTCAAATCCTACAGCAGTAACATGACCCGCCCCATACAGATGATCATCGGGCAAGGCGAACACGCCAAACGTGCCGAACTCATTGATTTTTTGGAAAAAATTGCCAGCACCAGTGATAAGATTGGCTTTGACAAGACGGTAAGCGACAACACATTATCGCCCGTCAGCTTTAAAATCACAAGCCAAGACAAAGACACAGGCATTGTGTTTAGTGGCATACCGGGGGGGCATGAGTTTACTTCGCTGATTCTTGCCATTTTGCACGCAGGCGGTCATACGCTAAAACTTGATGACGGCATTCAAGATTTGGTCAAACGCATTCAAAAACCGCTAAAATTTCAAACCTTTGTTTCGCTGTCTTGTCACAACTGCCCTGAAGTGGTGCAAGCGTTGAACCAATTTGCCATTTTAAATGACGGCATCGAAAACGAAATGATTGATGGCGGTGTGTTCCCTGAACTTGTTGCCCAAAAGAACATTCAAGGCGTGCCTGCGGTGTTTTTAAATGGCGAACCGTTTTTAAATGGTAAAGTGGACACCGCTCGTATCATTGACAAACTACAAAGCCAATACAGCGACCTACTTAGCGAAAGCGTTGCTGAAACCTTAGAAACCCAAGACGTTACCGTCATCGGCGGCGGCCCTGCAGGAAGTGCGGCAGCAATTTATACCGCTCGTAAGGGTCTGCGTGTGGTACTGGTAGCTGACCGCATTGGCGGACAGGTTAAAGATACCCAAGACATTGAAAACTTAATCTCTGTGCCTTTAACCAATGGTAATGAGCTTGCCAGTAATCTTGCCACGCATATCCGCAGCTATGACATCACGGTCAAAGAACACGTCAGCGTCTCAAGCATTGAAGAAGTCAAAGGCGGCTATCACATCACCCTAAACACAGGGGCAAGCTGGACAACACGCACCGTCATCATCGCCACAGGGGCAAAATGGCGTAAACTTGGGGTCAAAGGCGAAGATGAAAACATTGGCAATGGCGTGGCGTACTGCCCACATTGTGATGGACCATTCTTTAAGGGCAAGCCTGTAGCGGTCATCGGTGGCGGTAACTCTGGCGTAGAAGCCGCTCTTGACCTTGCGGGGATTGTTGAGCACGTGACGGTACTTGAGTTTGGCGATACACTGCGCGCTGACCAAGTGCTGATTGACAAGGCGAACGCTCGTGCCAACATTGACATCATCAAAAGCGCTGCCACCCAAGAAATCCACGCCGAAAATGGCAAAGTGGTTGCCCTAAGCTACCAAGACCGCACCACAGGCGAAACCAAACGCCTTGATTTGTCAGCGGTGTTTGTACAGATTGGACTGGTGCCAAATTCGGACGTGGTCAAAGGCTTGGTAAGCATGACCGCTCATGGTGAGATTGAGATTGATGCACGTTGTCGCACCGATAAAGCAGGGATTTTTGCTTGTGGCGATGTGACGACTGTTCCCTTTAAACAAATTAACATCGCCATGGGCGAAGGCTCAAAGGCTGGGCTGTCGGCGTTTGAATATTTGATGATGAATTCATAACCCCTTAGCCAAACAAAAACCGCTTAATTTTAAAAATTAGGCGGTTTTTTAATGCTTGTTATAGTGGAAGTAATGAATAATTAATACAAGGCGACAAAGCCCGCAGTGTACAAGTAGTACATAAGGGCTTTGGCAACGCAGTAGTAGTTATTTAGTACTTTCACTATAGATCATCACTTCATACGAGAAATAATATTATCCTTCATCACAAACTGATGATAAAGCGCTGCCCCCACATGAGCCACAATCAGGGCAATCAATCCCACAAAAATCACGTCTTCATGCACTTCATTAAAAAAACGCGCCATGCCACGGTCAGGACTCACCAAAGACGGAATGTCAAACAGCCCAAACACGCTGGTGCTACGTCCGCCATACATGGACATAAGCAGCCCCGAGATTGGCATGGCAAGCATGGCAAGGTAAAGACCCAAATGTGTTAGGTGTGACGCAGCGGTTTGCCATTTTGGCATGGGTACGGGAGCAGGAGCTTTAGAGGCAAAGCGGTTTAAGATACGAAGCACCGTCCAAATTAAAAAACTCACCCCCACAGCTTTATGCAGCCCAATATAGTCATCGCCCATATTGATAAGTATCACAGGAATTAACAAAAATAATGCCCCAAGCCAGTGAAAAATGCGAGTGGCTAGGCTGTATTTTTGGGTAGTTAGTGTATTCATATCGGTTTCCTATGCTGGGATTTGGTTTCATTATAGCAAATCAAAGACAGAATGGACTTAGCAAATGTAAATTTTTTAGCATTGCTTTTTTATTTTATTTTGGGTAAAGTGTAGGGCGTATTGAACATTCACTACACAAACCTTAAAATTTATAAACTTGCGAAGCTTCTTTGTTTTTGTGTCAAAAATGGCTAAATCTTGATTTTTGCGTCAAAGCCCTTGTTAATACACCAGTATTAACTGTGGGCTTTTCCTTAAAAATCTGGCGATTTATCTCATTTTGCCAACAAAAGCGAAAGTGGAGCACGCCCTAATTTATCAACAAGGAATTTACCATGCCCGCTTTACGCAACGACATTGACCCCGATGGACTGCTTGAATATTCGGTGGTGTACACTGACCGTGCCCTAAACCACATGTCAAACGCTTTTAAGGAAGTGATGACCGACCTATCCGCCATGTTAAAGGATTTATATCATGCCGATGCGGTCGCCATTGTCCCTGGTTCTGGCACGTTTGGCATGGAAGCGGTGGCTCGCAGTTTTGCCACAGATAAGAATTGTTTGATTGTGCGTAACGGCTGGTTTAGTTACCGCTGGACGCAGATTTTGGACGCAGGCAACATCGCTAAAAGCTCACACGTGTTTACCGCCACCCATACAGGCACAGGCAATCAAACCACGTTTGCCCCTGCCAACATTGATACAGTGACTGACTTTATCCGCACCAACCGTGTGCAAGTGGTGTTTGCCCCCCATGTAGAAACTGCGTCAGGCATGATGCTAAGCGATGATTATATCCGTGCTTTAGGGCAAGCGGTGCATGAGGTGGGCGGTGTACTAGTGATTGATTGCATTGCGTCAGGCTGTATGTGGCTGGACATGAAAGCCCTTGGTATTGATGTGCTACTTTCTGCCCCACAAAAAGGCTTATCAAGCACGCCTTGTGCAGGGCTGGTCATGCTGTCTGATACCGCCAAACAAATAGTAATAAATGGCACGTCAAGCAGTTTTGCCCTTGATTTAAAAGCGTGGCTTAACATCATGAGCACCTATGAAGCAGGTGGACACGCCTATTATGCCACCATGCCAACGGACGGGCTAAGACAGCTGCGAGACACCCTAAAAGAATGCCAAGCGGTCGGCTTTGATAAGCTAAAAATCGCCCAAACACAGCTTGGTGAGCAAGTGCTACAAGTGTTAAAAGACAAAGGCATCAATAGCGTGGCAAGCCCCGATTATCAAGCGGTCGGCGTGATTGTCTGCCATGCCCCAAGCGATGACGTGCATAAGGGCGCAGCCTTTGGACAAGTTGGGGTACAAATCGCAGGCGGTGTGCCACTACAAGTGGGCGAACCTGCTGATTATAAAAGCTTTCGCATTGGGCTGTTCGGGCTTGATAAGCTGACCGATGTGGACGCTGCGGTGACACGCTTTAAAGTGGCGTGCGATAAGGTGTTTGTCTGATTTTTAAGCCAAAGCCAGGTGTCTAACTAAGGTATAATTCTTGCAATAAAAAGCTGATTTCCTTTTGATTTGATTGCCTTTTTTATGACACTTGCCACGCTAACCATTATCCATAAATCCCCCAACCCAAGTACTGATAAAGTCATTACAATTAGCCCAAATAACACCCCCAAAATACCCATTACTGATAAACATACACGGGTACTACTGCGTGATGAGCAAGGACAAGCCATAGAAATCATGCACTTCGCTCGCCAAGGCGACAACTTAATCATCACCGAAGACACTGAAAATCATGTCGTTTTAGAAAATTATTATCGCTATCATGATGACGGTCAAGGGGTGCTGGCGGCGGTCAGTGATGACGGTTATCAGTTTTATCAATTACAAGAAACGCCTGACCGTTTGCGGGTGCTTGGGTCGGATTTTACCGCTTATAATGTGCGAAATTTGGACGCAACACTTAGTGCGGTTACGCCTTGGCAAAGCAGTGGTAAACTTGGGGCGATGATGAGCCTGCCATTTATTGGGACTATGGGAACAACGGCTTATGCGATTGGCAGAAAGCAAGATAGCGATGATTATGCGGTAAATAATACTGGCAATGTACATACGCCAACCCCTGCTCCGGTTCCAACCCCTGCTCCGGTTCCAACCCCTGCTCCGGTTCCAACCCCTGCTCCGGTTCCAACCCCTGCTCCGGTTCCAACCCCTGCTCCGGTTCCAACCCCTG
>RRZU012193965.1_pt1 | contig 11030 bp, 10 predicted proteins | sample 2165561 | NCBI WGS metagenome assembly RRZU01 (sample SAMN10456909, study PRJNA506462) | wastewater metagenome | isolation source: wastewater sludge | place: USA: Moscow, Idaho | reverse complement strand
TCCTCAAAACGCCCGGCACGGCGACCGCCGAGGTTAACCTCACGTCCCCTTACAGCGTTGTTGTGAACGTGGGCTACCTCCACGAAGAAACCTACCTGATGTCGGCCAAGCCCAAGGATATTCCCAACCCGATCCTTTCGGCGAAGGTCGGGGACGAAGAGGCTGTCATCGCCGGCAACACCATCACGATCGCTTATAAGACGGGCATGAATGTCAATGCCATGGTATTCGACATCGAGCTGGTGCCGGGCGCTTCCCTGAAGTCCCCCGCCGACCGGACGTTCGACCTCGAATTCGCCGACGGGACGCTGGTGGTCACCTACGGCGGGACGGACTACACCTATGTCGTCAAACAGACCGGCTATACCGATCCCCTGCTGAGCCAGGGATGGACGGACGAGACGGGAAGTTTCGGCACGCTGCCCAAATATATCAAGGTCTATAAGACCACGAAGCTGAACGGCGTCGACAATAATATCGCCTACATCGCCATCATGGGCCCGCAGTCGACGATGGGCGTTGTCGGCAACGGCTCCGATCTTAAGACGATTCAGGAGCTCGAAAGTTTGGACGGCAGCTGGAACGTATACCTGGTCGGTGTATCTTCTGCCGGTACCGCAGTTCAGACCATCATCCGTGACGGACAGTTCGTTCAGGATCCTCATGCCATCAATTCGTTCGCTACGATCGGGCAGGATAACAACGGTGCCTACAAGATGGCCTGGTCGCAGAAATTCGACGGTAAACTCTATGCGTTCCCGTTCAGGAACGGCAGCAGTTTCACGGCTCGGGTTCAGGGCGACGGTACCGTGTGGGATGCCAAGACGGCTGTTTCCGGAATCCCGATGGTTTTGTGGGACGGTAATATCCTGACCGAGGCGCAGACGATCTGCAACGACGGTAGTAACAGCGGCTGGTATGCCGGTAATCCCGCGTATGCACGTGCTGCGGTCGGTGTCACGGCCCAGGGTAAGGTCTTCGCATTCTGCGGCCAGCAGGTCGAGGGCAGCGTCGGCGTTTCGATGCTCGACCTGGCCAAGGTCATGAAGGAGCTGGGCTGCGTCTCCGCCATGTCGTTCGAAGGCTCCAGCTCGCCCAACATGCGTGTCAACAAACATGAAACCGTACTCAACTCCAAGGCCGCTTCGGGCAGCGCCGAGAAGGGCATGCAGTGCGCATTGGTCTTCAAGTAACGGCGTGCTGCCGTCCGTTGGACGGCGGCATGGTGAATAAACGGGCCGGCATGTCGGAAGACATGCCGGCCTTTTCCATGCGCTGCGCCGTGGGGCTCATGCTCATTCTGCTCCCGGGCGGTGTGCCGTTTTTTCAGCTGTGGCGACGCGCCAGCTCCGCTTCGAGGTTGGCGATCGAGCATCCGGTGGCTTCGAGCAGCACCAGCAGGTGGTATATCAGGTCGGAGGCTTCGTAGACCATCGCTTCGCGGTTGCCTGCCACGGCTTCGATCACGGTTTCCACAGCCTCTTCACCCACTTTCTGTGCGATCTTGTTCACGCCGCGGTCGAAGAGTTTGCTCGTGTAGGAGCCCTCGGGCATCTCGGCGTGTCGCCTTTGGATGACGCCCTGCAGATAGCGGATGAAGCCTTCCGGCCCGGCCGCGGCCCCGTCGAAGCAGCTCGCCGCTCCGGTGTGGCAGGTCGGGCCGTGGGGGATGGCACGTATGAGGAGCGTGTCGTTGTCGCAGTCGGCCGTGACCGATACGATGTCGAGGTAGTTGCCGCTCGTTTCGCCTTTTGTCCAGAGGCGGCGGCGCGTGCGGCTGTAAAAGGTGACGCGGCCTTCTGAAAGGCTCTTTTCGTAAGCCTCCCGGTTCATGTAGCCGAGCATCAGCACCCGCAGGGTGCGCGCGTCCTGTATGATGGCGGGGATCAGTCCGTCGGCCTGCTTCGCGGCGTCGAGCGCCTCGAAGGGTTTTGCTGTGATTTCCATGGTGTCTATTGTCTTACGTTGATATTCAGCCGGTGCAATTCCCGTTTGAGCACGGGGATCGGGATTCCGTTGTAGTGGAAGATGCTTGCCGCGAGCGCCGCGTCGGCACGGCCGAGCGTCAGCACGTCGGCAATGTGCCGCACCGATCCTGCGCCGCCCGAGGCGATGAGGGGGATGGGCAGCTCGGCCAGCCGTGCGAAGGTCTCGCACGGGTAGCCGTCGCGCGTGCCGTCGTGATCCATCGAGGTGAAGAGCAGCTCGCCCGCGCCCCGCTGACAGACTTCGTGCGCCCATGCGAAAAGTTCGCGGTCGGTCATGCGCTTGCCGCCGTGGGTCGTGACGCGCCATACGCCGTCGGTCATCCGCGCGTCGATGGCCGCGACGACGAACTGCGACCCGTATTTCGACGCGATGGCGTCGATCAGCGCAGGGTCGCGTACGGCGGCGCTGTTGACGGTGACCTTGTCCGCCCCGGCGTCGAGCAGCCGCCCGGCGTCGGCGACCGATGCGATGCCTCCGCCCACGGTGAACGGGATGTCGATGCGTTCGGCGATTCGGGCGACCAGCTCCGTGAAGGTCTGCCGCCCCTCTTCCGTGGCGCTGATGTCGAGGTATACCAGTTCGTCGGCCCCTTCGGCGGCGTATTTCGCCCCCAGCTCCACCGGGTCGCCGACGTTGCGCAGCCCGACGAAGTTGATGCCCTTGACGGTCTGTCCCTCGCGGATGTCGAGGCAGGGGATTATGCGTTTGGCAAGCATCTTTTCAGTTCTTCGAGGGTGATACGTCCTTCGTAGAGAGCTTTGCCGACGATTACGCTGCGCAGCCCCGCGCCGTCGAGCGCCTCGATGTCGGTCATCGAGGCGATGCCGCCGCTCACGGTGATTTCCACCCCGGGGAACTGCCCCTGCAACCCAGCGTAGAATTCCGCCGAGGTGCCGCACAGCATCCCGTCGCGGGCGATGTCGGTGCAGATGACCTGCGCGAGCCCCTGCGGTGCGAAGCGGGCGATAAGCTCCTGCACCGTCATCTCGGATCGCTCCGTCCATCCCTGTACGGCCACCGCGCCGTCGCGGATGTCGGCGCCCAGGATCAGCTTCCCGCCGCCGAATTCGGCGAGCCATTCGGCGAACGATTCCGGTTCGCGCACGGCGATGCTGCCGCAGATGGCGCGGCTGGCGCCTGCGCCGAATACGCTGCGCAGTGCCCCGCGGCTTTTGATTCCGCCGCCGTACTGTACTTCGAGCGTGGTTTTCGTCGCCACGCGTTCCAGCACGGCGAGGTTGCGGGGCTCCGACGCCTTGGCGCCGTCGAGGTCGACCATGTGTAGCCGGCGGATGCCCGCCTCTTCGAAGCGTTGCGCCGCTTCCAGCGGGTCGCGGTAGTAGGTCGTCCGGCGGCCGTAGTCGCCCTGCGTCAGGCGCACGCAGGCGCCGCCGATGATGTCCGTTGCGGGTATGATTTCGATTTTCATGTCGTCAGAGTTTTAGGAAATTGCGTAGTATCCGCTCGCCCGCCCGCCCGCTCTTTTCGGGGTGGAACTGCGTGCCGAAGAAATTGCCGCGCCCCAGGGCGGCGCTGAAGATCCCTCCGTAGTCGGTTTGGGCGATCGTGGCGTCGCACGCCTGTGCCGCGTAGGAGTGGACAGAGTAGAGGTAGGTGCCTTCGCCGAGGCCGTCGAAAAGCGGGCTGCGGAGCCTGCCGACGGTGTCCCAGCCTACGTGGGGAATCTTCAGCGGATTTTCCCCGCCTCTCAGCCGCACAACGTGCGCCGGGAAGATGCCCAGGCAGCGGGTGTCTCCCTCCTCGCTGTCCAGGCACATCAGCTGCATGCCGATGCAGATGCCCAGTACGGGTTGCGTCAGGGTGGGGATGAGCGCATCCAGTCCCCGTTCGCGGAGTTTGGCCATTGCCGACGAGGCTTCGCCCACGCCCGGGAGGAGCACCCTGTCCGCCTGCCGCAGCACCGCGGCGTCGGACGTGACCGTAAATTCGGCGCCGATGCGCCGCAGGGCATTGGCTACCGAACGCAGGTTGCCCGTATCGTAATCCGTGATCGCTATCATAGTATGCCTTTGCTGCTGGGTATGTCGTATCCGAAGCCGGTGCGTGCCACGGCCATGCGCAGCGCACGCGCGAAAGCCTTGAAGATCGCCTCGGCCTTGTGGTGGTCGTTCCCGCCGCGCGCCGAAATCTGCAGGTTGCAGCGTGCCGCGCAGCAGAGCGAGTGGAAAAAGTGGCGGAACATCTCCGTCGGGACGTCCCCGACCCGCTCGCGGCGGAATTCGGCGTCCCATTCGAAGTCGATGCGCCCCCCGAAGTCGAGCAGTACCAGCGCCCGGCAGTCGTCCATCGGCAGTGCGAAGCCGTAGCGGCCGATGCCCGCCTTCGACCCCAGGGCGCGGTCGATGGCCTCGCCCAGCACGATCGCCACGTCTTCCATCGTGTGGTGCTCGTCGATGTCCAGGTCGCCGTGCGCCTCCACCGTGAGCGACACCCCGCCGTGGTGGGCGATCTGGGTCAGCATGTGATCCAGGAACCGCAGCCCGGTGGAAATCCCGTCGCCGGGGGCGGCCCCGCAGGTACCGAAGCCCCGGCCGTCGAGGTCTATGCGTACGGTGATCTGCGTTTCGCGCGTTTCGCGCGTCACGACGACCCGCCGTTCCCCGCGGCGGATGTATTCCGCGATCTCGGCCCACGAGTCCGTGATGAGCACGCATGCCTCTTCCGCGCCCGCTTCCCGCAGCATCCTGCGTCCTTCGGCGGCAGGCGCCAAAAGGATGCCCTTCGCCCCGAGGTTGCGCGCCAGCAGGATGTCGGTCGCCCGGTCGCCGACGACGTAGCTCGTCCCGAGGTCGTACGACCCGTCCGTGTAGCGGCCGAACATGCCCGTACGGGGTTTGCGCGTCGGGGCATCGTCGCTTTCGAACGTGCGGTCGATGAGCATGTCGTCGAACGCGACGCCTTCGCCTGCGAGCGTGCGCAGCATTTTTTCGTGCGGCGGCCGGAAATCCTCCTCCGGGAAGGCCTCCGTGCCCAGCCCGTCCTGGTTCGTCGCCATCACCAGCTCGAAATCCAGCCCCCGGAGCGTCCGGAGCGCCGAGATCGCACCGGGTATGAATTCCAGCTTTTCGAGGCTGTCGACCTGGTAATCCGCGGGCGGCTCCGCGATCACGGTGCCGTCGCGGTCTATGAAGAGCGCTTTTTTCATGGGCGGAAATTTTTGACGGTTTCCAACATGCGGTCGTTCTCCTCCGGGCGCCCGACCGTGATGCGCAGGCAGCCTTCGCAACCTGCGATCCGCGAACGGTTGCGGACGATGACCCCCGCTGCGACCAGCTCCCGGTACAACGGGTCGGGTGCCGCGGTCTTTACCAGCAGGAAGTTGCCTTCCGACGGGTAGACCTGCCCGATGCAGGGGCATGCCGCGAGTGCCGCCGCCAGGCGCGAGCGTTCGGCGCGGATCGCCGCGACCTGGGCCGAGATGTCCCTGCGGAGCGATTCCGCGACGGCCCGCTGCGTGAGCGTGTTGATGTTGTAAGGGTATTTCACCCGGCCGAATAGGCCGGCGATCTCCTCCGAGGCGAAAGCCAGTCCGAGCCGCAGCCCGGCCATGCCCCACGCCTTGGAGAGCGTCTGGAGGACGATCAGGTTCGGAAACTCGCCGAGCCGCGGCAGGAACCCGCCGCCGTCGGCGAAGTCGATGTAGGCTTCGTCCAGCACGACGATGCCGTCGAAGCGGCGGAGCAGGCTTTCGATCTCCTGCGCCGGGAACGCATTGCCCGTGGGGTTGTTGGGCGAGCAGAGCCATATCAGCTTCGTGCGCTCGTCGGCTGCCGCCAGCAGCGCCCCGACCGGGAGCGAGTAGCCGGCTCCCAGCGGCACTTCGCGCATCTGCACGTCGTTCGTCGCAGCCGCCACGCGGTACATCCCGTAGGTCGGGGCGATCGACACGGCGTTGTCCAGCCCCGGCCGGCAGAAGATCCGGAATGCGAGGTCGATGGCCTCGTCGCTGCCGTTGCCGAGGAAGATCCGCCCGGCGTCCACGTCCTTCAGTTCTGCGATCAGGGCTTTCAGCGCCCGCTGGTGCGGGTCGGGGTAACGGTTCACGCCGTTGTCGTAGGGGCTTTCGTTGGCGTCGAGCCATACGTCGATCCCGCCGCCCGCATATTCGTCGCGGGCTGTGGAGTAGGGTTGCAGCGCCAGGATGTTGGGGCGCACCAACTGCGACAGCGGTTTCATAGTATCCCTCCTTTCATCCGGACGCGCACGGCGTTGGCATGTGCGTCGAGCCCTTCGGCCTCGGCCATGGCCGTGATTGCGGGCGCCAGCGCGTCGAGCCCGTCGCGCGTCAGCTCCTGGAATGTGATCTTGCGCATGAAACTGTCGACGTTCACCCCGCTGCAGGCACGGGCCCAGCCGCCCGTGGGCAGCGTGTGATTGGTGCCCGAGGCGTAGTCCCCGGCGCTTTCGGGCGAGTAATTGCCGATGAAGACGCTGCCCGCGGCCGTGATCTTGGCGGCGATGCCCCATGCGTCGCGCATCGAGACGATCAGGTGCTCCGGGGCATAGGCGTTGGCGAACGCAATCTGCTTGTATTCCTCGTCGAACAATACGATCCGGCTGTTGGCCAGCGAATTGCGGATCGCCTCGCCGCGGCTGAGATACCGGATCTGCTCCTCGACGGCCCGGGTTACCTGCCGTGCGAAACGCTCCGTCCGGCAGACCAGGATGGCCTGGCTGTCGTCCCCGTGCTCGGCCTGCGACAGCAGATCGGCGGCGACGAATTCCGCCCGGGCGCTGTTGTCGGCCAGCACCATCACCTCCGAAGGGCCTGCCGGCAGGTCTACGGCCACGGCCTCGGTGCTTACCAGCTGCTTGGCGCGGGTGACGTACCGGTTTCCCGGGCCGAAGATTTTTTCCACGTGCGGGATGCTTTCCGTGCCGTAGGCCATGGCGGCCACGGCCTGCGCCCCGCCGACGGCGAAGATGCGGTCGACGCCGCACAGGTCGGCGGCGAAAAGCACCTCGGGGGCGATCTTCCCGCCGCGCCCGGCCGGGGTGCAGAGTATGACCTCGCCGCACCCGGCGATCCGGGCGGGGAGGGCGAGCATCAGCACCGTCGAGAAGAGCGGGGCATTGCCGCCCGGGACGTAGAGCCCCACGCGGCCGATGGCTACGGCACGCTGCACGCACCGCACGCCGGGCATCACTTCGATGTCGACCTGCGGCGGGAGCTGGGCCCTGTGGAAGGCTTCGATATTGGACTTGGCGATCGCCAGCGCCGTCTTGAGCCGTTGCGGCACGGCTTTGGCCGCTTCGGTGCGCTGTCTGCGGGAAACCTCGAACCTCTCGGGGACGTAACCTTCGATGCGGGCCACGAGGTCGCGCAGCGCCTTGTCGCCGCCCGTGCGCACCTGTGAGAGGATGGCGGCGACCCGTTCCGTGATTTCGCCCTCCTGTCGCGTGCAGCGGGCCGTGAGGGCCGGCCATTCACGGCGCGGCGGGTTGTTGTGGATTTTCAGCATTTCCATATCCGGGTGTTTTTCGGGGTCAGCGGATCATGTTTTCGAGCGTCAGCACCAGGATGTCCTCCGCGCCGATCTCCTTGAGCCGTTCGATGCGTTCCCAGAGCTGGGATTCGCTGATCACGGCGTGTATCGAACACCATCCCTCCTGCGCCAGCGGCAGGATCGTGGGGCTGCGCATGCCGGGCAGGATGACGATTGCTTCCTGGAGTTTCTCCGCCGGGAGGTTCATCAGCACGTATTTCATGCCCCGGCTTTCGAGGATGGAGTTGAAGCGGAAGGTGAGCTGTGCCGTTTCACGGCGCTTCGCCTCGTCCATTTCCGGGTTGGCGATCAGCACCGCTTCGGAATAAAAGACCTTCTCGACTTCGACCAGCCCGTTCGAGATGAGCGTGCCGCCCGACGATACGATGTCGAAGATCGCGTCGGACATCCCGACCGCCGGGGCGATCTCCACCGAGCCCTCGATGGTGTGTATTTCGGCGTCGATGCCCTTTTCGGCGAAGAACCGCGTGAGGATGTTGGGGTAGGAGGTGGCGACGCGCTTGCCGCGGAAATAATCCAGCCCTTCGTATGCCACCGTGCGTTCCACGGCCAGCGAGATGCGGCAGTTCCCGAACCCGAGATCCATCGCCTGCTCTACGCGGAATCCTTTCTCCGCCACTTCGTTCAGCCCCACGATGCCCAGGTCGGCGACGCCCATCGCCACGGCCTGCGGGATGTCGTCGTCGCGCAGGTAGAGCACTTCCAGCGGGAAGCCCCCGGCGCGCGAGATGAGTTTGCGTTTGCTTTCGGCGACGCGGATGCCCGCCTCGGAGAGCAGTTCGATGCTCTGTTCGTTGAGTCGGCCCTTGGCCTGGATTGCGATTCTCAGCATTTTTGTCTCGTTTTTGGCACACCGCCCGCGGCATAAGCACGAAAAAAGCCCACCCGCAGGAGGTGAGCTTCGTATATACTTTTGTTAAACTTATGGTTCCGTTTACATGTACATATCCGTCTTACCCCTTCGGAAAGTGGTGATGGTGATGATGGATATGGTGAAATATTGTCATATATGCTGTCGTTGGGACAAATGTATCTATTTTGTCCGAAAAAACAAAATTCCAAGTAAAATTTTTTAATATATTTTCAAAATCAGCCCTGGACACCCTCGGCGCGATCTTCGTCTGTCCCGTGCGGCCTGTTTCCGGTAGCGTGCGGCCGGTGCATGGAGTTTGCAGAAATTGCACGTCCGGCGTCCGGGTGTTTGCAATGCCGGTATTTGTGCCCTGCTGCCGGTCGTCTTCACCGTGTCCGTTTTTTTTGCTATTTTTGTCTGCCGGCAGACGGTTTCAGTGGGGCAGTTCGGCGCTTCGGTTTTACCTGTTGCCCCTGCTGCCGTGATTCCCGTGGGGTGGTTGCGGCCGCTCCGGGGGCGGGGCGGGCGGCGGGAGGAAAGTCCGGGGCTTATTCATCCGCTTCGCCGTATACCTCGCCGCGGAGTGCGTCGTCCGAATAGACGTGCAGGCTGTGCCCCGTGGGGCTCAGGCAGGTGATGCGGTGTATGTGGTTGTCGAAACATCCCGGCTTCCCGATTGCGAAGAATGCACACGGGGCTTCGACCTCGGCGCTGTGCACCGGACGTGCCGTGCCGTCGCCTGCGGGCTCGAAGATTTCGAGCCGGAACCTGCCGTCGGCGAAGTGGTAGCCTGCGAATTGCGGGTGGGCGTGGATGCTCGTGCGGTTGCCCTCCTGCCAGCTCATCACGATCGCCTCCCATCCCGTTTCCGGCGATCGGCCCAGATAGGTGCGGCGGTAGGCGGTCGCGGAATAGTCGTCGAATGCCGTCAGCGGGTGCCCCTCGAGCCAGCCGAGCACATAGCCCTGTATTCGCTCGCCCAATGCGTCGTCGACGGGTTTCCTGTCGGTGATCCCCGTCAACCCGGTGAAAAACTCCCCGTATTCGGCCGTGTTGGCCGAAGCCTCCTGCAAATCCTCCGCGAGTGTCGTCGCATGTCGTTCCTGTTTCATGGTGTTGTTCGTTTAGTGCAAAGATAGCTGGCCGCTCCGTGCAAACCTTCAGTAAAAATACTTATTCCTGCGCTGCATGTCGGTTTCCCGGGTGTGCGGGCGCTGCGCGGCGTCTCTGCCGGGCGCCCTGCTTCCGGATCCTGACAACGTTGCCGCCCGCCAGCCGTCGCGCCATCGGATTGTTGCTGCCTTGCCTTTGCCCGGGCGGCCTTTCCGGTCGCTTTGCCGTTCGTTCTCCCGTTTACCCTGGCCGTTTTTTCCGGCACGGCCCCCGGGCGGGCGCAAGCCGTTCCCCGATGTCGTTTTTTACGGAAAAATGCCCTGCGGTTGCCGCCGTACAGCCTTTTTTGCTATATTTGTAACTTAAATCCGAACGCTGACTCCGCTTATGACACCTTTCGCCGTTATCACCACCGTATTGGGCTATATAGCCGTACTTTTTGTCGTCGCCTGGCTTTCTGGACGGCGTGCCGACAATGCCGGGTTTTTCACCGGCAACCGGAGCACGCCATGGTATATGGCGGCTTTCGCCATGATCGGGGCTGCGATCTCGGGCGTGACTTTCATCTCGGTGCCGGGCTCGGTCGCCGTCGATTCTTTCTCCTACATGCAGATGGTCGCCGGTTTCACCGTGGGGCAGCTGGTCGTCGCGTTCCTGCTCATCCCGACCTTCTACCGCCTCCGGGTGGTGTCGCTCTACGAATACCTCGACGGGCGCTTCGGCATCCTCTCGCACCATACCGGGGCATGGTTCTTCTTCGTGTCGAAGATGCTGGGTGCCGCGCTGCGTGTCTACGTGGTCTGCGCCGTCATGCAACTGCTGGTTTTCAGCCACTACGGGCTGCCGTTCTGGCTCAATGCGCTGGTGACGATGCTCTTCGTCTGGCTCTATACGCAACAGGGGGGTGTCAAGTCGCTCATCTGGACGGATACGCTCAAGACTTTCTGCCTGGTGGGCAGCCTCGTGCTGTCGATCGTCTTCATCATGCAGGCGCTCGGCATGTCGTTCGGCGAAATGACCCGCGAGGTCGCCGCGTCGCCCTATTCGCGGGTGTTTTTCTTCGACGACCCCTCCTCCGACCGCTATTTCTGGAAGATGTTCCTTGCGGGCGTCGTGCTGCTGATCTCCATGACGGGGCTCGACCAGGACATGATGCAGCGGAACCTGAGCTGCGCCACGCCGCGCGATTCGCAGAAAAACATCGTCCTGACGGCCGTCAGCCAGATATTCGTCATCTTCCTGTTCCTCGTGCTGGGTGTGCTGCTCTACATTTACATCGGCCGCACCGGCCTTGCGATGCCCGTAAAGGGCGACCAGGTATTCTCGCTGGTGGCTGTCGAGGGCGGATTGCCGGTATTTGTTGGCATACTGTTTGTTATAGGGCTTATTTCGAGTACTTATTCAGCTGCCGGTTCGGCCCTTACGGCCCTTACGACCTCGTTCACGGTCGACATCCTGCAAGGCACCAGGCGCTACGGTGACGAACGCCTGACCCGCATCCGGAAGGGCGTACACGTCGGCATGGCCGTCGGCATGGCGCTGGTGAT
>RRZU010724045.1_pt1 | contig 11030 bp, 11 predicted proteins | sample 2165561 | NCBI WGS metagenome assembly RRZU01 (sample SAMN10456909, study PRJNA506462) | wastewater metagenome | isolation source: wastewater sludge | place: USA: Moscow, Idaho | reverse complement strand
GCGTTTCGGGAATTCCTGGTGCGAATCGAATGTGAGTGCCAGAAATAGCAGGAAAAAGAACACCGTTCCCCCGTAGAAGATGTTCCGTGCCATCGATTTCGTAAAAATACCGCTCATGGTGCCCTCCTTTGTGACGGTGACCGGATTCTCGGCGCCGTGAGAGGGGGATTCCATGATGCGCATCAAGGAAGGCCAGGCCTTGGGAATCCTTGTGCCATGCGGGTTTGAGGCAAATCAAATCACGCTGGACGGGAGCGGAAAAAGCGGAAAAAACCCTAATTCGGGTGGTGTGATTTAGGAATCATCAAAGACACCAGGGGGGTCCGCCGGGAAACTTGAGCGCATTGCTCCGGGGGTTCGGTCGCAATAAATTCCATTTAATACAGGAGAGTAGACATGAAGATGAAGTCGCTAGGGGTACTCGCTTTGACCGTCATGGCAGGTGCCATGAGCTCGGCCTTTGCTCAGTCGGCAGCGCCGGCCATGACCGATGCCGAGAAGGAGCAGGCCAAGAAGATTTACTTCGAGCGTTGCGCCGGGTGTCACGGTGTGCTGCGTAAAGGCGCCACCGGCAAGAACCTGGAGCCGCACTGGACGAAGAAGGATGCCAGCGGCAAGGTGACCGAAGGGGGTACGCTCAAGCTGGGCCAGAATCGTCTGGAAAAGATCATCGCCTTCGGTACCGATGGCGGCATGGTGAACTTCGACGACATCCTGACCAAACAGGAAATCAATCTGATGTCGCGTTACATCCAGAATGTGCCGGATGTGCCGCCGGAATACAGCCTCAAGGAGACGATGGATTCCTGGAAGTTGATCGTGCCGGTGGAAAAGCGCCCGACCAAGCAGATGAACAAGATCAATCTTGAAAACATCTTCTCCGTCACCCTGCGCGACACGGGCGAAGTGGCCCTGATCGACGGCGACACCAAGGAAATCCGTTCCATCGTCAAGACCGGCTACGCCGTGCATATCTCGCGCTTGTCCGCGTCCGGTCGCTATGTCTACGTGATCGGCCGTGACGGTCGTCTGTCGCTGATCGACTTGTGGATGGAAAAACCGGCCGTGGTTGCCGAGCTGAAGATCGGTTTCGATGCCCGTTCGGTCGATACCTCGAAGTTCAAGGGCTTTGAAGACAAGTACGCGATTGCCGGTTCCTACTGGCCGCCGCAGTTCGTCATCATGGACGGCGAAACCCTGAAACCGCGCAAGGTGGTGTCCACGCGGGGCATGACGGTCGATGGCGAATACCATCCGGAACCGCGCGTGGCCTCCATCGTTTCCTCCTTCATCAAGCCGGAATGGGTGGTGAACATCAAGGAAACCGGCCAGATCCTGCTGGTGGATTACTCCGACATCGAAAACCTGAAGACCACCACCATCGCTTCCGCCAAGTTCCTGCATGACGGCGGCTGGGATGCCTCCAAGCGCTACTTCCTGGTGGCCGCCAATGCCTCCAACAAGATTGCGGCGGTCGATACCAAGGAAGGCAAGCTGGCCGCCCTGGTCGATGTCGCCAAGATCCCGCACCCGGGCCGTGGCGCCAACTTCGTGCATCCGCAATATGGTCCGGTGTGGGCGACCGGTCACCTCGGCGCGGATGTCGTGACGCTGATCTCGACGCCGTCCGATGATCCGAAGTTTGCCAAGTACAAGGAGTACAACTGGAAGGTGGTGCAGGAGATCAAACACGTGCCGGGCAACCTGTTCGTGAAGACGCACCCGGTGTCGAAGCACTTCTGGGCCGACGCGCCGCAGAACCCGGACAAGGATCTGGCGGAATCGGTTGCCGTCTGGGACATGGCCGATCTGTCCAAGCCCAAGGCCATCCTCAACGTCGCCAAGGATTCCGGCCTGCCGCCGACCAAGGCCGTCAAGCGTGCCGTGCATCCGGAATACTCGAAGGACGGCAAGGAAGTGTGGATCTCGCTGTGGGGTGGCAAGACCGACCAGTCGGCCATCGTGGTGTATGACGACACGACGCTCAAGGTCAAGAAGGTGATCACCGATCCGAAGATGATTACCCCGACCGGCAAGTTCAACGTTTACAACACCCAGCACGACATCTACTAAGCCTGTTGTGCTTTTGATGTGAAGCAAGGAGACGGGGGCGCAAGCCCCCGTAATCTCTTGTCCGTGGGGATTTATTCTGTGAGAGGTGAATGATGAGATATGCATTGCACGCGGCGGCTGTCCTGGTGGGCGGCTTGAGCCTGTCTCCCCTGGCGTTCGCAGCGCCGGACTGGACTTCGGTACCGGCCACGACCATTCATGTGTTCCACCCGGGCGTGACCCCGTGGGAGTGGATCGAGAGCAAGGGCAAACATGGCGGTAGCCGGGGTCTGAGCCGGGGTGAAAGCTGTGCGGGGTGCCACGTCGAGAATGGCGAGATCAACGTCGATCTAGAACGTATGGCGGGCGAGCTGGACCCCAAGGGCGGGCCAGCGGTGCGCGCTTTCCCGGTCCAGGTGCAGGCGGCTTACGATGCGGGGCAGCTCTACGTGCGCATGAGCTTCAAGGCGCCGGCGGGCGGGATCGACAAGTCGGACAAGGACAATGCGGTGAAAGCCACCGTGCTGTTCCCCAATGCCGAAGTGCCGATGGCCGAGCAGGTCGGCTGCTGGGCAACTTGCCACCAGGACGCCAGGACCATGCCGGACGGCAAGGACAAGACCAAATACACCAGCGCCGGTGCCTATGAATTGATGCAGTGGGCGAGTTCCGGCAAGGTGGCGGACGGCAGCATTACCGATCAGCGCCGCATGGAAGGCGGCCAGGCCGGCGTCAAGGCCGAGGGGGCCAAGCAGGGCGATACCTGGACGGTGACCTTCAGTCGTAAATTGCCTGCCAGCCCGACGGTGCATTTCGGTATTGCCGTGCATGCAGACCATGCTGCCGGTCGTTTCCACCATGTTTCCTTCGGTCATACGATTGGTCTGGGAGCAGAGGGCGATGTCAAGGCCAAGAAGTTCTAGGGCGGCGTTACGCCGCAAGGCGGCCTGGCGCTGGCTGGCGCGATCCACGCTGGCGCTGGCCGGGGCCCTGCTGATGCTGTTTCAGGCAACCGCAGAGGCCAGTGGTGCCGCGGCGGAAACGGCTGCCGTGCCCGGCATGGAACGCCAGCGCCAGCTGGTGCACATGGTGCGCCAGGAGTGCGGCTCCTGCCATGGCATGAGCTTGCAGGGCGGATTGGGGCCGGCGCTGCTGCCGGCTGATCTGCAGGAAAAATCCGCCGAAGGTCTGGCGGCGACCATTTATCACGGTCGCCACGGCACGGCCATGCCGCCTTGGCAGCGGTTCCTGACGGAAGCCGAGGCGACCTGGATCGTCGAGCGTCTGCTGGCCGGTTTCCCCGAGTAATGCGCTGATGGGCGTGGCCCATCGTCTTTTCACTGGCTGTGTGCAGCCATTTCTTGCCAGGGGTGTGTCCATGCGTCGCCTGCTCGTCCTGTTTTTCGTCACCCTGTTGCTGGGCTGTGCCAGCACGGCGCCGACCGCGCCGCGCGCCACCGGCGATCTGGCGCTCATCATCGAGCGCGCCAGCGGCCATGTCACCCTGGCCAGCACCACTAGCCGCCAGCCCTATGCCCGCATCGGCGGTCTGGGCGATCTGTCGCATGCCTCCGCCGTGTATTCGCGCGATGGCCGCTACGCTTATGTCTTCGGGCGCGACGGTGCGCTGAGCAAGATCGACATGCTGGAAGCACGGGTGGTCAAGCGGGTGGTGCAGAGCGGCAACGCCATTGGCGGTTCGATCTCGCAGGATGGACGCATCGTGGTGGCGCAGAACTACACGCCGGGCGGCATCAAGGCCTTCGATGCAGAAACGCTGGAGCTGCTGTCGGAAGTGCCGGCCGAATATGCGCCGGGGCAGTTTTCCAAGGTGGTCGGTCTGGCCGACACTGCCGGCAACAAATTCGCTTATGCGCTGTTCGAGGCGGGTGAAATCTGGGTCACCGATTTGAGCAATCCGCGCCAGCCGCAGACGCAACGCTTCCCGGCCGGCAAGAATCCCTACGATGGCCTGGTGACGCCCGATGGCCGCTATTTCATGGCCGGCCTGTTCGGTGAAGACGGCATCGCCCTGCTTGATCTGTGGCAGACCGACCGGGGGGCACGCAAGATACTGCAGAACTACGGGCGTGGTGAGGCGCGTTTGCCGGTGTACAAGATGCCGCACCTGCGTGGCTGGACCATGGCGCAGGGCAAGGTGTATCTGCCGGCGGTCGGGCGGCACGAAGTGCTGGTGGTCGATGCCACGACCTGGCAGGAAGTCGGGCGCATTCCGGTACGCGGCCAGCCGGTGTTCGTCATGGCGCGACCGGATGGGCGGCAGATCTGGGTCAATTTCTCTTTCCCCGATTACAGCAAGATCGATGTCATCGATACCCTGCAGGGCAAGGTGGTGAGCCAACTGGAACCGGGCAAGGGCATCCTGCACATGGAATTTACCCCGCGCGGCGAACATGTCTGGCTGTCGGCACGCGATGATCACAAAATTTTGATTTACAGCACGGAAACCCTTACTCAGATCGGGGACATTAAGGCCGACGCGCCCTCGGGAATTTTCTTTTCCAGCCGCGCCCACCGTATTGGCTTCTAAATGACATCCGAACTCACCTTCCGTCTGCTCAACGATTTCCAGCGTGACTTTCCCCTGGTGGCGCGGCCTTTTGCCGCGCTGGCCACGACGCTGGGCTGTGCAGAAGACATGGTGATCGAGCAGCTGCAGCACATGCACGCCGACGGACGCATCTCGCGCATTGGCGCCGTGCTGCGCCCGGGGTGTTTCGGTGTCTCGACCCTGGTGGCGATGGCCGTGCCGGCAGCGCGTCTGGCGGAGGTGGCCGGGCTGGTGAATGCGTTTCCCGGTGTCAACCACAACTACCAGCGTGAACACGCGTACAACCTGTGGTTCGTGCTGACGGCGGGCGACAGCGGGGCGCTGACTCAGACGTTGCGCCAGATCGAAATGCAAAGTGGTCTGGCGACCTTGTCGCTGCCGATGGAAAAGGCCTACCACATCGACCTGGGTTTTCCCCTGTGCGGTGGCGCCAGGCCCCGGCAGCGCAGCGTAGCGGCCGCGGTGCAATCCCTGTCGGCGCAGCAGAAAACCATCCTGGCCCGGCTGCAGGAAGGCCTGCCCCTGGTCAGTGCGCCGTATCACCACATGGCGGCAGACTGCGCGCTGCCGGAAACGAAATTCGTGCAGCAACTGACGGACTGGCTGGCAGTCGGCGCGATCAGCCGGTTGGGCGTGGTGGTCCGCCACCGCGAACTGGGGTTTGCCGCCAATGCCATGCTGGTGCATGACATTCCCGACCACGCGGTGGATGCCGTGGCAGCGCAACTGGCGCAGGAAGATGCGGTGACCTTGTGCTACCGCCGCCCGCGCCACCTGCCGCAGTGGCCGTACAACCTCTTCTGCATGATCCATGGCCAGTGCCGGAGTGCGGTGGAGGCGGCCATCACCGGCTTGCGTGCGCGTCACGCCCTGCATGACACGGCGCACGCCGTGCTTTTTTCCCGCCAGTGTTTCAAGCAGACGGGGGCGCGCTATGTCTGACGCCATGGCCCTCGATCCGCTGGAGCGCAGCATCATCGATCACTTGCAGGGCGGTTTTCCCGTGTGTTCCCACCCCTATGCGGTGGCGGCTGCCCGTCTGGGCATGCAGGAAAGCGAGTTGATTGCGCGCATCAAAAATCTGTTGCAGCGCGGCGTGCTGACGCGTTTCGGGCCGCTGTTCCAGGTCGAGCGGGTGGGCGGTGCCTTCGTGCTGGCGGCGCTGGAAGTTCCGGAAGCTGACTGGGAGCGAGTGCTGGCGGTGGTCAATGCGCTGCCGCAGGTGGCACACAATTATCGGCGTGAGCATCGTTTCAACATGTGGTTCGTGTTGGCGACCGAAACTCCGGCAGGGATTGCCGAGGCAATTGCCTGCATCGAAGCCGGTACCGGCCTGAGGGTGCATGCTTTCCCCAAGGAAAAGGAATACTTCGTGGAAATGAAGCTGGCCAGCCGTGGGGGGCGCCATGGATGATTTCGCGCGTCGCCTGATCCTGGCGACCCAGCAGGGCCTTCCGCTGACCCCGGAACCTTATGCCGAACTGGCGCGGACCCTGGGTTGCGACGAGGCGACAGTCCTCGCCGGCATTGAGGATCTGCTTGCGCGCGGCGTGATCCGGCGCATCGGCGTGGTGCCCAATCACTACGCCATCGGCTATAGCGCCAATGGCATGAGCGTGTGGGATGTCGACGATGCCGTGGCCGATGCCCTGGGCGAGCGCATCGGCCAGCTGCCTTTCGTCACCCACTGCTACCGCCGGCCGCGCCATCTGCCCGACTGGCCGTACAACCTGTTTGCCATGCTGCATGGCGGCAACCGGGACGAAGTCATGGCGCACGTCGAAGAAGTGCGCGCGCTTCTGGGGGAAGCCTGTCGCAGCAGTGATGTGCTGTTTTCCACCCAGATCCTCAAGAAAACCGGGCTGCGGCTCACCGCCTGACAGGAGTAGGCATGTTTCGTATCAGTCAGTTCATCGCCGAAATCGACACTCCGACGCCCGTCGGGCCGCATCGCTCGCCGCCGGGTCCGGTCGTGATCTGGAACCTGCTGCGCCGCTGCAACCTGACCTGCCGCCACTGTTACTCGGTGTCGACCAATACGCATTTCCCGGGCGAGTTGAGTACCGAGGAAATCTACCGTGTGCAGGATGATCTCAAGGCCGCCCGCGTCCCGGTGCTGATTCTCTCCGGTGGCGAGCCGCTGCTGCATCCGGACATCTATGCCATCGCCCGGCGTGCCAAAAGCATGGGCTTTTATGTCGCGCTGTCGTCCAATGGCACGCTGATCGATGCAAGCAATATTGCCGCCATTGCCGAGTGTGATTTCGACTACGTCGGCATTTCGCTCGATGGCCTAGGCGCGACGCACGATCGTTTCCGCCAGCAGCAGGGGGCCTTTGATGCCTCCTTGCACGCCATTCGCCTGTGCCGTGACCATGGCCTGAAGATCGGCGTGCGCTACACCATGACACGCGACAATGCCGACGATTTGCCCGGCCTGCTGCAACTGGTCGAGGATGAGGGGATCGATCGTTTCTATTTTTCCCACCTCAACTATGCCGGGCGCGGTAATAAAAATCGTGCCGAAGACGCGCAGCACAAACTGACGCGCCAGGCGATGGAATTGTTGTTCGACACCTGTCTCGCCTATCGTCGGCGGGGTGTGCACAAGGAATTCACCACCGGTAACAACGATGCCGACGGGCCGTTCTTCCTGCACTGGGTGCGCCGGCATTTTCCGCAGCAGGCCGAGCACATTGCCGGCAAGCTGCGCCAGTGGGGTGGCAATGCTTCCGGCCAGAATGTGGCCAATATCGACAACCTGGGCGTCGTGCATCCCGACACCATGTGGTGGCACTACCCGCTCGCCAACGTGCGGGACAAGGCGTTTGGCGCTATCTGGGCCGATCTGTCCGATCCCCTGATGGCCGGGCTCAAACAGCGCCCGCGTCCGGTCGAGGGGCGCTGTGCCGGCTGTGCGCATCTGGCGATCTGCAATGGCAACACCCGGGTGCGGGCACAGCAACTGACCGGCAACCTGTGGGCGGAAGATCCCGGTTGCTATCTGACCGACGCCGAAATCGCCGCCTGAACCAGGCTACCCAAAGGAAACCCCATGTGCTCGCGCAATCACCCCGGAAAAATCACCCCAGTCGCCGCCAGGTGGACCTTCCTGGCGCTGCTGTTCGCCGCCGTGGCCGCTCCCGCGCTGGCGGCAGAGGATACTGCGGCGCTGTATCAGAAGCATTGCGCCAGTTGCCACGGTGTTGACCGCCTCGGCGGCATGGGGCCGGCGCTGCTGCCGGAAAATCTGGGGCGCTTGCGCAAGGGCGAAGCCAGCAAGGTGATCGCCGAAGGCCGGCCGGCGACGCAGATGGAAGGTTTCGCCAAGCATCTCGACGCTGCGCAAATCGATGCCTTGCAGGCCTATATCTACACGCCGCCGGCGGTCAGTCCGCGCTGGGATGAAGCCGATATCAAGGCATCGCACATCGTTCATGCCGATGCGAAGCAATTGCCCCACCGGCCTTCCTTCAAGGCCGACCCGATGAATCTCTTCATCGTTGTCGAAAGTGGCGATCATCACGTGTCCATTCTCGATGGCGACACGCTTGAGCCTATCCACCGCTTTCAGTCCCGCTTTGCCCTGCACGGTGGACCGAAGTTCTCGCCGGACGGGCGGTTCGTCTATTTCGCCTCGCGCGATGGCTGGGTGACCAAGTACGACATCTGGAACCTGACGCCAGTGGCTGAAGTGCGGGCCGGCATCAATACCCGTAATGCAGCCGTCTCGGGCGATGGCAACTATGTCGCCATCGCCAATTACCTGCCGCACAGCCTGGTGATTCTCGACAGCGACCTCAAGCCTGTGCGCGTGCTGCCGGTGACGGACAAGGATGGCAAGCACAGCTCGCGGGTATCGGCGGTGTACGACGCCGCGCCGCGACAGAGTTTTGTGGCCGCACTGAAGGATGTGAACGAAGTCTGGGAGATTTCCTACGACCCGAAACACCCGGATATCGCGGTCGGCTGGGTGCACGATTTCCAGTACAAGGAAGGGGCCTTCATCCCTGGCTTCCTCAACCCGCAACGTACCAAGACCGAGGGTTATCTCGACGACTTTTTCTTCACCCAGGATTACAACGACCTGATGGGTGCCTCGCGGGAAGGCGGCCGCGGGCAGGTGATCAACCTCGATGCGCGCAAGAAGGTGGCCGAACTGCAATTGCCCGGCATGCCACACCTGGGGTCCGGCATTACCTGGGCCTGGCAGGGGAAAACCGTGATGGCAACGCCCAATCTGAACGAAGGGCTGGTCAGCATCATCGACACCGGCAACTGGCAGCTGATCAAGAGCATTCCCACCCTGGGGCCGGGCTTTTTCATGCGCAGTCATGAAAAGAGCCGTTACGCCTGGACCGATTCGATGATGCACCGGGAACACCGCGACACCTTGCAGGTCATCGACAAGGAGACACTGGAGATCGTGGCGCGCCTGCGCCCGGAACCGGGCAAGACGCTGGCGCATGTCGAATTCACGCGCGATGGGCGTTACGTACTGGCGAGTCTGTGGGAGCGCAAGGCAGCAGGGGGGGCGCTGATCGTGTTTGATGCGGCGACGCTCAAGGAGGTCAAGCGTATTCCGATGGACAAACCTGTCGGTAAGTACAATCTGCACAACAAGATCACCCGCTCGGAAGGGACCAGTCACTGAGTCGGTGGGAAGCAATGCGCCAATGAAAAAAGGGGGAAAAGATCATGCTCGGTAAAGTCAGTCTGGTGGGTGCTGGGTCGGGTGACCCGGAATTGCTCACGTTGCGCGCCTATCGCCTGATCCGCGAGGCAGAGGCGGTGGTGTACGACAATCTGGTCGGCGATGAGGTGATTGCGCTCATTTCTCCTGCGGCGCGTACGGTGTATGCCGGCAAGGAGTCCGGGCGGCATGCCTTGCCGCAGGATCGCATCAATGAACTGCTGGTCAGTCTCGCCCGCGAGGGCCTGCACGTGGTGCGTCTGAAAGGTGGCGATCCTTTCATTTTCGGTCGTGGCGGGGAGGCAATGGCGGCGCTGGCAGCGGCCGGGATTCCGTTCGAGATTGTCCCCGGGGTGACCACGGCGTCTGCTGTCGGTGCTTACACCGGCGTACCGCTGACGCACAGGGCGCATGCCTGCACCCTGGTGCTGACGACGGGCCATCTGAAGGAAGGTTCGCTCGATCTCGACTGGGATGTGCTGGCCCGCGAGCGGCAGACGCTGGTGGTGTACATGGGACTGGCCGCCTTGCCGAAGGTCTGCGCCCAACTCGTGGCGCACGGTCTACCGGCGACGACGCCGGGTCTGGTGGTGCAATCGGCGACGACGCGAGGCCAGCGGAGTGTGGCCGCGCCTATTTCAGAATTGGCTGAGAAGGTGGCGGCGGCCGACCTGCAGTCGCCCGCACTGATCGTGATCGGTGCGGTGGCGGGCAATTACTCTGCCAAACGCGAGGCCGGTTTGCTGGCCGCACGTTATGGCGCGTCGGCCGGAACGCTGGTGGCGGACAGCGCGCCGCTGCAATCGCCCAATCTGGAATGCGCGGTGAGCATGGCCTGACGGCCCGGCTTCAGCGCGCCGGCAATTGCGCCAGGCGCAAGGCGGTGGCGATGTCGGCCACCAGGGCGTCGCATTCGTCGGCACGCAGCGGTTCGTCACCGTGGTAGCCGTAGGGTACGGCGTACACAGCACAACCGGCGTTGCGGGCGGTAGCGATATCGTGGCGGGAATCGCCGATGTGCAGATTGCCCGCCACCGCCCGCTCCATCACGGCGCAGGCATGTAGCAGCGGGGCGGGGTGTGGTTTGCGCTGCGCGGTCGTGTCGCCGCCGACGACTACCGGGAAAAAGGGTGTCAGCGCGAGTTTCTCCAGCAACTGCAGGGTGAACGCTTCCGGTTTGTTGGTGACTACGGCCATCGCAATGCCGGTGGCCTGCCAGGCCTGCAGGGCTTCTTCCACACCCGGGTAACAGCGGGTCAGGGTGCCGTTGGTGAGCGCGTAATGATGACGGAAAGCGGCGATGCCACGCGCCAGCAGTGCGGCATCCGGTGGCGCAGCGAAGGTCAGGCAGCGTTCCACCAGCACGGCCATGCCCTCGCCTACGAAACGGCCGATCTCGTCCAGGCTGCGGCTTGGCAAGCCAAGTTCCTGCAGCATCCGCTGACAGGCGGCGCTGAGATCAGGCAGGCTGTCGACCAGCGTGCCATCGAGATCGAAAGTGACGGAAGTAAATTGCATGCCTTGTCGATTCTTGCGGTCAGGGTTTATTGAGTGCACGGCGCTGTGGCGTGGCAGTTGTGGCGGTTGGCGCCTGGCGCTTCGCCGATACCGGAGGGGCTGCTCTTTGTTACACTGCAGCCATCGATCTGCACAGTGACGGGGGAGCCGATTATGCAGGAAAACATGACCAATGTCGGGCTTGACCTGGAGATG
>RRZU010703519.1_pt1 | contig 11030 bp, 9 predicted proteins | sample 2165561 | NCBI WGS metagenome assembly RRZU01 (sample SAMN10456909, study PRJNA506462) | wastewater metagenome | isolation source: wastewater sludge | place: USA: Moscow, Idaho | reverse complement strand
TCGCGCGGTTTTGTCTACGAACAGCCCCTCAATGTGCCCGCCGTTGAGCCCAATGAAGCCGTCGGGTTCGGCTTCTGCGTTTTCATGTATATAAACTTCGGCGCAGGGGAGCGCGGCTTTCACCGCTTCAAAATTTTCATCCCAGTAGCTTTCTTTTATGAATCCGTGAGCCTCTTTGTTTGCACTGAGCCATATCTGCATAATGCGCGGCAGGTCGGATTCCTTGAATTTTCTTATCATAGCGATTCTCCGATTTCAATAAAACAGGCGCGGCAGTTTGTTCTGCTGCGCCTGTTGTTATGCTGATTTTATTTTATCAGATACACCGTCGCCGCCATGAGAATCTGGCCGGTGTAGTATGTCGCGAGCTCGATTGTAACGAGCGGGTTCTTTCTCTTCACGGGCGTGAAATAGACGAACGCGAGCACCGAGTCGCTGATTACAAACACAACCGAAGCGATTGTGGTTATAATAAATGTCAGCGAGCGCGTGAGATAGAGCATATAGCCCGAGACGCAGGCGCAAAGCGCAATGACGAAGAAATAGAACACGCAGAGAATATACATCTTGCTGTCGAGCTTCATCTTGACCGCTTTCATGATAATGGCGATTATCGCGGTTATTACAAACGCCGCTATGTACGGGATTATCGAGAAGGTCGGCTCCGCTTTGTAAAAGGACGCAAGGTAGAAGAAATGCCCTATCAGAAACGCGAAAGTGCCGAGCGCGATGAGCTTGTTCTTGTATTTCGGCGCGATCTCTTTTATGCCGAGCAGAACGTCGCCGCCGAGCCCGAACAGCAGTCCGAACGCCACGAGGCAGAAATAGAACGGGTGGACTAATTTATCCGCCTCTTCAATGCGGTAGCAGAAGCCGATAAACGCCATGGACATGAAGCCGAAGCTCGAAATGAACTTGCAGAGCATGCCCTCGAATGATTTTCCCTTGCGGCGCAGAAGAATCGTGAGCGTCGCAAATATCGCCGTCACAACGGAGAGAATGGGGATGAACATATACCAAATATCCTTTCTTTCTTGCCGCGTCGCGGCATAGTTTACTTTTGAGCTGCTTTCTTCACCTTTTCCCAATATTCCCCGGCGGTGCGTTCGGTGCGGTTGTCGCCGAACTCATAGTATACCGCGTCTTTTATCGCGTCCGGCAGATACTGCTGCGGCGCCCAGTGGTTGCGGTATGTGTGCGGATAGATATAGAACTGTCCCTTGTTCGGGTTATCCTCGCCGTCGCAGTGGACATTCTGTAATTGCCTCGGAACGGGTCCCGTGCGACCTTTCTGCACATCGGCCATCGCGGCGTTTATCCCGTTGTAGGCGGAGTTTGATTTCGGGCTCGTCGCCACAAGCACAACCGCATCCGCGAGCGGTATCCGCGCCTCTGGCAGTCCGAGCATATTCGCCGCGTCAACGGCGGCTTTTACTATAGGTATTATCTGAGGATACGCAAGCCCGACATCCTCGCACGCGCAGACCATCAGCCTGCGGCACGCGCTGACAAGGTCGCCCGCTTCAAGCAGCCGCGCCAGATAGTGGAGCGCCGCGTTCGGGTCGGAGCCGCGCATCGATTTCTGATATGCGGAGATTATGTCGTAGTGCTCATCGCCCTCGCGGTCGTATCGCATCGCGCTGTGCTGGGTCAGTTCCTGCGCGCGCTGAAGAGTTATCTTGCAAACGCCGCTTTCGTCGGCAGGGGAGGAGAGCACGCACAGCTCAACGGAGTTTATCGCCTTTCTCACATCGCCGCCGCAGGCGTTGGCAATGTGCTCAAACACTCCGTCCTCTATATCATATGTCTCGTGCCGCTCGGTGCCTATATAATCAAATGCACGCTTGACGGCGGGAATTACATCTTCAGCCGAGACAAATTTGAATTCAAACACGGTCGAGCGGCTGAGAATCGCGTTGTATATATAAAAATACGGGTTCTCGGTCGTCGACGCTATAAGTGTTATGTCGCCGTTTTCTATGTATTCGAGCAGCGTCTGCTGCTGCTTTTTATTAAAATACTGGATCTCGTCGAGATAGAGCAGAATGCCGTTGGGTGCGACAAATGTGTTGAGCTTCGCGACAACATCTTTTATATCTGCCGTCGAAGCGGTCGTGCCGTTTAATTTGACAAGGTGCCGGTCGGTCGTCTTTGCGATGATGCTCGCGAGCGTCGTTTTGCCGACCCCGGACGGACCGTAAAAGACCATGTTCGGCAGCTCGCCCGAAAGTATAATATTTCTCAGCGGCTTGCCCTCGCCGAGCAGATGCCTCTGACCGACGATATCGTCGATAGTCTGTGGGCGCATTCTCTGCGCCAGCGGTGCTGACATGATCTTCCTCCTCTCCGCTTGCTACAGTACCATATTATATTAAATTTTAACGATTTAGTCAACCTGATTTAAAAAGTGTGCGGATTTGATGAACGGCTTGTGAAAAAGGAATAAACAAATATATAATCTTTGAGAAAAATATTGACGGCGCATAAAAATCTGTTATTATGAACTTGAAAGGAGAATCGGTATGAAAAAGAAACGCACGAAAAAAGAGATAACCAACCGTGAGATGTGGCTGGGTATACTGATAGCGATTTTTGGCGCGGTCGTTGACTTCTGCTTTTTCGGCTTCAGCTATTCTGCCGACCCGCAGGGCGAGCATGGCGAGATAACCACCGCATCTATAGTACTCTCTGTTATATGGATAGCACTTTCGCTCGCGGGCGCGTTCTTAATGAGCTATTTCTTAAACGACAGAAGCTTCCTCTTCGGCTTCTCCGGCTATCTGATACTCTCGCTCGTTGTCGTCTATCCGCTGCTCTACGGCTACTGCGCGTCGCTCTATCCCGCGTATGGGCTGATAGCCGAAAAGCTATTCCGCAGCAAGACCATGCTCGAAAATATGCCCGATTCGTCTCTGATATTCGAGCCGCTGCGCTTATTGCTTGTCTATATTTTATATTTTCTCGGACGGCGTCTTGCCAAAAAGCGCGCCGCCTGAACATAAAAAATACCGGCAGTTCTGCATGAAAACAGGACTGCCGGATTTTTTATTTTATCTTTAATTATTTGCCGAACAGCAGGAGCAGGAAACCGGCGGCAACAGCCGAGCCGATAACGCCCGCGACGTTCGGACCCATTGCGTGCATGAGCAGGAAGTTCGTCGGGTTTGCCTTGCGTCCCTCGACCTGCGAAACGCGCGCAGCCATGGGAACGGCGGAGACGCCTGCGGAGCCGATAAGGGGATTGACCTTGCCCTTGGTGACAAGATACATGAGCTTGCCGAGAAGCACGCCGCCTGCGGTCGAGAAGCAGAATGCAGTCAGACCGAGGATGATAATGAATATGGTCTGCTTCGACAGGAAGGTCTGACCGTTCGCCGTTGCGCCGACGGTAACGCCGAGCAGGATGGTGACGATGTTGGTCAGTGCGTTCTGTGCGGTGTCGCTGAGTCTTTCAACAACGCCGCTCTCTCTGAACAGGTTGCCGAGCATGAACATGCCGATAAGCGGAGCGACGGAGGGAAGCATGAAAGCGCAGATGACAAGCACGACGACGGGGAAGATAATCTTCTCTGTCTTGCTGACGGTTCTGAGCTGCTTCATCTCGACCGAGCGCTCCTTCTTTGTGGTAAGAAGCTTCATGATCGGGGGCTGAATAATCGGGAGAAGAGCCATATACGAATATGCCGCAACGGCTATCGGTGCGAGCAGGTGAGCCGCAAGCTTCGAGGCGAGGAATATAGCCGTCGGGCCGTCCGCGCCGCCGATGATGCCGATAGCGGCAGCCTCCTGCGGGGTGAAGCCGAGCAGGATAGCGATGGTGAATGCAACATAGATGCCGAGCTGAGCGGCAGCGCCGAGCAGCAGGCTCATCGGGTTTGCGAGCAGGGGACCGAAGTCCGTCATTGCGCCGACGCCCATAAAGATAAGGCACGGGAAGATACTGCTCTTGACGCCTGCGTAGATAAGACGCAGGATTCCGATGTCATACCAGTGCGCGCCCTCCCGTATCGTCGTACTCAGCGGGTCGATGATACCGGTCGGGTCATCCATAAGACCTGCGCCGGGCAGGTTCGCGAGCAGGATGCCGAACGCGATGGGAAGAAGCAGCAGCGGTTCGAATTTTTTAGCGATGGCCAGATAGAGCAGGACGAACGATACGAGGATCATTACGCCTTCTCTCCAGGTGAGCACGGCGAGACCCGAGCTCTCCCAGAAGCCTTTCAAGATTCCGAGTATGTCCATTTGCTATCCCCCTTAGCCGACTACGGCGAGCAGTGCGTCCGTAGCGACGGTCGAGCCCTTCTGGACGGCGAGCTGCTTTACGGTGCCGTCGCAGGGAGCGACTATTTCGTTTTCCATCTTCATAGCCTCAAGAATGAGGATGACTTCGCCCGCCTTGACGGCAGAGCCGACCGAGACATTGACGCTCAGTATCGTGCCGGGCATGGGCGAGAGAACTTTCTGGCCGTCTGGGGCTGCTGCGGGAGCGGCGGCAGGAGCGGGAGCTGCTGCGGGGGCAGCGGGTGCGGCTGCAGCAACGGGAGCTGCGGGAGCGGCGTCGGTAACAGCGGTGATAACGGCGTCGGTCTCCTCGACCTCAACCTCATAGTTTTTGCCGTTTAATGTAACAACATATTTCATGATGATCGTTCCTTTCAGGTGTTGGCGGCGAGCCGCATCAGTCTTTCTTCTTTATGGATTTGAACAGCAGCCTGTTGAGCGGGATGCCGCTCTCGTCGCTGACTATAGCCATGATGACCGCGGCGGTCGGCTCGTCAACGCCGTCAAGTTCGAGCGTGCCCTGCGACTGAGTGCCGGGCAGAGGAGTTCCGGCAGCAGCGCTCTGCTGCACGGGTGCGGGTTCATCGGAAGCAGCATTCTTCTTGCCCTTCTTGCCTGCAAGATTCTCGCCGAGTCTGACGACGCGGGAGATTATCATTATCAGCACGGCAAGGATAATGAGCAGCAGGAATACCATAAGTATTCCGAAGAGGGAGACCTGAAGAGCGAAAACAAGCTTTTCACCCAGGGGCATACCCATGTCAAAATTATCAAACATTGATAAAACCTATCCTTTCTGCCGAGGCTCAGTCGAGTCTCTCTATCTTATATGTGAAAGTGTTTTTCTTTCTCTCGTCGCGCTTGTCGAAGAATGCTTCCGCCTGAGTCGGGAAAGCGATATAGGAGAGAACATCCTCGTCGCAGGTCGCTCTGTCGCCGAGATACTCTCTTGCGGCGGGGAGACCGGGCTCAAGCAGGTCTGCGTAGCGGCAGGTTATCGGTTTCTCGTCGCCGAGAACCTTCTTCTGGAGCTCCTCGTTTATCTTGCCGGGAGCCTTGCCGTATTCGCCCTTGATATAGTTCTTGACTTCCTTGGAGATGTTCTTGTATCTCTCGCCCGCGAGCACATTTGCGGTTGCCTGAACGCCGACCATCTGGCTCATCGGGGTGACGAGCGGAGGATAACCGAGGTCTTCGCGGACTCTCGGAGTCTCTGCGAGAACTTCGTCGAGCTTGTCGAGCTTGTTCTGAGCGGTGAGCTGAGCGACAAGGTTCGAAAGCATTCCGCCGGGGATCTGATAGTTGAGCGCGTCGGTCTGAGTGGTCAGCACGACGGGGTTGAGCAGGCCGCTCTTGAGAGCGTCGTTGCGGACGGGCTTGAAGAAATCGTTGATTTTCTTGAGCTGCGCCATGTCGAGCGGAACTTCGTAGCCCTCTTTCTGGAGGATATAAGCCATGGTCTCTGTGGGCGGCTGAGAGGTGCCGTTGGAGAAGCAGGAGATAGCGGTGTCGATAACATCCGCGCCGGCTTCAACAGCCTTCTGCAATGCCACAGGGCCGAGACCCGTGGTCGAGTGAGTGTGAACGATAACGGGGAGACTGATGTTCTCCTTTATGCCCTTGACAAGATCATATGCTGTCTGGGGATCCATGATGCCCGCCATGTCCTTGATGCACACGGACTGAACGCCCATGCTCTCGAGATCTTTTGCGAGCTTGATGTAGCTTTCGATGTTGTGGATGGGGCTCGTGGTGTAGCAGATGGTGCCCGATGCGTGAGCACCGCACTTGATAGTCTCGTCAACGGCGGTCTCGATGTTTCTCAGGTCGTTGAGCGCATCGAATATACGGATGATGTCGATGCCGTTTTCAACGCTCTTTCTGACGAAAAGGCGAACGACATCGTCGGGATAATGCTTGTAGCCCAGAAGGTTCTGACCTCTGAGGAGCATCTGCAGCTTGGTGTTCGGGCACGCCTTGCGGATCTTGCGCAGGCGCTCCCACGGATCTTCGTTGAGATATCGCAGGCAGGAGTCGAACGTAGCGCCGCCCCAGCACTCGAGCGAATAGTAGCCCGCCTTGTCAAGCTCGGGCAGTATTGCCTCGAAATCCTCATAGGGCATACGGGTCGCGATAAGCGACTGGTTCGCGTCTCTGAGGACAGTCTCAGTGAAATTTACTTTCATATATTTCGCTCTCCTTTGGATTTTATAAACTTATTTGAATCAGAACTCAATGCGCGAAGCGATGTAGCTTTCAAGCTCGTCTATCGCAATACGCTCCTGCTTCATCGTGTCGCGGTCGCGCACTGTCACGCAGTGATCATCGACGGAGTCGAAGTCATAGGTGATGCACAGCGGAGTACCGATCTCGTCCTGGCGGCGATAGCGCTTGCCGATGGAGCCGGTCTCGTCGAAATCGACCATGAACTTGCGGCTCAAGTCGTCGCAGATCTTTATAGCCTCTTCCGAAAGCTTCTTCGAGAGGGGAAGCACCGCAGCCTTGTAGGGCGCGACGACGGGGGAGAGATGGAGCACCACGCGGGTGTCGTTCTTCTCTGCGTCGATAACTTCCTCGTCATATGCTTCGCAGAGCAGCGCGAGCACAGTTCTGTCGAGTCCGTAGGTGGACTCTATTATATAGGGAATGAACTTCTCGTTTGTCTCGGGATCGAGATAGTCCATCTTCTGGCCGCTGTATTCCTGATGTCTCGTCAGGTCGAAGTCCGTTCTGTTGTGGGTGCCGTTTATCTCGCCCCAGCCGAACGGGAAGAGGAACTCTATGTCGCACGCGGCCTTGGCGTAGTGGGCGAGCTTCTCATGGTCGTGGAAGCGCAGATGCTCGGGAGCTATGCCGAGATCCTCAAAATACTTCTTGCCGAATTGCTTGAAGTAGTCATAGAGCTCATTGTCCGAGCCCTTCTTGCAGAAGGTCTGGAACTCCATCTGCTCGAACTCTATTGTTCTGAAAGTGAAGTTGCCGGGGGTTATCTCGTTTCTGAACGCCTTGCCGATCTGACCGATGCTGAAGGGCAGCTTCGCTCTCATCGAACGCTGGACGTTGAGGAAGTTTACATATTCACCCTGCGCGTTTTCGGGGCGCAGATAGATAACGCTCTTTGCGTCGTTGGTGACTCCGCGGTAGGTCTGGAACATGAGGTTGAATTCTCTTATGTCCGTGAAATTGTGCTTGCCGCAGTGGGGGCAGGGGATCGAATGAGCCTTGATGTACTCAAACATCTCCTCTTTCGTCATCTTGTCGGGGTGGGCGTCGGGATCAAAGTTCTCGATGAGCGTGTCCGCTCTGTGGCGCATCTTGCACTCCTTGCAGTCGAGAAGAGGGTCGGAGAAGCTGGCGATGTGACCGCTTGCCTCCCAGACTTTCGGATGCATGAGAATGTCTGCGTCAACTTCGTAGCTGTTCCTGCGCTCCTGAATGAATCTCTTGCGCCAGGTGTCCTTGACATTGTTCTTCATTCTTGCGCCGAGCGGGCCGTAATCCCAGGTGTTCGCAAGTCCGCCGTAGATGTCGCTGCCGGCGAAAATGAAGCCTCTGTTTTTACACAGAGCGACGATTTTTTCCATTGTTTTTTCGGTATTATTTAGCATAAGCGATTACTCCCCTATTATTCATTGTAGCCTATAATAATCTAAAAAATGCCAAAAGTCAAGGCGCGTAAAAGAGATTTTGAGCCCTTGTCCGCCCGCCTTTTTGTGCGCTTTTTCGGGTATGTGTTTTTGTCTGTGCATTTTGCCGAAAATAATGCTGTGAAAGGGCTTAAAAACATAAACAGTAACGAAATATCGATATAAAAAGCGCAATAAAAACTTTTTCGCCAAAGCCGCTTTGAAAAATATTTTTTTGCCCTTTCATGGCTTTTTCAACACTGTATTGACAAATCCGTGTTTTAATGTAAAATTATAGTATTATCTATAATGGGTAGATATTTGAGAAAACAATGCAAAGAGGGGAAGACTGTGGCAAGACAGGAATCAAAAGTTTCGTCATTCTTTCAGAAGATAGGCCCGATGGTGGGCTACAATGCCGCGAGCATACTTTTCGGCGGCGGCGGATACATCATCTCGCTCTATTTTCTGTCGTTTTTGACCGAGGTCGAAAAGCTCAGCGTCGATCAGGCAGGTATGGTTATCGCCATGGCTCATATCTGGGACGCCGTAACCGACCCCGTCATGGGTATTATAACCGACCGCACGCGTTCGAAATACGGCAGACACAGAAGATATCTGCTCTGGGGCGTTATCCCGATAGCCATCTCGTATTTATGCCTGTGGAACTCGTTCGGCATTTCCGCGACCGGCAACAAGACCGCAACGATGCTCTACTACATGCTCGCGTATATGCTCTATAACACGGCGCTGACTCTCGTCACCGTGCCGCATGTTGCGATGCTGCCCGTTATCGCGCCCGATTATTCCCTGCGTACTCAGTATAACTCCGTGCAGTATATAATGAACTCCGTCGGCATGGTTTCGTCGTTCCTGCTCGTGTCGCTGTCGCTCGGCTTTACGAATATGGAGATGACCGCCGCGTCAAGACCGAAGTTCATGTTCTTCGGCGCAGTGTTGTGCCTGTGGTTCTCGCTGCCGCTGCTCGTGACTTTCAAATGCACGAAAGAGCCGAGCTCGCTCGGCATGAAGCTGCCGCCTTTCAATGCGACTATGCTCCTTGAAGAGTACAAGCAGGTTTTCCGCAACAAGGCGTTCAGACGCTATTTCGTCCTGAGCTCGATGTACACCATGGCAAAGGGCTTCTATGCAAACTCCAACCAGTATTTCATCAAATACAGTGCCCAGCGCTTCGGCTATTTCAACACCCTGCAAACGATTGCGGGTGCGGCTGAGGCATCCGGCTTCCCCGTCAACTATCTGCTGACTATGAAAAAGGGCAAGCAGCTGTGCGGAAAGCTCCTGACTCCGCTTATGGCGGCGGGACTTATCATAAACCTGTTCATCGGCAAGAGCACTCCGCTCTGGGTCGTCATTGTTTCGATAATCCTCTATAACTTCGGCTTCTCCGGCCCCGGATTCACCGCCACAAATATCCAGCCCGATGTCACGGACGTTGACGAGATGATAACCGGACGCCGCCGAGAGGGCGTTATCTCAACTTTCAACACGCTCATCAAAAAGACTATAAACGGTCTCATGAGCGCGTTCACCGGATTTATTCTTAAAGGCTTCGGCTTCCGTACCGGCGCAGAGGGCGCGAATGCCCTCGAACAGACCGCAAAGGGCATATTCGGACTGAAAGTGACTTACTGCATCCTGCCGCTCATCTTCGTCGGCCTCGTCTATGTCTGCGTGTTCACCTATAAGATGACCCGAGAGGATCACAAGATGATAACCGAGGCTATAAAAGAGAAGAAAGAGACCGGCAAGTGCTCACTGACCCCCGAGCAGATGAAACGCTGCGAGGAGATAGCGGGTCAGAGCTTCGGCGATATGTGGATCGGCAAACCTTCCGCAGAGACCCTTGTGACCGAGCTTGACTAAAAGACCCACGAAAGGATCAATAAATTGTCTACCAAAAAAGAAAACATCAGAAATTTCAGCATCATAGCGCATATCGACCACGGCAAATCAACCCTCGCGGACAGGCTCCTTGAGCTCACCGACTCCGTGGCGAAGCGCGATATGACTGCTCAGATACTTGATAACATGGATCTTGAGCGCGAGCGCGGAATAACTATAAAGGCGCACGCGGTCAAGATGGACTACACCGCGAGCGACGGCGAGGTCTATGAATTGAATCTTATAGACACTCCCGGCCATGTTGACTTCAACTATGAAGTCTCTCGTTCCCTTGCCGCCTGCGAGGGTGCGGTGCTCATAATCGACGCGTCGCAGGGAATCGAAGCGCAGACGCTCGCGAACACATATCTGGCGCTCGACCACGACCTTGAGATAGTCCCCGTTATCAATAAAATAGACCTGCCCGCCGCCGACCCCGACAGAGTTGCTTCCGAGGGCGAGGAGGTCATAGGCCTCGATTGCTCGAACGCTCCGCGCGTCTCGGCAAAGACGGGCGAGAATGTCGAAGAGGTGCTCGAACGCATCGTTCTCGATATCCCCGCGCCCGTAACGGATGACAACGCGCCGCTCAGAGCGCTCATATTCGATTCTGTCTATGACAGCTACAAGGGCGTTATCGTTTATGTCAGAATAAAAGAGGGCAAGATAAAGCCCGGCGACACCATGCGAATGATGGCGACCGGCGCGCAGTTCACGGTCGTTGAAGTCGGCTATATGCGCGCCACGAGCATGGAACCAGCCGATGAACTGACCTCCGGCGAGGTCGGCTATATCACCGCCTCGATAAAGACCGTCAGCGACGCCCGCGTCGGCGATACCGTAACGACTGCGGAGAATCCCGCAAAAGAGCCGCTCGCAGGCTACCGCAAGGTGAACCCGATGGTTTTCTGCGGAGTCTATCCCGCCGATGGCGCGGACTATGAAAATCTGCGCGACGCGCTCGAAAAGCTCCAGTTAAACGACGCTTCGCTCTCATATGAGCCGGAGACCTCCGGCGCGCTCGGCTTCGGCTTCCGCTGCGGCTTTTTGGGTCTGCTCCACCTCGAGATAATCCAGGAGCGCCTTGAGCGCGAGCGCGGAATAACTATAAAGGCGCACGCGGTCAAGATGGACTACACCGCGAGCGCCGGCGAGGTCTATGCACTGAATCTTATAGACACTCCCGGCCATGTCGACTTCAACTCCGAAGTCTCGCGT
>RRZU013514273.1_pt1 | contig 11031 bp, 12 predicted proteins | sample 2165561 | NCBI WGS metagenome assembly RRZU01 (sample SAMN10456909, study PRJNA506462) | wastewater metagenome | isolation source: wastewater sludge | place: USA: Moscow, Idaho | reverse complement strand
CCACGCATTTTCCTTAGTTTTATCTCTTTTTCCTCTATTTGTTTGGCTTTATACTCAATATTTTTTTTGATATAAAGTTCTTTTAAATTGACAGATTTTGTTTCTCCGTTCTCATCTTCGAATTCTTCAAAAACATTATTTATGCTCTCTATATAATTTTTTATACTTGGTATAAATTCATATTCCCCTCTTCGGGCTCTTATTATCAGACCATCTTCTGTCATCTGCTGTATTCTACGTTCTGATAAACTAAGAAAATTTGCTAAATCCGCTAATCGTACAATCTCAGGAATTTTATATCTTTCATACAGAACGAAATCAGTAATATTAGATAAGTCATAGCTTCCAGCACTGTTTTTCGTTATTATTCCTTTATATTCAAGCTCTTGTAATTTTTTATTAGACAAATCTAAAAGTCCTGTTAATTCTTTTTTTGTTACTTTTTCTGGCAGCACGTTTTCACCTCCTATAACGAAACGTAATAAAAATTTTTTTTATAAAAAAGTAGTCACAAGTTGGGATCGCGAGACCCTCGGGCTCTTTTTTACCTCAGAAGTACCTTGAATAGGTTTTTTAATTTTATGTCTCATATGCAATTCGCATACATTAGTTTTATATTAAATAAAAAGATGACTGTAACAAACATACAATCCTTACATAGGATCATTACGTCATGCTAACAGCCATCTTTCGATCGTGTACCACATCTATATTCAATTGTCTTATTCCATTTAGTTTTTAACTTTGACTCATTATAGCATATTAATTTAAAAATTTATCCATTCTTGTCATCCACTTTTTTTCTAGCTCTCTTCCAGTAAGTTTGAATAGATACTCTGGAAAGACCTAATTTATTAGCAATCTGACGTTCTGACATGCCTTTATCTTTTAATAAAAATATTTCCTTTTCTCGAGGACTTAACAAACCCATTAAAAATTTATCATTCTTTTGCACATTCTCACGCTCCTACCTGTACAATATTCCGCCATGCTTATCTTTGTACCTTCGCCCTAAAATCCTTTGTATTTCCTCATGCTTTCTATGTAATAGCACACACACCTTACCAAGTGGTACTCCTTCAAGTTCTTTCTGTTCTATAATCTTTTTAACTTCAGCATCAACTTTAGCCTGATCAAATGTATATTCGGGCATGTGTGTATTATGTGCTCTTTTCATCCCAATCACTCCTCATCAATCAAATCTTTAATTTCCCGATATAGTACAGGAGCCTTTTTCTTTATGTCATTTAAATGTTCTATTTCAATATGTCCATCACTGTTATACTGGATCAAATATCCGATTTCAGGTTCCCAGTAGCTGTAAAAAACCACATCTAGTGCATCTATGCCACGTTTAAGTATTTCAACATGCCCATACTCATTTTTATAATAATCAGCGATCGCTTCTGCTATTTTATTTAATTTTTTCATTCTCCAGACCTCCAACATTGCAATATGCGGTTCAGTTCCTCGTCTGTTTTTTCCCATCCTCCGGGTTCTAAATATAAAATACTTCCTGATTTTAAAAATATTTGTATCTTACTTGGTAATTTTTGTATAGTCTCGATCTGTTCAGTATCAATATAATTATCCCGTCTAATACTATTTACATAGTCTGTTATTTCTATAAACATTACTCTATCACCTCATTATATTTTTCTATTATTTCAAACTGATCTTTTAAAATATAAATATGTCTTTCTTCCCATAGAGTAAAACCGCAAGTCTTTACCTGTACAAAATTTTCTCGTATTATTCGTTGTATTTTTAAAGCAGAAGCATTTTTTAATTCTTCCTCTTTTTTTAAGCCTGATTTTATAATTATATTTTTGAGTTTCTTTAAATATTTATCCATTAGTCCATCACCTCAAGCCCCATAAGTTCCTCTTTAGTCCATGCCTTTTGTGATTCCCATGTTATGAACTTAAAAAGCTCATTTGATAAGACTATATTTAGCTCATTATCTCCACCCCATGCATCTGGGTATTGATGCAATATTGGCTCATTAGCATACATGCATAGCCAGCCATTCTTATCTCTGGTAAAATATTTTGGTAAAGGAAAACATTCTAATAAATTTCTTTCTTTCCTTGTAATCTTAGGTTTTTCGTCAATTATTACTTTTAGTCCGAATAATTCTAACTCAGATAAATTTTTCTTTGAGATTTTCAAGATACTATCATATGGACTTTCTAAGCCCGTTGACGATGTATGATTCAGCATATTCACAACTATTAAATCATTATTATGAAATTTAATATCGAATATTTTATTCTTGTAATCCCATTTATAATCAGCTAAATTCTTTAATTCCTCTATATATTTAGTTTCCATAACATCCTCCTTAAAATTTATATACCCCCTGTAGCCCTCTATTTTTAAAATAGGACTTTCTATAAAAAATACTCATATCCTCAGTTAATCTGTATAATGCCATTTCCGCATCACTTCGACTTATTTTAATTTTACATTTCATACTCGTAATTGGTTTTAATGTTTCTTTTGAATATTCCGGGAATTCTATTCCAATACTGCTTATATCATTAATATTTATCTCTTTACCACCCAACATTAGTTTTAAATTTCCTATTTCCTCACCCATAATATCCTCCTATTTTTTCAGGGTAACTGTTTTAAATTCGGCAACCGTTTTAAATAAAATCAGATACCCATTCAAACCCTTTATTTTAAAGGGAAGTAACTAAAATACCAAAAGTAACGATTTTTTCCCTATCCTTTTTTCTTTTCTTTCTTTCTTCTTTTTTTCTCGTTTCTATTTATATTACTTTCTTAAAGAAAAAAGAGTTACTATATATATTTATATATTATATATACTATAAATAAAGGGTAACCGTTTCGTAACCGATCAGGGTAACCGATTGATATTTATAAATTAGTTACCCGTTTTGTGTACGAATTATATACTTATTATTCACTCCTTTTGTCTTTCTTTGCTCCACACTAAACCCCAAATCACGTAGCCTACGACCGATTTTGTTTTTTGAAAGCGGTTGAAAACCATATTCATCGCAATGATCTATATATTTGTTATAAACATAACTAAACATATTGCCCTCGATTTTATGTTCTATCGACTCCATATAAGATAAAAAGCTGTCATTGTCCGTTAAATACTGGGTAACCGTTTTTTCAACTGTTTCGCTGTTGCTTAATTTTCCGCCATTTTCAATTATTCTTTTCATTCCAGCAATAGCCAGATTTAAAATATATGACTTTGCGTTTTCTGTACTTAATTTTTTATCTATATGCACATCTATTTCCTTAACTGTATTATCACAAGGTATTATTGCAATTCTCCGGGCTATTCCTCCTGACTTATCTTTGAAGTAAGGCATTTCGTTAGATGTAAATATTAATGTTGCTGTATTCCTCAATTTTGTCGGCATCTGATAGAGGGCTTTTGTCATTATTTCATTACCGCTGACTAAGGTTTTAAAGAGCCGTGAACTTTCCAAATATTTAGCATCTATATCGTCCCCCAGATTCACAAGCTTACCCTGCAGCGTAAATAAATTTACAGGCTGGTTAAGTTCTTCAAGTGCCAGAGGTGTTGATAATTCCCCAGCCCAATTACTCAGCATTGTTAAAAATGTACTTTTCCCATTACTTCCGCTGTTAGCTACTAGGAAAAAAGCCTTATGCGGAAATGATGAAGTCATTAATATATGCCCCAGCAATTCTTCCACAAGCTTTCTTAAGTCTTGCCTATCACATGTCAGGAAGTCCAGAAACTTGTCTACATCTTCATTATATGCCGCAGCATCATAATCGACATTAAGTAAAAAGGGCGTGAATACTAAATCTTTCTGTATTATGTCTTTGCCATCGAGCAGGTAACCGTTTTTAAATTTCACCGGGAAATTATCATAATCTATTAATTTAGCCTTTTTTTTCAATTGGTGTTCCAGTTCTGTATCCTGTGATCTTTTTAAGTCCACTGTTCTACTCACTTCTCTAAATAAATTGATCCCATCGTAAGCAAGATAATGGTCATCTCGCTTGTAATAAAGTATTTTGTTATAAAGCTTTATATCTAAAGTATGTACAATATAGTCTGTTAGTAAATGTATATCCAGTTTTCCATCTTTGCCATAGCAGTCGTATAAACTGATTGACATTGATTTTTTACTTTCTATTTTTTCAATTACTGATTTTACAATATTGTTCAGTTCTTTTTCCTCAAGTGCTTCACTAAATACAAAGTTGTTAATGAATTCCCCGAATTGTAAAATATTTTCTTTCTTTATCCCGGGTATTTGTTCAAATACATTAAGCAAGTGTTTATATAATTCGTTATTTCTTCCATCACCTGTGCCAAAATCTGCCAAATTTTGTTTTGAATGACTAACAGGGTACATCAGGTTAGGTAAGTTGTTAATCTGTTGTGTAACGTCGAATATTTCCCTTTGTATGCCGTCTTGTTTTATCACTGCAAGTGCATTTTTATTATTCGCTCCTGTTTTGTAATCAACCGGAACCCCTGCTGCAGTTATTATATTATTCTGAGATTTTATATTGTGTTTCTTTGGCAGCTTATAATATAAATGTGCACCCCGTCTTGTTTTTACAGCAAAAGTCGGGAACAAATTGAATACCTTTTCGGCTATTTCCCTATTACTGTCAAAGTCTACTACCACAACATTGCTGGGAATTAAAACACCTGCATTTTGTACATTGGTTATGTCTGTAAGAAATTCATCAAAAGAGCTGAGCGGTTTTTTTGTCCCCACTTCCAGCTCTATATATTTAAACCCTTTCGGCATTCTTTGTGATAAATTATTATGTTGTGTTGTGCTCTCTATCATATAAGCCAACCTCTCTTTTTATCATATTGTCTTTTACAAGTTTCGAATAATAATTCAGATCTAGTGATGTTTTATCAAGTGTTTTTAATTCTTCATTATGTACAAGTGCATGATCCGGGCAGTTTGCTATTTTATGGAAACGTTCCACCCCATCCACTTCTTTTATTTTATAGAGGGATCCAAAAACTTTTTTATTAGTTGCAAATACCCTGTTTATTTTCTGCAGTTCTATCATATTCTCGTCATTTTCATTAGGTTCATAGTATTCATGAACTATTTTCTTAAATGTTCCGCCCATTTTAGCAATGAGCTGAAAAGGTAACAGATTATCATTTTTGTATTGCTCTATTATGAAAAAATCTATATCTTTGTCGTTCATATAATATTCAGTTAATGCCATATCTATTATCGTTAGTGATGTTCGTTCAAAATTTCCGCCTTTATTATATCCAAATCTGCCCTTGGTCTTTATTTCTCCGTTTTTATATCTGATACAATAATTATTTACATCCCTTTGAGCTATTTTTACAGCATAATCATAATCAAGTGTTAAATTATATTGCTTTTCCCAATCCTTACAAATTTTTAGTATCTCATCAAGATGTTTATTTTCGTATGCCATAAATATTCCATCTGTATTGGTTTGTATTATTTTGCATTTTCCAGATAATCTTAATAGTAAATCTGTTATTATTAACTGTCCATTTACACAAATATTATTGCTTTGGACAGGATCAAACAGGGGATTAAATTCACTTTTCATTGCTCCAAAGGTTGCGTTTAATAGTATTTTGTAAACCTGCTGTCGCCCATCTTTTTTCCATTTATATTCCATTCTTTTGAGATACAAATTTTCATATAACCGTGGTGACTCACTAGCTCTGCTTATAAAATTATTATTTATCATTAGTGAGGGATAATATGAACCTATATCCACACACAATATGTTCCCCTCATATACTAAATTGTCAACCGCTCCATGAAGACCCCCGAAACCAAAGTAATGAGGTACTCCATTTATATTAAATTCCAGCTGCTCTTTTTCCAGTTCCTTATAATCTCCTCCGGCATCATATTTTTTTTCTATATCTGTATAAAAATTAGTTATTTGACTCGGTATTTTTTCCAGATCTAATCTTTTATCGTAAGTTATATTAAGTCTGTCGTTTGTCGCTGGTCTTTTCCTACACTTCAATACTTTTGATGCCAGAACAGCCCGAGTGTTTTTTACGCACATTGGATCTAATCCAAACTCTTGAATTATTTCAAATTTACTTTGAAAATAGTCTGCCCTTAAGTTAAATACCTGTTCTGTTACATTTACGTCATTTTCACAATATGTAAATATTCTTTCTATTTCTGCAGGAAACAATTTCCTTTTTATATTGAAGTCAATAGGTGTTTCGTGTATATTCAGTTTTAAATTTGCTTCTATTTCCTTAAGACCTACACCCATTTTCATTTCCTGCATTACATCAATAGTTGGGAAATTCAAGCGTATTTTCGGTTTCTCCCTGTTTATAATCTTCTGAGATAGTCCGTAAACATCAGGAACAACCTTATTACTCAGTAGCTCTGCAAGTATCAAATCATCATAATTATGATTATTGAAACCGATTAGTAATGTAAAATTCTTAAGTACTTCTTTGAGTTTTTGTCTATCATTGTGTATTCTATAGACTTGGTTAGCGGTCTTAAAGACCACTAACCATTCATGTTTAAATACTTCAAAGTCAAAGTAGGCAATCATATTTACCCCCTTAAAACTCCAATTTAAAACTTTGGAAGTCATTTTTATTTGTTTTCAAAGTTAATACACACTCGTACTCTTTAGCTTCCTGCATTTTTTCGACTATTATATCTGTATCCGCAAAGTCTTCGGGGTTCAATTGTATATTAAGTCTATGTGCGTGTTTTAATAATGTTTTCATGCTTGGTGCTGTTCCATTTGCTGTTAAAAACAAAGCCCCGAAATATATTCTATTTTCATATGGTTCATCAAGAATTTTCACTTTAAATTGAAATGCTTGTGTCCCTGTTGCAAATTCCTTAAATTCAAAACCATCTATTATTGCTTTATATGTTCCATCTGAAAATCTTTCAAAATCGCTTACTGGGTCTTTTTCAGGATCAAACCCTTTATTAAATATTTCTTTTGCTGCTGCCATTAAATCTGCCATGATTTATTCCTCCTAATTTTTTTTATAATTTTTAGTTTTTTATAATTTATTTGCTAAACTTCCGCTTATGCCTACTTTTTTCAACGGCGGTAATTTTTTCGATGCCACTGTTTTTTCTGTTACTTCTGCTTTTTCAGTATCTTTTGTTGTTTTTTCATCCTGACCTGTAACAGTTTTTTCTACTTTTCTTGGTTTATCCTCAGTAGGTTCTTTTGTTTCTCCCTGAACAGTTTCATCCGGTTTTATATCAGATTTTTCTGCTTTTTTGGGCGCGTCACTCAGTTTTTTAACTGGCGGTTTATCCTCTGATTTATCAGCTTTCTTTACTTCCGCTTTTTGTACTGTTTTTGGTGCATCAAATACTCCTTTTATTGTTTTTAGTATTTCCAGTGTTGCTTTATCTTTTATCAAGTCCTCTGTATATATTTCCCGTCGAGCTGTCACCTGTCTTATATAGTTATTTCCAATTTTTGTACATTTTATTGTCATGTCGCAACGCCCCATGCACATATTCAAGAACGCCTGCGGTAAACTTGGCATTGATACTGTTGTGTTTCCCTCTGTTTTCTCTACGTAATGACTAATAAAAATTACATTGGTTTTCATTTGTGTAAGATCCATCATTAATTTTTTCCATTTACTTTTGACTTCCCCGAATGCTTTACCAAAAGGCACATCGGCTTCATGTTCTACTTGATATTTTTCACATACATGGTTACTTAGCATTGTTTGAATATCATCTATTAAGTCAATTATTATAGTTTCATATGTATGATTTTCTTTTTTCACAGCTTCTATTACTTCCAGAAAATGTAAAAAGTTTTTTATTTCTATACACGGTGTATCTACTTTTTGCCCGTTTCCGTCCGTATTGATTATAAGAGGGTTTGGGAACTGCCGGGATAAATATGTTTTCCCTGACATAGACTCACCCCAGATGATGAAACTTTTAGGTGTTTGGTTTGCTATTTTTAATTCATTTGGCGGTAATATTGACATTATTTTTCACTCTCCTTTTTTTATTCTTTCTTTTGCTATATCAAAATACTTTTTTTCTAACTCAATACCTATAAATTTTCTATTCAAGTTTTTAGCTGCCACTCCTGTTGATCCGGAACCCATAAAGCCATCCAGAACCAAACCATTTATATTTGATGATTTAGATATTATAAATTCCAGTATATCTATCGGTTTCTCATTTTGATGCACTTGTTTTTTTCCCGACACCCTATTATAAAAAAGCACATCAGTATCTCTTTTTCCGTTTAAGTGGTGCTTTCCTTTTGTTGCATAAATTATAAATTCTGTTTTTTTAGCATATGCACCTTTCAAGTCACCAGCTGTATGATTATTTTTTACCCATATCAATATATTTTTAAATATCAATAACTCGGAAATTATCTTTTTAAAAACTTCTATTTTATTGGCATTACAGAATACATATAAAGCACCAGTATCTTTTAATAATCTCGCCATTTCAATAATAGATTTTTTTACTACTTCCTCATTATCATCGTTTTTTATCGAACTACAAAAATCATGATCTTTGTTTTTTCGTCGATTTGTTTTATAGTTCATTAAATACGGCGGATCAGTTACAATTAAATCCACTGATTTATCAGGAATATCTTTCATAACTTCCAGACAATCCCCGTTATAAAGCTGTATGTTTTCTGTTCATGTCGGACTCTTATCTTCTTCAAACGTCACCCATGCGGGCATTGCTTTTATTATGTTGTTATAATCTTCAAAGTTTGCAGGGATGGTTTTATCAAAATTGCTATCATCCTGCAGCTTTACACTCATATCTGTTTTATTAAAACTAAAATCTAATACGCAAGTGTCTTTATTTTGATTTTGAACCACTCTAATAATGTTATTTTCCGGTCGCCACATACTATATAAAGTATTTGTTAAAGTATTTATTTTCTTATTTTTCGCAGATAACCATCTTGTCATCTTATTACCAAACTCAATAGACTCCCCTGTAGTTTCTTTTACTTTATCCTCTTTTATTTCCACCGCATCCTCGATTTTTTTATCAGTAATTTTTCTAGGTTTTGTTTTCGGTGCTTCTTCTTTTGTTTTGGTAATTTTTACATATCCTTTTACTTCGCTTTCTTTCAAATAACCCTCATAGATATCGGGATGTTCTTTTTTAAATGTTGTTGTATCAAAAGTTTGCTTTACTGTGGCATCAACCTTACTGATCGTCATTTTATCTGTTTTTATACTGTTGAAATTAAATGTATCCATGATTGCGAATAATATTTCTTTTTCCTGCTTCAGTTTGGCTTTCGTTTCTTCCATTTTTTCCAGCTTAGCTTCCAGTTTTTCTACATTTGTCATTGTTTTTAAATAGAATTTCTGGTCATATACTCCTATTTTCATACAAGTATAATATTCTCCCTCTGTTGCTGCAGGGTTCGCTTTTAACCAGTCCACACGCTGCCAGAATAACTCTATTTCTTTCAATATGTGGGTTGTTAGCTTTTCATCTTTTTCAACTAAAGATACCTCTAAACTGTCCGGATCAAAGTTTACATTGAAATATTCATCGGCATTATGCACTCCATAATCTATTCCGGAATAAAAATCACTAGGTCTTGTATACTGTGCCAAATAGCAGTTTTCTATCCCGAATTGATGTAAATATAGCTGTATTTGCACGATGTATTCTGTAAGATCTTCCTTTTTTCCATTGTTGGTTTTTACTTCCAGCAACAACTCTTGTTCTTTATCCAGTCCGTCGCAATTACTTCTGATATGATGTTCTTCATTGGTGTTAGTATCTTCTTTGAAATTAGTACCGTATGCATTATTAATGTAATCTCTGATAAGTGGTTCCAGTAGTTGTCCATATCTCGTATACTCATTTCCTTTAAATTCCGTTGGTCTTATTCCTGCTTTCTCAAGTGCTAATTCATACTGTGTTTTATAGGCACTTATATTTAAAAGCGCTGGTAAATCAGAACCCCCTACATATTTATGTCTATTCTTTGTCACATTTTCCCCAGGTTCTGTTTTATTTTCATTCAATGCCTTTACAATCTCATGCGCTGCTTCTGCTGCCAAGTTTTCTTCTATTTCATCCGTTATATCACTCATATTTTCTGTACCTCCTATTTCTTTTTTTACTTCTATTTCTCTTAAAAATAATTTTTCTGTGAAGTCTTTTTTTTGATTTAATGCACTCCACACCTTACTATCAATTGTCTTTTCTACTTCAAATTTTTCCACAAATACAATTCTTTTTTGTCCATTCCTGTAAGTTCTCCCCAATGCCTGTTCATAATCTTGATAAGACCATGTAGGACTGAAAAATATTACTAAGTTGGCATAAGTCAGTTCTATCCCTGTTCCTCCTGCTTGAATCTGAACTAATGTGATTGTTTTTTCAATGTTATCAAAGTCTTTATACTCAGGTAACCTATTGACACCGCCCTTGACTTCATAATCAATTTTGATATTATTTTTTTCAAACTCTTCCTTAATAAAATCATACTCAACTTGGAAATTGTAGAAAATCACAACATTTTTATCTGTATACTCTAGTTTTTCTATCAAATAATTTACTTTCGCATATAAATTGCCATAAGTTCGTAATCCCGCTATCAATTTGCCTGTTGTGTCATACATAACTCCATCTGAATATCTATCTCGCTTAATTTCGTTGTACTTTCGTGACCTTTTAAATACATTGCGATACATAGATAACCCGGGTAATTCCAAATGATCTTCTTTTTTTAATGCTGGTGAAGTGAATAAACTAAATATTACCTGTAGTACTTCCTCATTTTTCCAACCTACTATTTGATTTACTTTAGCTTTTCCAAAGTCCATTAACTCATATATGGCATGGTTCTTTAAAAACCTACTGGCATTTAACACATAACCGAACATAATGAAATAGTTAATTGTATCTATCCACCCATTACTTGCCAGTGTTGCTGATAATCCAACAAACCCGTATATCTTCTTTGATAATTTCAATACCTCTTTTGACCTCTTGGCTTTATAATTCT
>RRZU012736184.1_pt1 | contig 11031 bp, 9 predicted proteins | sample 2165561 | NCBI WGS metagenome assembly RRZU01 (sample SAMN10456909, study PRJNA506462) | wastewater metagenome | isolation source: wastewater sludge | place: USA: Moscow, Idaho | reverse complement strand
CTGCTGCGCGCCCTTGCGGGTGCGCTTCCGCACCGGGGGCGGCTGGAGGTCGACGGCGTGGACCCGGCGCGGCTCGGTGCGGCGGAGGCGCGGCGGCACGTCGTGCTCGTGCCGCAGGAGGTGGGCGCGCTGCTGTTCACAGACGCGGTCGCGGCGGAGTGCGCGACCGAAGACGCGGACGCCGGGGCGCCTGCGGGCGCGACGTGCGAGCTGCTGGACTCGCTCGTGCCGGGGATCCCTGCGGACGCGCACCCGCGGGACCTGTCGGAGGGGGAGCGGCTCGCGCTCGTCGTCGCGATCCAGCTCGCCGCCGGCGCGGGCGTGCTGCTGCTCGACGAGCCGACGCGAGGGCTCGACACGCCCGCGCGGCACGCGCTTGTCGCAGCGCTGCGGTTGCGTGCTGCGGCGGGGGCGACGGTCGTGCTCGCGACGCACGACGTCGAGACGGCTGCCGAGGCCGCCGACCGGGTCGTGGTGCTCGCCGACGGCGAGGTCATCGCGGACGGGCCTGCGCGCGAGGTGCTGACCGGGTCGATGGCCGGGGCACCGCAGGTGGCGCGGGTCGTGCGGCCGATGCCGGCGCTGACCGTGGGGGAGCTGCGGCGGGCGGCTCACGGGTGACGCGGGACCGCGCGCGGTGGGTGTCGCGCGGGCTCGTGCTGCTGACGAGCCTGCTCGGCGCGACGATGCTCGGGTGGCCGCTCGTCGGGGCGGCCCTCCCGCGGGCGGACGGGCAGAGCGCGCCGTGGCTCGTCGTCGTGCTGCTGCCGCTCGTGCTGGCCGCGGCGCTCGCCGCGGTGACGCGCGACCGGCCGGACCCGCGGTCGCTCGCCCTGCTCGGTGTGCTTGCCGCGCTGACCGCAGCGCTGCGACTGCTGGGGACGGGCATCGGGGGAGTCGAGCCGATGTTCATGCTGCTCGTGCTCGCGGGTGCGGCGCTGGGGCCGAGCCTCGGGTTCACGCTCGGGGCGCTCGCGATGCTGGTGTCGGCGCTGCTCACGGCAGGCGTCGGACCGTGGCTGCCGTTCCAGGCGTTCGCCGCGGCGTGGGTCGGCGCGGGTGCTGGGCTGGTCGGGCGGGTCGTGCTGCCCCCGGGGCGGGCTCGGCCTGGTCGGCGAGCCGTCGTCGTGCTCGCGGCCTACGGCGTCGTCGCCGCGTACGCGTACGGGCTGGCGACGAACCTGTGGTTCTGGCCGTTCGCGCTCGGCGGCGCGACGCAGCTGTCCTACGTGCCCGGCGGCGGGCTGGGGGAGAACGTGCCGCGGTTCTTGGCGTACTCGCTCGCGACGTCGACGCTGTCGGTGGACACGGTGCGCGCGGTCGTGACGGCGGCTGGGGTGCTGGCGCTGGGGCGGCCGGTGCTGGGGACCCTCAGGCGCGCTCGCGCCTGACGTCGAGATCCGTCGCGACTTCGTGTGCGTGGCGGGGCGCGTCCGTGGCGCCCCGTTGTCGACCGTGTGGTGGTCAGGCTGTGAGTGTGCTCGAGAGCTCCACGAGAAGTCGGTTGCCGTACGAGTAGTCGAGCATCCTGCGTCGGTGCATCTGGTGGACGGCCACGCCTGGTGAGATGCCGAGTTCTTGTGCGGCGGCTCTGATCTCTTGGTCGGTCTGCAGTCCGTTGAGCCGGTTGATCCCGTCTGCGCCGAAGAGCGTCTGCAGTGCGAACTGGTTGGCTGCCTTCTCGGCGGCGTTCGCGCGCTTCTTCTCGGTGCTGAACTCGAGGTGGGTCTCACCGCGGGGGTCGTTGAGCACGTGCCCGATCTCGTGGACGAGGGTCCAGATGATGAAGCCGTCGGAGCGGCGGCGACCGCTCTGCTGGATGACTGGTACCTGGTTGTCGATCCATCGGGTGACCCCGAACAGAGGCAGGCTGGTCGGCGGTTCGAGGGCGAGGAATACTGTCCCGGCCTTGGCGAGGAGGCTTGCGATGTCGTGCAGCATGTCCTCGTCCGGGGATGCGGCACGCGCGCGGACTTCGGGCAGAAGTGCTCGCAGCTGGTCTGCGTCGAAGGTGTAATGACGACCACGCTCGAACGCCTCGGTCATCTCCCCTGCCCGGAGCCAGGTTGTCAGCAGCGTGGTCTCCACCGGTGACGACGCCTCGGTGAGCGTCGCCAGTGCGTATGCGCCGGTTGTCTGAGCATCGGAGAGGCTCAGGTACGACTCCCAGGTGCCGCATCTGTGGAAGGTGAGGAAGTCGGAGACGAGGCGGCCCGGGTCACGTCTCGTGGAGGTTGTCGCACCGATCTTCCGGAGATAGCTCGCGGCCGAGGGGTGGATCGCGTTCGCGTGGCTCGCGAGTGAGTGCTCGCTCGCGAGCCGTGCGAGGTCTGCTCGGTAGTGGGGCTCATACCGGGGCCACGCGTCTGCGGGGATTCCTGTCGCGCGACCCAGCTTGACCGCGCTGTCGGGGGAGATGGTGGCGTGCCCGTTGACGATCTCGTTGACGTGCTTGCGGCTCATGCCGAGGAGGTCGGCGACCGCTCCCTGGCTGAGTGCTTGCTCGTCGATCCATTCGGCAAGGTACTCGCCGGGGGCTACGGCGTAGTTCGTGGTCATCGTTCCTCCTCAGTGGTAGTCGTCGATGTCGATCACGGTCACGATCACTGAAGGCAGCGGATCGTCCGGGTTGCCCGGACGGACAAGGAGCCGGTGGTTGGCGCTGAGCTTCCCGGCCCAGAGTCCGTCGAGGTCGGCGGTGAGCGAATGCCATCCGCCGAGAGGGTCGTATGACTGCAGGTCGCCGACGGTCGGCGCTGCTTCGAGCGCCTTGATCCTGAGTCGCAGCTTGTCCGCGATGTCTGACCGCTTCCGTCGCATCTCCCGTTCATCCGTGCACAACTTCTCGAGCTTCTTGTCCTCGCATCGAATCTCCACCTGTCACCGATCTGGTTACACCCTACCCCTGGGCCCTGACGATCTCATAGGTCATGCGTCATGTGTCCGGGCGACGCCGGCCTCGATCACGGCCTTCAGCGCGGTGATCGCGTAGCTCCACGGGATGCGCTCCTGCTCGAGGCGCAGGTCGCCGGAGCGTAGGCGTTCGAGCGTCGCATTCTCGCTCTCGGTGAGCGTCGGGAAGGCGCCGCGGGCGGGTTGCGGTTCGACCACGGCGAGGTCGAGGTGAGCCTCAAGCGTCTCGGTGTCCATGAGCGCCGACACGACTCGTCCGTGGTGGGTCCGCAGCCGGTGCAGGATTGCGAACCCGTGCGAGTCGAGGTCGCCCCAGTAGACAACCGGCGTGTCCCGCACCCAGCCGATGTGATCGAGCACGTCGATCGCGTATCCCGAGCTGTGCACCGCGACGACTCCCGGCATCGAGGGAAGCGCGAGCAGTGTTTCGCGGTTCTCGACCAGTAGGGCGACCCGCGGTGCGACGGTGAGCGCTGCGAGCTGGCTGACAGGTGCCGCAAGGTCGGTCACACCGCCAGGGGCGAGGGTGGCGTCGAGGAACCGGACGCGCAGTAGCGGGTCGGAGTCGACGACTCCCAGGTCTGCGTCACCGGTGACCGCGCGGTGGAGGGCTGTGAGCAGCGTGCGGTGCTTCTCGAACCACTTCGAGTCGACGCCGCGGACGGGCACCTGGCGGGGGCGCAGGCCGTTGACGTCGTGGACAGCGAGCCACGCTGCAGCGTCGAGCAGCCGGGTGACCTCGGCGTCGGCGAGCTCGAGGATGCGCCGGGCGTGCTGGCGGACAACCTCCCGAACTGCGGGATACTGTGCGGTCCCGTCGCGGTAGCTGACGGCGTTCCCGAGCTGTGCGACGGCGGCGTCGGCACGTCGAGAGAGGAGCGTGAAGTCGCGGGCGAGGGCTCCACCGACGAACGCTCCCGCGGCGCACGCGGATGTGATGGTCAGGCGGATCGGTACGATCTGGCGGCCGATGCTTCGCCACGTCCGCGCTTCACGGTCGACGACGACGCCCTCAACCTCGGGGAGTGCCGCCCATTCTCGAGCCCAGGCCTCTGCGGCGCGTTCGTCGGCAAGCATCTCGCGCTCCGTCGGCGGCTTGAGCGCGATGACGATCTGGGCGACATCTTGCTCCGCCGTCGCCCACGCCGCGAGGTTGCGGCTCAGCTTGTCGGCGACACGGGAGCGGGCGTCCTTAACGGTGATCACGGAGCGTCCGCCGTCTCCAGTGCGTCAGAGGGAGGTGCGCTGGCCGCTGGGATTCCGGTTGTGGCGTGCTCCCACGAGATGGCCGCGAGCCGGGAGCTGCGACGGGTCGGGTTCTCGACGGAGGTGATGGCGCCGACGTACGGCTCGATCGTCTGCAGCAGCTTTTGTGGCGTCGCGAGGACCAGCTGGAAGCCGAACTCGACGAAGACGTCGAGCGCCATGCGCGTGTAGCGGGCGTCCGCCTTGTCGAAGGCCTCGTCGAAGATCACGGTTCCGTAGCGCGGCCGCGCCTCGTCTGGCTCGGCGAGCTGGTAGCGCAGGGCTGCGGCCAGGCAGAAGACGACGAGCTTCTGCTGCTGCCCGCCGGACATGGCTGCGCCGGAGTCGTATGTGGCGTGGACGCGGCCCTGCGCGTCGATCTCGTCGGCGAGGAACGTCACGTGCTCACGCGTGTCGAGGCACTGCTTGCGCATCCGGACGTCGACGTAGTCGCTCGACCCGAGCATCTTCATGAGACTGGCGAGCGTCGCGAAGCGCGTCTCGGCGGTCGCTGCGTCGTCATCGCCCCAGGCGCCCTCGGTGATGGACCTGAGGTCGGCAAGGAACTGCGTGACGGTGGGGCTGCGCAGCTGTTTGGGTCGTAGGCGAAGGTAGCGGTCGGTGTCGAACGGGGAGCGTTGCAGGGACGTGTTGACGTCGTCGAGCTTGGTCTCGATCTCCTGCATCGCCCCGGTGATCTCGGAGTGGAGATGGCCCACGAGGTCGCGTGAGCGCTCGCGCAGGAGGCGGAAGAACTGGTCCTCGTGGTCGGGCAGGCCGTGCGCGACAATCGAGTCGAGCAGCTCGAGGTAGCCGGAGCGGTCGTCGAAGGAGTCAGTGAGGTCGCGGGCCGCAGCTGGCCATCGATCCCTGAACTTCACGATGACGGTCGTGCCCTCCCGTGCGGCGACGGCGGCGGTCTCGGCGGCCTTCAACCGTTCGACGCCGAGGGCGCGTTCGACGGCCTGACCGGTCTCGGCGAGCGTGGTGCGGTCGATCTGGCGCCGTTCCTTGCGGAAGCGTCGGTCTAGCTCGACGGTGACGTCGTCGGACAGGTTGGCGAATGCGCCTGACGAGAGCTCGCCCTCGAGCCGGACCACGTCGTGCTTGAGCGTGGCGAGTACGGCGTGTGCGTTGCTCAGCGCGGACGCGGTCGCGATCGCCGAGTCCCGGGCGCCCACGAGCGAGTCGGCCGCTGCCGTGACGGCGGCCTGCGCCGCGGCGAGGTCTCCGGAGCTCTCCTTGAGGGTGTTCAGCTGGGTGCGCAGTGCGTCGACCCGCGCGGTTGCGGCAGCCACGTCGATCTCGGCCCAGGTGGTGTCGCGGAGCATCAGCAGGGCGCCGGCGCGCGTCTGCGCTTCGCGCTGATGGCGTTCGCGCGCGGTGACGACGGCGGTGGCGGCGTCCATCTCGGCCGCGGCGGCCCTTCGGGCGGCAACGAGCGCTTCGTGCTTGCCTTCGCGGTCGCCGAGGACCCAGCGTGACCTGTCGTCGAGGCGGGTGCGGTCGTCCTTCTCGTAGCGGGTGCGTGACGTGCGAATCTGACCGTTGAGGGTGACGGCACGGTCGTGATTGTCGAGCTCGTCGGCGGTCTCGACGCATGCGAGGTCGAAGCGTTCGGCGAGCTGGGTGGCGACCCACTTCCCGACGTGGCTGTCGGCGACGGCGACCCGCCGCACGAGCGAGAGTTCGGTGCGCGGCGGGCGGGGCGTACCGACCGTCGGCGGGACCTCCTCGTAGACGACTCGTGTGCCGGTGTGATGACTGTCGACCCAGCGCCGCACGGCCGGGAGGTGGTCGCTGCGTACGAGGATGGACAGTGCGAAGGGGCGCAGGACCCGTTCGATGGCTCCCGTCCAGGCAGCGTGCTCGGGGTGGATCTCGATGAGCTCGGCGCCGAACGGCAGAGCGGAGGCGGGGAGTCCGGTGGTGGCTGCGATCTGGTCGCGGACGGCAAGGAGCGCGCTGGGGACGGTCGTCTGGCTGTGGCGTAGGGCGTCGAGCTCCGCGTCGATGCTCTCGAGGGCCGACCGGGCGCGGTGGAGGCGGTCGAGCTGCTCATGGGTGGGGCCGACAGTCGCGTGGGTGACGTCCGCGCGAGCAATTTCGGTGAGCAGCTCGGCGTGCTCGCGCTCGGTGGTCGGAGCGGCCGTGATGCCGACGCTGCCGAGCTGTTTGGCGAAGCGGTCGCGCCGGCTCGCGGTCTCGTGGGTGCGCGCTTCGGCGTCGGCGATGCGGCTGGTGAGGTGGTTGATCTCGTCGCCACCGGCGTCGGAGAGGACCTGCCGCGCGATGCGCAGTCGGTCCTCAGCCTCCGCGTGCTCTGCGGCCGTGCGCTGCGCGGCGGAGTCGAGGATGGCGGTCTCCTCGGTGCAGCGCGTGAGCTCGGTCTTCGTGAGCACGGTCTCCCGGCGCTTCTGGTACGCGGGCACCGCCGCGGCCAGCTCGGCGGTGCGGCTCTCCACGGCGTCCGCGGTGGCGAAGCGGTCGGCGGCGCTGGCGAGAGCGCGCAGGTGGTCGCGCTGCTCGCGCAGCTGGACGACGTGCTTGTGCGCATCGTCCAGCTCTCCGAACTGCTCGACGGCATCCTTGGCGATCGCGAAGGTCTTGGGGTCGTCGAGCATGTAGGAGCGGAAGAGGTCGTCGAGGTTGCTGAGGCTCTTGGCGGACTGCGTCTTGTGGAGCAGGCGCAGGGTGGCCTCGGTCGAGATGCCGAGCGCGGCACACAGACGTGTGTAGAACGTTCCGTGGTTGCCGCCCGTGGTGAAGACGGCGTGCGGCCAGCGGGCTTTGGCCTTGCGCATCTCGATGCCGCTGCGCGCGTACTCCTGCAGGTCTTCGAGGTCGACGGCGGCACGTTCGAGCAGGCACATGTCGGTGAGGTCGGCATTGGAGGTGGACGTGCCTCGGAGGAAGAAGAGGCGTGCCGCGGTCACGGCGTTGCCGTCACCGTCCTCGTAGCGCAGGACGATTCCGCTCCATGTTGATGTGGGTCGGAGGTAGGCGGCGACGACCCGGTCCTCGTGCTCGTCGTTCTGCCGGGACCAGGCGCCGCGCACGTAGCTGAGGATGCTCCGGTTGTTGGCGCGCGTGCCGCCGCCCTGGGCGGCTTCGTTGAATCGCAGGTAGCGACCGGGGGTGAGGACGGCCGCGATGGCGTCGAGCAGCGAGGATTTGCCTGAGCCCGACGGACCTGTGAGCAGATGGCCGCGCCGGGATACCGCCATCCGGTGGATCGAGCCGTGGAAGGTGCCCCAGTTGGCGACCTGGACTTCGGCGAGGCGCCACTGCCCGGTATCCCCGGCTGCGGCGTCGGCGCTGTCGGCTGCGGGTGCCCCGTCGAGGGTGAAGAGCGTGTCGGTCACGGCTGGGTCTCCTCGGGTGTGGGGGCGAGGGGTTCACCTGCGGCGAGGCGCGCGTAGACGCCCTCGAGGGATCGCACGCGGTCCTCGTCGACGATGAAGCGCAGCACCGGGGAGATCTCGACGCGGCCGTCGCCGGCGTCGTGGAGAACGCGGAGCTTGTCGCGCATGCGCCCCCAGGCCGCGTTGAGGCTGCGACGGTAGACCGACTCGTCGCCATCCCGGTAGACCATGAGGCGTTCGAAGACCTCGTCCTGCCCGACGATGACGCGGCGCTCGCCCTGAGCGGACAGGAGCATCTGGCGCAGGACGAGGAGCATCGCGGTGTCGATGACCTTGAGCTGTTCGGCTCGCAGGACGCTGGGAACGGTGATCTCCGGAGCGTGGACCTTGCGCGTGAAGGCGACCTCCTCGGCGAGGTCGACGACGAGGTCGAGAAAGATGTTATGCAGCTGCGCTCGGATCGCGGACTCGTCGGCGAGGAGCGCGGACCACAGTTGTGGGTGGCGTCGGGCGGTGAGGTACGGGCCCTTGAGGATCTCGACGAGTGCGCGCCTGGACGGCTCGGCGAGCGTTCCGGTGTCGTCGCGCCACAGGGCGGCGGCCTCGGGGGTGGGCGCAGTCATCGGTCGATCCTTCCGGTGAACGTGTGCACCGGCACGAGCGCCGTGCGCTCGATGCCGTCGGTGCCGTGCCAGGTGAGTGGCTCGTGGTCGTGCTCAGCGATGTGACCGTGGGTCGCGGCGAGCGAGAGCAGCCCGACGACGCTCGCGACGCCCTGCGTCGCGGGGTGGGTGCTCAGGATGTCGGCGACGGTCGCGGCGGTGGTGCTGGCCAGGACGTCGTTGACGTGGGAGGTGAGCTCGGCGAAGTCGATCTCGGTCTCGCGGGCGAGTTCGCGCAGCTGCGCGAGATCGAGTGTGTCGGGCGTCGAGACCGTGAGGGGCGCGCCCGTGTCGAGTTCGGAGGGGTCGTGCAGCGTGAGCTCGCCGAGCGACGTGAAGCGTGCGGAGGACAGCTCGACCTCGACTCCGGCGTCGGCGTAGGGCTTGGTGGTTCGGGTGGCCGAGCCTGCCGCGACGAGTGCTTCGGCGAGCAACTTGCGCAGCACACGGTCGCGTTGGAACTCCTGGGAGTGGACGTAGCGGCGCAGGCCACGCGCGAACTCGGTGAGCACGCCGTGTACGTCGCGCGAGCCGTTCTTGAGGTCGCGGACGAGAGACCGCAGGGTGCGGCGCACGTCTGGGGGTAGTGCATGCGCGAAGTCGCGGGAGAGGACCGAGGCGATGTCGGCGTCAAGTGTCGCGGAGCGAGCCGGGTCCCGGATGAGCTGGGAGAAGGCCGTGAAGGTGCGGCCTTCGTCGGAGGACTCGATGAGGTCGACGCCGCGGAAGATGTCCTCGAGCACGGTGGACTGTGTGGCCTCGGTGTCGAGGATTGATGCGCGCAGGTCGCGGTTGAGCAGCTCGAAGCGCGCGCGCACGCCGGCGAGATCGCCAGGCAGGTCCTGCGCCTGGAGAAGCAGGTCGGTGATGCGCTCGAGGGCGCGGCGCTCGTCGAGGATGTCGATCTGTCCGCTGCGCACCTGGGCGATCTGCTCGTCGATGCGGTCGCGTTCGGCCTCGAGCGCGGCGAGGCGACGCGTGACGTCCGGGTCCGTGTCGACTGCGAGAGAGCGGACGGCGGCCGTGAGCGCGACGAGCCGGGACTCGGTGAGCGTCGAGCGGGGTGCCGCGAGCTGGGAGACGTAGCGGATGACGCTGTGCGTCTCGGCAGAGAGCTCGTAGGTCTCGCCGCGGGAGCCGACGGCGGGGCGCCGCACGATGTGGCCGGCCTGGCGCCACGCGTCGCAGTAGTGCTTGCCGGTCTGGGGGAGGTCCAGGTGCTCGCGGAGCCGTTCGAGGTCGATGTCGACCAACGCATGCAGCTCGTCGCATGCGATGCGCGCGCCCGGGGCGCCAAGATGGGCGCTCAGGAGGGCGATCGTCATCGCGAGGTTGTCGGAGCGCAGCAGTCGGAGCGCGCTGCTCTCCTCGAGCAGGCGCGCGTGCGTGAGCGCTTCGGCGACGACGGACACGGTGAACATACTGCCGGAGCCGGCTGACATTCCGGGGGCGCGTGCGTTGTGGCGATCGGCGTCGCCACAACGGAGGGTCGTGACGAGGATCGTCGTCATAGCGGCAGCGCGGGCGGGCTGAGACTCAGGGCGTGCTTGTGACGCTTGGCTAGAATGGTCGGTGGGACACCGAGCGATAGGAGACGGGCATGTCGACAGTGACGACAACCCAGGCGGAGCGCGAGCGTCGCGTCGCCGAGGCGATCCACAGCGGCGAGATGGAAGGGCTTGGCGTCACGCCCGCGGGGCGCGACGACGCCCAGGACTACGTCGCTGGTCGTATCGATTCTGATGAGCTCGTTGCTCGCGCGCGCGCTCGCTATGGTCTCAGCTGACTTCGTCGACCCGTATCTCGACCTCGAGACGGGTTTGTTGCGAAACAAGGTCGGCGCGCGCACGAAGGTCGCACTTGACGAAGCCGAAGGCGACCTATCATTTGCGCGCCTGCTGCAACTCATGGACCACCCGCCGGTGGCGAGTGGCGACCTCGGCGAGTTGCGTGCAATTCACCGCCACCTGTTCCAGGACGTCTACGAGTGGGCCGGTCTGGTGCGGACCGTTGACGTGCGCAAGAGCGTTGAGGGCGCTGAGTTCTTCCTGCCCGTCGCGATGATCGACCGCGCTGCTGGTTACGCCGCCGAAGAGTTGCGTGCCGACGCCAACCTGCGCGGGCTCGACCGCCATGGGTTCATCGAGCGCCTTGCGTACCACTACGACCAGTTCAACTACATCCACCCGTTTCGTGAAGGCAACGGCCGGACGCAGCGGGTGTTCTGGAACCGTGTCGCCCGCGATGCCGGTTGGCAGCTCGACTGGCGGGACGTGCGCGGTGCGGTCAACGACCAGGCGTGCAGGGACGCGGCTGAAAGACGCGACTTTGGTGCACTGCAAGAGATGTTCGGCAAGATCGTCACGAAGGCAGCGCCCTCGGCGGAACGTGATCCGAAGTGGCGACGAGCGGAGGGCGCACGCCTGTCCTTCCTGAGGGCCCCCAAGGAGGGCGGTGGCGACCGTCCGGAATAGGCGCGCTCGAGGTGGCGTTCCCTTGGACCGTCATGACTCCCGGAGGTCCTGTGTCTCTGCCTGCTGTTTCCGTCGTGACCGTCCTGCCGCCGCTCGATGCACAGGCCGAGCGGCTCATCTCCCTGGGCCTCATCGCTGACCCGGACGCGCTGCGCGCCGAGGCGTCGCGCCTGGCGACCGCCACCCCAGAGGGGTCCCTTCTCGTGCTCCACGAGCGCGTCCTTCCCGCCGCGAAGCTCGCGCACCTCATGCGGCTCCCGTCGCCGGGCCGCGCGGGCGCTGCGGGGGAGGTGCGGGAGGGGTTCGTCGTCGAGGACATGACCGACGTCGACGACTTCCGTCCCACAGCGCACGCGGTGCTTCCGGACGCTG
>RRZU011742465.1_pt1 | contig 11031 bp, 9 predicted proteins | sample 2165561 | NCBI WGS metagenome assembly RRZU01 (sample SAMN10456909, study PRJNA506462) | wastewater metagenome | isolation source: wastewater sludge | place: USA: Moscow, Idaho | reverse complement strand
TATTTTTATCGCTATAATAAGAATTATTCTAATTCTTATTTAGGAGAAACACATGACCAAGTACGCCCAGCAGATTCTCGATCTCGTCCTGTGCTCCACCGAGCACCCGACCGCCGAGCAGATTTTTCTGCAAATGAAGCAGGAAAATTCCAAAATCGCGCAAGCTACGGTGTATAACAACCTCAACGCGCTTGTAGCGGACGGCAAACTCATCCGCCTGTCGCAGCCCGGCGCGCCCGACCGCTACGACAACACCACGCGCCACGATCACCTGATCTGCACCCGCTGCGGCGCGCTCGCAGACTTCAAGTTCACCGACCTGACGCACGACATCGAAGCCGCGCTCGGCGCGCGCATCCAGTCCTACGACCTTCGCATTCACTATCTCTGCCCCGCCTGCCGCAAGGCGCAGGAAGAGCATTAAATTTTGAGGGAAAAAGGAGAATTTCACCATGAAGACCAACAAGTATTCCGGCACCAAAACCGAGCAGAACCTGCGCACCGCCTTCTCGGGCGAATCCGAGGCGCGCAACAAGTACACCTTCTTCGCCTCCACGGCCAAGAAAGAGGGCTATGAGCAGATCGCCGCGCTCTTCCAGAAGACCGCGGACAACGAAAAGGAGCACGCCAAGATGTGGTTCAAAGAGCTCCAGGGCATCGGCTCCACCGCCGACAATCTGCTCTCCGCCGCTGAGGGCGAAAACTACGAGTGGACCGACATGTACGATTCTTTCGCCAAGACCGCAGAGGAAGAGGGCTTTCCCGAGCTGGCGCAGAAGTTCCGCCTCGTCGGCGAGATCGAGCGCCATCACGAAGAGCGCTACCGCGCGCTGCTGCGCAACGTCGAGGCCGCCAAGGTCTTTGAAAAGAGCGAGGTCAAGGTCTGGGAGTGCCGCAACTGCGGCCACATCGTCGTCGGCACCAAGGCCCCCGACGTCTGCCCCACCTGCAACCACCCGCAGAGCTACTTCGAAATCCACGCGGAGAATTATTGAGAATCGGCAAACTAACAAGAGAGCCGCAGGCTGTGCCTGCGGCTCTCTTACTATTCACTTACTCCTTCGGCAGCAGGATGCAGATCGTCGTGCCCTTGCCCTCTTCGCTATGAAGCTTGACTGTACCGTGATGGTACTGCACGGCGTGCTTGACGATGGAAAGGCCGAGGCCCGTGCCGCCGCTTGCCTTCGAGTGGCTCTTGTCCACGCGGTAGAAGCGCTCGAAGATGCGGCTCTGGTGCTCCGGCGCGATGCCGATGCCCGTATCGGCCACGGAGACGAACGCCTTGCCGTCCCGCTCGCCGACGCTTACCTTCATGCTGCCACCCTCGACGTTGTACTTGATGGCGTTGTCGCAGAGGTTATAGATGACCTCGTACAAAAGCCGCCGTACGCCTCCGATGGTCTCGCTCCCGCCCTCGACGGCAATCGCGATGTGCTTCTCCGCCGCCGCGGTCTTGAGATCGTCCGCCGCCTCCTGCGAAAGCGTGAGCAGGTCGACCGTCTCGCGCGGCATTTCGTCGCCCTCGTCGAGCTGGGACAGGCGGATGATGTCGCCGATCAGCGTGACAAGGCGCTGCGCTTCTTTTCGGATGTGGCCGACGAAGCGGGGGACGTCCTCCTGCTTCACCATACCGTTTTCCAGCAGCTCCGCGCTGCCGATGATGCCTTGCAGCGGCGTTTTGAGCTCGTGCGACACGTTCGCCGTGAATTCACGGCGCGTCTGCTCCGCTGTCTCGCGCTCGGTGATGTCGAAAGCCAGCAACACAGCGCCGACCGCCGCGCCGCTTGCGCCGATGCGGCTGACGTCAAACTGCCAGATACGGCCGCCGCGCTCCACGCGCGCCTCACTGTGCCCCTCGTCCATGGCGCGCTCGATGGCAAGGCTCATGTCGTGGCTGCGGTCGATGGTCAAAAAGTCCTGCCCGACGCAGCTCTCGTCCGTGCCGAAGAGCTTTTCCGCCGCGGGGTTGATACTCAGCACATGCTCTTTTTCATCGAGCAGCACAAGCCCTTCGCGCATGCTGCTTGTGATCTGCGAAAATTCCGTCTGCTGGCGCTGAAGTTCGTCCATCTGCTCGTCGATCTGCAAGTGCTGGCGGTTGATGCGCCCGAGCAGCGGGGCGAGCTCTTCATAGGCGTCATTTTCAAGCGGATGCTCAAGGTCCAGCTTGTTGAGCGGCTGGACGATGCGGTGCGACAGGCTCTTGGCTAAAACAGAGGACAGGATCAGCGCCACGATCAGCACCACTAAAATGGGCTGCCCCATGCCGACGAGCAGCACACCCGCCGTCGCGCGGCTCATCGAAATGCGCAGCACGCTCCCGTCCGCGAGCCTTTCCGCGCAGTACATCGTCTTTTGCAGCAGCGTCGAGGAATAGCGCGTACTCTCGCCCTCGCCGTATTCCAGCGCTTGCTTGACCTCCACGCGGTCGGCGTGATTTTCAAGGCTTTCGGCATCGGTCACGGTGTCGTAGAGCACCGTACCGTCGTTTTCGATCCACGTCAGGCGGTAGCGCTCGGAGGAGAGCTGAGAGAGATACTCCGTCCCGTTTTCCTTCACGGCGACGGCGGCAAGCTCCAGCTCGTCGCGCAGCTGCTTTTTTTCGACGCTCCCGAAGTATTCGTACAGGCAGCCCATGATGACGAGCAGGCTCGCCAGCAGCACCGTGCCCGCCACAAGCAGGATGGAGTGAAAGATCTTTTTTGTCATGCCTTGCCCTCCATCCGGTAGCCCACGCCGCGCACGGTCTCGATCTTCTCGCCGTACGCGCCGAGCTTCTGCCGCAGCGTGCGGATGTGCATGTCCACCGTGCGCGTCTCGCCGCAGTAGTCCGTGCCCCACACGTCCGCCATGAGCTGGTCGCGCGAAAACGCCGTGCCGGGATGCGAGAGGAACAGGCGCAGCAGTTCGAATTCCTTGTATGTCAGCGCGACGCTCTCTCCATCCGCCGTGACGGTGTGGCTCTCTTCGTCGAGCACCAGACCGCCGCAGCGCAGCTGGGCTGCCGTCTTCGTGCCGCAGCGGCGCAGCACCGCTTTGACGCAGGAGACGAGCTCCATCACGCCGAACGGCTTTGTTAGATAATAGTCCGCACCGAGGTCGAGACCGCGGATCTTGTCGTATTCCGCGCCCTTGGCCGTCGCCATGACGACAGGGATATCGGAAAGCGCCGCGTCCGCGCGCATGCGGCGCAGCAGCTCCATCCCGTCGATGCCGGGGAGCATCACATCGAGCACGACAAGCTCGGGTCTTCCCGTGCGCAGCGCCTCCCAGAATGAGGTACCGTCTTCAAAGCCCTTGGCCTCAAAGCCGGTCGATTGCAGGGCATATACCTCGATATCGCGGATACTGGCATCGTCTTCCACGCACCAGATCATACTTTACCCCTCCTTATGCTCTCCTGTCACAGAGAAAATGACCCATTCGGCGATGTTCGTCGCATGGTCGCCGATGCGCTCAAAATACTTGGCGATCATCAGCAGGTCGAGTGCGAATTCACCATCATCAGGGTCCTGCGCGATGCGCTTGATGAGGTCCTTCTTCACGCGCGCGAAATAGTCGTCCACGGTGTCGTCCTCAGCGATGACCTGATCGGCAAGCGCCGTGTCGTGCTTGACATAGGCGTCCACGCTCTCGGTCACCATCTTGATGGTCGAGCGCGCCATCTCGCGCAGAAGCTGGCTATTCTCCGCGCCGCGGCCGCCGAGGAACGTGATGATCTCGGCAATATCCTCGGCCTGGTCGCCGATGCGCTCCATGTCCGTGATCATCTTGAGCGCCGCCGAGATCTGGCGCAGGTCCTTTGCCACGGGCTGCTGCTGCAAAAGAAGCTTTAGGCACAGCGACTCGATCTCGCGCTCCTTGCGGTCGATCTCCTGATCGAGCGGTGCGACGCGCGCGGCCAGCTCCGCGTTGCCCTCCGTCAACGCCTGTGCCGAAAGGGCGATGACCTCCTCGCACAGCGCGCCCATCTCAATGAGCTCGCGGTTCAAAAGCGCAAGCTGTTCATCAAACCGGCTTCTCATTTAACCGAACCTCCCCGTGATGTAATCTTCTGTCCGCTTGTCCTGCGGCTGGGAGAAGAGCTTCTCCGTCTCGCCGTACTCTACGAGCTCGCCGAGCAGGAAGAACGCCGTGTGGTCGGAAATACGCACCGCCTGCTGCATGTTGTGCGTGACGATGACGATGGTGTACTTCTCCTTGAGCTCCATCGCGAGCTCTTCGATCTTCGACGTCGAAATGGGGTCGAGCGCACTTGTCGGCTCGTCCATCAGCAACACCTCGGGCTCGACCGCGAGCGCGCGGGCGATGCAAAGGCGCTGCTGCTGGCCGCCGGAGAGGCCGAGCGCGTTTTTCTTCAGGCGGTCCTTGACCTCGTCCCAAATCGCCGCGCCGCGCAGGGATTTTTCAACGATCTCATCGAGCTTTGCCTTGTTCTTGATACCGTGCGTGCGCGGGCCGTAGGCGATGTTGTCGTAAATGCTCATCGGGAAGGGGTTCGGCTTCTGGAACACCATACCCACCTGACGCCTAAGCTCGCTCACATCGACGGACGAGTCAAAAATGTCCTCACCCTTATAGAGGACGCTGCCCGTGATCTTCACATCGGGGATCAAATCGTTCATGCGGTCGAGCGTCTTCAAAAACGTCGACTTGCCGCAGCCGCTCGGGCCGATGAGCGCCGTAATGCTTTTTTCGGGAATTTCAATGTTGATGTCCTTGAGCGCCTGATGGCTCCCGTACCACAGACACAGGTTCTCAACGGAAAGGATGTTGTTCATAGCCCTCTCCCCTCTTTCAATTTGTCTTCAAAGGCGAGGCCGTACCAGTGGCTCTCGCCGCGTTTTGCCGTTTTCTGCACGCAGTCGTCGCAGAATTCCGCCGCGTCTTTCAGGGCTTGCGGCATGCCTTTACCGTTCATCAGCTCGCCGCACAGGGCGGAGACGAACACATCACCCGTGCCATGCAGCGTCTGCGGAAGGCAGGGCTTGAAAATTTCCATATACTGCCCGTTCAGCCGCGCGCAGTAGCCGATCTCCTCCCCGCGGTGGACGCCGGTGATGATGACATTTTCCACCGTGAGCGCTTTAAGAAGCGTTTCTATCGGTGCGTCCATCCCGCAGCCCGCGAGAAGCGCCGCCTCCGTGCGGTTGGGCGTGATGAGCTGTGCGCTCTCGCACAGCGCGCGCATCGCCTGCACGTACTCTTCGGTAAAGCAGCCGTACAGCGCGCCGTTGTCGCCGAGCACGGGGTCGACCACAACGATGGTATCCTCCCCCGCAAAGTCGCGGAGGAAATCTTTTGCAAAATGCATCTGCTCCACCGAGCCGAAAAAGCCCATGCAGATGCCGTCGAATTTGATTTGAAGCTGTCTCCAGTGCGCGGCAAAGGCCTTCATCTCGTCCGTCATATCGCGCATGACGTAGCTGCCGAAGCCGTCCGCCGTGTGCGTCGATAAAATGGCCGTCGGCAGCGGTACCGTCTCCACCCCGTAGGAAGAGAGGATGGGCATGGCCACGCTCAGCGAACACTTGCCGAAGCAGGAAAGGTCATTTAAGAGCGCCATGCGCTTCATGCCGCTTCCGTTGACAGGTCGTATCATTGCTGTTTCCTCCTGAAGTATCGGCCGACCAGATCGGCGATGAGGTTAATGAGCATCGTCAGCAGCATCAAAATGGCCGCGATGGCGAACACTACCCCCGTATCGCTCGACTCCTTGGCGTAGAAGTACAGCGCCACCGTCAGCGTCGCGCCCGCGTTGTGCATGCCCTCAAAGAAGTTGTAGAGCATGTGCGCCGAGCCCGCCGTGAATAAGAGCGCCGCCGACTCGCCGAGGATGCGTCCGATCGACAGGATACAGCCCGTCACGATACCGTCCACGCAGCTTGGCAGCACCACCGTGCGGATGGTGCGCCATTTGCCCGCGCCCAGGCCGAACGCGCCCTCGCGGTAGCTCTGCGGTACGGTCTTGAGGCTCTCCTGTGTCGTTCGCATGATGGTCGGCAGGTTCATGATCGTCAGCGTCAGCGCACCCGCAAGAAGCGACGTGCCGTTTTTGCAGAAGATCAGCATGCCGACAAGGCCGTAGATGATCGACGGGATACCGGAGAGCGTTTCGGACGCGTATTCGATGATGGAGACGAGCTTTTTGTTCGCGGCGTATTCATTTAAGTAGATGGCCGCGCCCACGCCGAGCGGCAGCACGATTAAAAGCGTCGCGATGACGATGTAGAGCGTGCTCAGGATGTCCGGCAGAATGCCGACGCGGTTGGCAAGATAGCTCGGCGCGGTGGAGAGCATCTCCCAGGTGATGTTCGGAATGCCGTTGCCCAATATATAACCAATCATACCGACTACGAGCGCGCAAGTCAATACTGCGGCGACGCCCATCAGGAGCTTCATCGCCGTGATATAGGCCTTGCGGCGGGCCGAGGACTGCATTTTCAGCATCAGTTACCCTCCTTGTCGCGCTTTAAGAAGAAGTTGAGCGCCGCATTGATGAGCAGGATGAAAAGATACAGCACGAGCGCGATGGAAAAGAGCGCCTGACGCTGCAAGCCGCTCGAATACGACATCTCGCTCGCGACCGCCGTCGTGAGAAAGCGGACGCTCTCAAAGATCGAGCCGGGCATGTTCGGCGCGTTGCCCGAGACCATCATCACGGCCATCGCTTCGCCGATGGCGCGGCCCACGCCGAGCACGACCGCCGCGGCGATGCCGCTCTTTGCCGCCGGAACGGAGACGCGGAAATAGGTCTCGACCTCAGTCGCACCGAGGGCAAGCGAGGCGTCCTCATATTCATGCGGAACGGCCTCGAGCGCCGTGACGCTCACCTTGATGATCGACGGCAGGATCATGACGGCCAGCACGATGATGGCCGCAAACAGGCTTGCGCCGTCCGGCAGGTGGAACGTCTTGCGGATGGCAGGCACGAGCACCAGCATACCGACAAGGCCGTACACGACCGACGGGATCCCAGCGAGCAGGCTGACGGTGGCCTCCAGCACGGTGCGGACCTTCTTGGGCGCGACCTTGGAGAGGTACACCGCCGTCAAAAAACCGATGGGCACGCCGAGGACGATCGCGCCTGCCGTGCCGTAAACACTCGTTAAAATAAAGGGCAGAATGCCGTACTTCGGCTCCGCCGACGTCGACGACCACACCTTGCCCGTGAGAAACGGCACAAGGCCGATCTTCTGAATGGCCGGGATGCCGGAGATGATGAGATACACCGTGATCAGCAGCACGCATCCGACCGTAATGAGGCCGAGAAGCAGAAAAATACCGTGGACGACGGCTTCAAACATTTTTTTCCTCTGCGCCATAATTGTTTCCTCTTTTTGCTGTCAGCGGGAGACGGCTCACGCCGCCTCCCGTGATGGTTCCTGTGTTCTGTTAGTTGGCTGCGACCGCACCGGCAGCGGCGATGATGCTTGCCGCGTCAGCGGACAGCGCGTAGTCGAAGAAGGCCTGTGCCGCGGGGGAAAGCTCGGTGCCCTCCTTCGTGACGAGCACGAACGGACGCTGGACCACATAGCTGCCGTCCTTGACGGTCGCCTCCGTGGCTTCCACACCGCCGACTGTCAGCGCCTTGACGTTGTCGCCGACCGCGGAGAGGGAGGCATAGCCGATGGCGTCGGGGTTCTGGGACACGGTGTTGATGACGTCGCCCGTGGAGGTGAGCTCCTGACGGTACTGGCAGGCGTCCTTGGTGTCGGTGATGGACTCGAAGCCGTCACGCGTGCCGGAGCCGGCCTCACGGCCGATGAGCACGATCTCGGCGTCGTTGCCGCCGACGTCCTTCCAGTTGGTGATCTCGCCGGTGTAGATCTTGGCGATGGTGTCAATGTCGAGATCGGAGACAGGGTTCTCGGGGTTCACGACAATGGCGATGCCGTCGAGCGCGACGACGGTCTCAACAAGGCCGGAGGCCTTTTCGTCATCCTTGAGCGCGCGGCTCGAAAGGCCGATGTCGCAGCGGCCTTCGCTAACGGCCTGAATGCCGGAGCCCGAGCCGGTGGGGTTATAGGTGAACTTCACGTCCTTGTTCATGGCCATGAAGGACTCACCCAGAGAGTTGTGGACCGTTTCCATCGAGGTGGAGCCGTCGGTCGAGACGGTGCCGGAGAGGGTCGTTTCTGTGTTGCTGCCGTCAGTGTTGGTGTCGGCGCTGTTGTCGTTCTTGCTGCCGCAGGCGGTCAGCAGGCTCAGCGCCATGACAGCGGTCAGCGCAAGAGTGAGAAACTTTTTCATTTGAAATACTTCCTTTCCATTTTTCCAAGATGTTGTTCCTTGCTACATTTGCCATCATAAAGGCAGGTTGTAAAATCAGAAAGTCGCCTTTTGTAAAATCGCGGTAAAAGAGAAAAAGGACGTTTTCCGTCGGAAAACGTCCTTTTTGAAGGTCAAATATCGTGTTATTCGGTGCGCAGCGCTTCGACAGGGTCCTTGCGCGCGGCGATGCCGGAGGGGATCAGGCCCGCGATAAACGTGAGCGCCATGCTGATGACCACGAGCGCCGCGCCGCCCGCCACCGGCAAGATGGCGTTCAGGCTCTCGATACCCGTCAAGTGGTGCACGACGAGGTTGATGGGGATGATCAGCAATAGCGTGATGCCGATGCCGATGGCACCGGAGCAGAAGCCCTCGATGAGCGTCTCCGCGTTGAACACGCGCGAGATATCGCGCTTGCTCGCGCCGATGGCGCGCAGAATGCCGATCTCCTTCGTGCGCTCGAGGACCGAGATATACGTGATGATGCCGATCATAATGCTCGACACGACGAGCGAGATCGCGACGAATGCGATAAGCACATAGCTGATGGCGTTGATGATCGTCGTGACCGAGCTCATCAGAAGCGCCACATAGTCGGTGTAATCGATCTGGTCGTCTTCAGAAACGCTGCTGTTATACTGCTCGATCGCATCGGCGATGGCGTCCTTGTCGGCAAAGGTCGAGGCGTAGATGTTGATGGTCTTGGGACTTGCGAGGTCGACGTCGCCAAGCAGCTTCAAATTGTCCTCATACGTGCCGTTCGAGACCGTCGCAGGCATGTAGTTATCATAAAGCCAGTTGTACTGCTCGCTCGTCAGCGGCGTGACAGCGGGCGATTTTTCGAGCGCCAGATCGAGCGCCATGGCGAGCTGATCGCTTGTCATGTTAGATAGCCGCGCCTGCACGCCCGCGGCGTACTGCTCTGTCACCTGCTCGCGGATAGACTGCTCCACGTAGCCGAAAAGCGTCTCGTCGTCCATCTGCGCAATATAGGACTTGACGGTCGCCTCGTCCACGCTCATCTGCTGGGCGTAGGTCGAAATGACCATCTGCTCGATGCTCGCGCGGTCGAGCGAGCCCATCTGCTGCTCCACGATGGCGGAGAGATACTCCTCGCTCGGCACGCTCATCATCGCGGTATAGGCTGCGGCGCGCTCGGTGACGGAAAGCGTTTCGAGATAGTCGGTCACGTCCGCTTCCTTCTGCTCGTCGCTCACGGAGTAGTCATCGGTCAGGAACGGCAGGCCGAGGATAACGTCGGTCGCGGGGTCGGCCTTCTGCTTGCGTAAAATCTCGGTCTGTCCCGCCTTTTCGACGAGGTAGTCCGTCAGCGCGGACGTGTAGCCGATCGCGCCGGAGAGCATGGAGGACACTGCGTTCTCATTCGGGCGCAGGATGCCGACGATCTTCACGCGCGTGCCGACATCGTCGGAGTTATAGAGGAAGTCGAGCCCCGTGTCCGTCGTGCTGACGTCGGTATATGTGCCGCTTGCGGAATCGTACTGGTAGCGCTCAGCGGGCAGGACGATCTTGAAGCTCATATTGCACAGGTCTTCATAGCTCCAGCTCTGGATGTCCTTGCTGTCGAATTCCGAACCGTCGAGCATGTGCTGCATCGACTCCACGACCTCGTCCTGTGCGCTCAGGCCCAGCGAATAGATGACAAGGTCGGAAATTTCATTGTCCTTGTTGACGATGAGCATGACCTCGTCATAATTCTGCGGCCAGGAGCCGTAAATGAGGTCATACTGCTCGTGCAGGAGGTCGCCCACGAGCTCGCCGCTCTCACTATCCTGCGGCGGGAGCATCTGCTCCCAGGTCTCCATCGCGGAGTAGGCCGAGCCGAAGCGCTCGAAATAGCTGCTGTAATCGCCGCCGTAGAGCTCACTCATGCAGGTCTGCAAAAGCTCCGTCACGTCGGACTTGAAGACCTTGCCGTCGGTGTCTTTGGCATAGATGCTCATGCCGAGGTCGTAGTCATAGGAAATGGAGCTGATATGCTGCGAAAGCTCGTTGTCGCCCTCCAGATAGGTCTTGAAGTCCTTCAAATTGTTCGTCTGCGTCTCCGCCGAGGCAAACGAGCTCATCATGTCGTACATAATGTTGTTGGAGTAGACGGCGTCGAGGTCATGCTGCTCCCCGTCACCCTCGTCCTGCGCATGGACGCCCATCATCGAACTGACCATGCTGGACATGTCCATGCTCTCAGCCTCGATGGTCAAGGGATAGCTCGATAGCGTATCTTCCTGCACGCGGTCGATATAGGTCTGGATGCCATTGCTCAGCGACAGAATGAGCGCGATGCCGATAATACCGATGCTGCCGGCAAAGGCCGTTAAAAACGTCCGTCCCTTTTTCGTCATCAGGTTGTTGAGCGACAGCGACAGCGCCGTGCCAAAGCTCATTGAGGTCTTTTTGCTCTTGCCCGCGGCGGGCTTTTCTTCCACGTCCTCCTCATACGGCGCGCTGTCGTCCACGATCTCGCCGTCCTTTAAGCGCACGATGCGGCTCGCGTAGGTCTCGGCAAGCTCGGGGGTGTGCGTCACCATGATGATGCGGCGGTCTTTGGAGATCTCTTTCGAGATCACCATCACCTGCACGCTCGTCTCGCTGTCGAGCGCGCCGGTCGGCTCATCGGCGAGCAGAATGTCCGGATCGTTGACAAGCGCCCGCGCGATGGCGACGCGCTGCATCTGACCGCCGGACATCTGGTTCGGCTTTTTGCCCATCTGGTCGCCGAGGCCGACGCTCTCAAGC